>Ga0041059_1001529_pt1 | contig 18227 bp, 11 predicted proteins | sample AraColnosormetaG_FD_56232 | JGI IMG/M metagenome (GOLD analysis project Ga0041059, IMG submission 56232) | Arabidopsis roots microbial communities from North Carolina, USA - Col MF nosort | ecosystem: Host-associated > Plants > Roots > Unclassified | place: USA: North Carolina | collected...
ATTAATTATTTAGGCATGAAAATATTTAATTAAAGATTTAAATCTTCTAAATTCTTGCTTTTAGAGTTATTATATCATTACCTAAAAGACAAAAAATATTAATTTTTTAATTATTATTATTTATATATTTAAAATTCATAAAACATTATTAATATTTAAATTTATAAAAAGTTTAATATATAAAAAAAAATAACATCATTATATAATATATAGAGTTTAAAACATCTCAAAAAAAATTCGTCATATTTTGTGATTCGAAATTTTAAGAATGAACATATATTAACTAATTGGCAAAAAATGTGTGGGTTCAACGTCCCGCAACGAATAAAATATTTTGACAATGATTCATAAACATATTATAAATAAGATCAACATTAATAAAATTAATAATTTTTTTTTGTGGATGGATTTGGCGGGACGGATTTGGCAGGACGTTACTTAGTAACAATTGTAAACTATAAAATAATTTACAAATTTTATATATATTAATTTAAAAAAATGAATTGTCTACGCGGTGTACCGCGGGTTAAAATCTAGTTGTTTTTACATTTTAGTAACTTGAAAATAACTTTCTTTTTTTGTTGTTAAAACTTGAACAATAACTTGTTTCAACTAATATCAGTCTAAACAAAACTATCATTTGTTGTGCATCCTCAATTTCGATATCTTCGTTCTGAGACTCATTTTCCAAGATTATAAATTCTTCTCCCTAGTACATATTGTTTGTAGGAATACAGCATATTCTATCTGATTTTATATATAATTTAAAATAAACACAAGGTACATTCAAGCAGAAGAATTCAACTTTACATTATTAACTAACATGAACCTTTTTAAAAAAAAAAACCAATTTTGGCAATAGACGTATAAGGTAAAATCAAAATTTGAAAAACCAAAATTTTTAAAATCATTATGAAATTCATTTTTTAGTTGGGTAAATGATGTAAACCGTTAAAATAAATTGATAATTCCTGAATAAAGGGTTCACACTTAAAAAGAAAAATATTTAGATGCTCAAATAAAAATAATAGCCGACCAAAAAAAAAAAATCGAAAATAAGAAGAAAGCGAAAGATTTACCTTAGCCAAAAGCCCGTTTCCCAATTCGACGGTTCTGAAAGGGACAGTGGTTTTGTTGACCAATTGGCAATTATCTCCATAATTTGGCTTCTTACAAGTTGAAAGGACCATTCACAACTCACACTGCACTTCCTTCTCCACTTCACAAATATCTCTATCTCTCTCTATTTTGTCGGCAGAGGTACATTTCTCCTTTGTTGAGAAGATACTTTTATCCTCTTTAAGATTTTATTTTTGATATGCCATCATCTCCTTAATTATTATTGTATAAAAACATTTGTAATTCATGCAATCATATATATGTAAACATATGTTTATTGGTTTTATAGTGTTGCTTGATGTAAGAGATCAATCCTCACTTTATCAAAAAATAAAATAAAATTAGTTCTTACATCATTGTTCCAAACTTTATGATAATAATTAACTTGTTATAAATAGACAGAAGTACGCGAGTTTTGTACAATCCACTTGTGTTATAAATGTGGTTAAACCATTAAATACTTAGCTCTAGACGGTAATAACAAATTTGACCAATGTGGAACAAGTGAATCAAACAGAGCTAGCTAAGCAAATGTGGTAAATGTTTAATAGATTGATAGGACGAATTATGTGGTTAGACATTTTGAAATTACTAGATTTGGAGTTGAAAATTAAACAAAATAAGTTGGGAATGATCTTAGGCTTGCCAAGTGTCTCAAAACAAATAAGCCTAACCTGTTCTGGTTGTAAGTATTATATATGATCATTTTTTTTTCATTTTTTTTTCTATAGGGCCTTATCATATACAATGTTTTAGTTATTACGATAAAGTTATATACGCGTATGACCACTCCTCCAAACTATTCCCTACAAATCTACACGAAGAGACAAGAGAATGAAAATGAAGTAGCAAAAAGTAGGACAAGAGGATGGACATCTATATTTCTGAGCACATATTGTTGAGAGAGATAATGTTAGGACTATTAATTTAAAAATGTGAGAAATATTATCAGAAAAATGTGAGAGATATTGCATGGAGAACATTATGGAGACGATGAAGGGGCATTAAATTTGTGGATGGTTGCTGAGCAAATGTAGTTCTTTGTATCAAAGTAGAAATGTTTGGGAAACTCTAAATAACATCAATTTTGAGCATGAAGAAATTAACTCCAACTAGATATACGATGATAAAATCAATACAAGTCTTACAGAGCAAATTCAATTTCCATTGCAAACTATACATATTACATGAAGTCGTTGTCACTCGATTTCCTACAGCGATGCGCATATTAATTTTTCTCTTTTTATGCTCTCGTTAGAATTTGTGGGGGTCTTGATAAGTTTTATTATGCCACTTGTTTATAACCATACTTCATTATCAACGGTGTGATTCATAGATTCTAATTTGTTATTTGTCGGCAGATTGGAACTTATGATGAGATAATGACATATCGACTATTCAAGGGCTCCTTTCTTTTTATTTTCAAGACTTTCTTATAAGAATTATATCATTTAATGTACCATACACTACCAATTTACGTGAATTTTGCTTTTAAAGCATCCTAAAAGTTAACCGACGACAGATAAAATAAAAATAAAACATGGATATAGTGCTGCGAATATGGACGAACATATGCTTCTTCTGGCCCTTCTGAATCCAATTATTTGTTCAGTATGGACATGTTTTTTTCCCACTCTAATCAATGCACGGAACAATCTAGAGGTACTGAGTCATATATGATATTAAATTGTGTAATTCAATTTATCCCCTAAGAGATTTCGAATGAATTTTGGAACTTGTTTATGATGAAAATGAGGAATGGATTGAGATGTTTACTGATTTGATATGTCTGGCGAGGGGAGTTCGTTAAAATGCATAAAAGAAATTCGTTTAAATTCAGAAAGAAATATTAAGAAATTATTGCAATATTGGGTGTAATCTCTTGCCCATGTGCCAAGGCAAGACAATGACTCCGTTTTTTTTTAATTGTGAAAATGCAATATCATCAATACGATGACTATGAATCATCTTAGAATCACATTCTCCCAACTAATTCCACTTTACTTTTACAAAAATCATCCATCTTTTTAACTAAAAAGAAAGAACGAAAACAAATATGATTCTCGTTTTAAAAGCTCAAAATTGTAACAAATTTTATATTATGTTTCTATTCCAAAGATAATAGTAATTTATTTCTTTATTTTTATATTACTTTCACAATGATGTGTGAGCTCATATATTAAAACAAAGTCCAAGTTTGTTTCTTTTAAAATGTTTGTATGGATTTTAGTGAGGGGTGAGGTCTAGTGAGGTCCAACCGTCCAAGACATTTTTGGTAAAGGCCAAAAGCCTACCATGTTGGGCTAATCCTAATGGAATTTTGTTTTTAGTTTTTGATCATGATTTAATTACACCCATCAATTGTGTTACAAAAACACATGCAAAGGTTCTGTTAAATTGAAAATATATAATAGCAGCGTTACAGAAATTCTTGATTAGTGATTACATAAAAAGGAGGAGAGTTCAGAGTAATTTATAGTTGGCTTTGTAGAATTTAGTCTTGAAAAGAAAGGATCTTCGATGGGGCTGGACGAGAGAGTAATTAAGTAGAGTAGGAACGTTTGGAGGTCTTAATGACCTTAGTAGATTACAACTAACACGGATGGTATAATCCTGAAATTATTGTAACCAATGATATCAACCATGATTCAAGAAAATATATTTGGGTTTGTTTGTCTTTTCCTTTCTTCGTCTTTTATAATTCCTGATAACAACAAGAAATTGAGTCTCTTTAATCATCCGCGTAACTCAGCAACTCAACACAAACACCCCGAGAATTTCAGCAACCGAAGTATCCGAACCAATAACGTAATATGTTCTAAAGTTCCCTAAACTCTTACACCTTATTTTGTTACTTTCACTGACAAATTTTAAAAAGAAAACTAAAAGTATCGATTTGTAAAGAGTGAAAATCAACCTATTCTATTCATGGCTTCATGCAATAAACATCTTCATGGATGTTTTATCAGTTGGGTATCGTTTATTTTTTATCTATTTAAGTAGGCCCAAATTTTGAGTAGACCAATAATAACCCATTAATGGCCCATAGTTCTAAAAATGAAATTAATCGATGGTTGCTTTTATGCATGTTGATATGTATAAGTGTATAACCATGATCCAAATATACTGCTTTCTAAACGCATGCCTTCAACAATATATTACCATGTTCGAGGCTGCTCCATTTGTTATCTTCTTAAATCCGATACTTCTTTAGAATACATTTTTATCAGTTTGAAGCGCGTTATTAATAACATGTATATAGAAAATGTACTGCACTAAACAATTGACATTCTGTTTACAAATATTTTTAAATAGAAGACAATTGACATTTTAACTAGAAAACGAAAAGAATATTGAAAACGAAAAGTCTTAAGTGAGTATACTTTTGGTAACTTTCTTTTTGAAGTATATAGTTTGTGTGGAGTATAATCACGTTTAAAAGAAACTTTTGGGAATGTGGTAGTTGAGACTTGAGAGATTGAGAACTATTCTCACCGACCCACAAAGTGCCAAAGTTATTTTGGAATCAGGTTTACCAATGCCAATTATGGAGCTTCATAATGAGTGGCGTGGCCCTTCAATTTCTACACACACAAAAAATAGACGCCGTGTCACTTATAACCAAATATCTGTCGACATTGTGACGTTCACTAATGTTTGAACTTTATTCCTACTTTTATTTTTTCGTTTCTTGGTAAGAATTGATATGTGATGTACACTTTATTTGTTGGTTGAGAATTGATTTTCCTAAGCCAATTTTTGTTCTTACATCAAATACAATGTATATATCTATTCGACTATTACAAAAGTACTTATGTATGAGAGGTTTGGACTAGTGTCCCACCACAAAACTCATAAATTAGCTTTAGCCACATGCTGAGCTAAAATAATTTTATTAGGGTAAGAAAACTAGACCATAATTTTTACTCAAACAATAATATAAATTAGATCAACTAATGTACCTATACTAGTTATATATCTCTGCAAGATATCAAAGGAACAAATTGACATGGCTCGTGTACTTGCAACGTCTCATTTCTTGTTTAAAATACTCCAAATATTTAGGAAACACAAAAAAAAGGATATTTAATGAGTTCACCTTATTTTGCATTCGTTTATTATTGGTGTTTTTTTTGTTGGTAGGGTATTAATTCAGATCCACCGACGCCCTTCCACGATCCAGTGCACCGACGTTCATATTTTTTCTTGGCTCAAGAAGAATAAGGTGGTACATTCAATAATAACTAATGTTTAAACACACACACACACAAAACTATCGGTGTGAAACAGAGATAATGGAAGAACGACACTATTGGCCCAGACGAATAAGAATTAAGATCTATCGGTCTGAATGTGTGATGTGTGAAGGCTTGCTAGTGCACCAAAGTTCTAACCTTCTTAACCTTATCATGTAAAAATCACGTCTCTGATCTATCTGCATCATAATATTAATGTGTTTTTATCTTGCATGCCATTTGACAAATCACCTGTTAGATGTCATAATATATACTTCAATGTTGTTTTACGAAAACAAGTTTTCCCTAAATCTTTAGTAGTACGAATAACGTGTTGGTTATAGTTTCCTCGTAAAACTTGATCTTCCAAAGACTTATGAACCTTCGACTTTTTGTTGCCTTAAAATAGCAACAAGTTTCCTTAAATTGCAGGAACCACTAGAGCTTCAGAAATTTCATGGAATTGCAAACAGTTATATAAATTTCCAACTGATAATTGCAACCATTTGAAGGCAAATAATTATTTGCTCATCTTAATTTATCGTTTTTTTCACATATAACTTTGAATTTTTTCTATTTTTTTGGTTTATATACTTCGAAAATCTAAGATGAAGAAACAATGTCATCAAGATAATGTAAAAGAAAAAGCTTGGAACAAAAGCAATATGTGTTTCACAATTCACATAACACTTAAGCATGATCATAGTTCGGTCATGATCTAATTACATATCACTTTTTTTTTCTTTTGTAAAATCGATGATTCTATATCAAAATATAGGGAATTTTTGAAAAAAGTTTTTTTTTTAAATTATGCCTATAATATACTTATTGAAAAGTAATTTTGAGACAATTTTTTTTGTCACAAATCTGTGATATTTAGATACTATATTATGACTAAAATAACTCACAAATTCATAGTAATTTCATCACTATATTTGTGACGAAAAGGATCATAACAAAATTTGTCACATTTAGTGACGAACATCCGATGATAACTAACACTGTCACCAATGTCTTGTTACAAATTAGTTACGAACTTGTAACGAATATGAAAATTGCAATTTGTGATATAAGAATGAGTTAACATTAGTCACAAATTAATATCAATTGTTTTATGTATTATACAAAAGACCGTTTTTGGTAATGATAATATGTTGGCCAAATGATTTTAAAATATATTGGCCAAGATTAAAACCAAAGATATGAGTACTTTAGAAAAATTTGTACGTATTAAAAAAAAAACAATTGATGATAAAATAACACAAAACTGTTTTAGTTTTATTTGCATATGATAATATCAGATTTGTGTAAAAAAATTTTATACATCTGAAACAGAATTTTTCTTCATGTTCCCCTTTTTTTGCAAAATAATTAGTATCAATAATTATTGATTGTATGATTAACCCCATTTTTGAAAACAGAATTGTCACTCTTTTCGGAATATCTAAAAAAAAGGATGAAAAGTCAATATCTTTTACCAGATCCACCAAACTCTCTCTACAACTAATCTCAACCGTCCATCTCACTCCCGCCTTTATCTATTTAACCTCACTCCCTCACCATTCTCTTCCTCCTCCTTCATCACACAGATCCACACATCAAGAAACTATTCAAAAATGGCTTTGCTTGTAGAGAAAACCTCAAGTGGCCGTGAATACAAGGTCAAGGACATGTCCCAAGCCGACTTCGGCCGTCTCGAAATCGAGCTAGCCGAAGTCGAAATGCCTGGACTTGTCTCTTGCGTTACCGAATTCGGACCATCTCAGCCACTCAAAGGAGCAAGAATCACCGGTTCTCTCCACATGACGATCCAAACCGCGGTTTTAATCGAAACCTTAACCGCTCTCGGCGCTGAAGTCAGATGGTGTTCTTGCAACATCTTCTCCACTCAAGACCACGCCGCGGCCGCTATTGCTCGTGATTCCGCCGCGGTGTTCGCTTGGAAAGGTGAGACTCTTCAAGAATATTGGTGGTGTACAGAGAGAGCTCTTGACTGGGGTCCTGGAGGTGGTCCTGATCTCATCGTTGATGACGGTGGTGATGCTACACTGTTGATCCATGAAGGAGTTAAAGCTGAAGAGATCTTTGCCAAGAATGGTACGTTCCCTGACCCGACCTCTACTGATAATCCCGAGTTTCAGATCGTCCTGTCTATTATCAAAGACGGTCTTCAAGTTGATCCCAAGAAGTACCATAAGATGAAGGAGAGATTGGTTGGTGTCTCTGAGGAGACTACTACTGGTGTTAAGAGGCTTTATCAGATGCAGGAGACTGGAGCTCTCTTGTTCCCTGCCATTAACGTCAATGACTCTGTCACCAAGAGCAAGGTAATGTGGCACATTATAGCTTTAGAAGACACTAGATCTGATATTGTTTTGCCTAATTTGTGGATAATACAATGTTTTGAAATCACCAAAATATGAATGATATTGTTAATGGATCCATTTAGGTGGAAGCAAGAACTCTGTTTTTTGCTCTGTTTCTGCTCTGCATTTCTCTGTTTCACTGATGATTTGTTTGCTTTATAGTTTGACAACTTGTACGGATGCCGACACTCGCTTCCCGATGGTCTCATGAGGGCTACTGATGTTATGATTGCTGGAAAGGTTGCTGTTATCTGTGGTTATGGTGATGTAGGAAAAGGTTGTGCTGCAGCAATGAAAACCGCGGGTGCTCGTGTCATAGTGACTGAGATTGATCCAATCTGTGCTCTTCAGGCTCTTATGGAAGGTCTTCAAGTTCTGACCCTTGAGGATGTTGTCTCAGAAGCTGATATCTTCTGTACCACTACTGGTAACAAAGATATTATTATGGTTGATCACATGAGGAAGATGAAGAACAATGCCATTGTCTGTAACATTGGTCATTTTGACAATGAAATCGACATGCTTGGACTTGAGACCTACCCTGGTGTGAAACGTATTACCATCAAGCCACAGACCGATAGGTGGGTGTTTCCTGATACCAACTCTGGCATCATTGTTCTAGCTGAAGGTCGTTTGATGAACTTGGGATGCGCCACTGGACACCCGAGTTTCGTGATGTCGTGCTCATTCACCAACCAGGTGATTGCACAGCTTGAGCTCTGGAACGAGAAGTCAAGCGGGAAGTATGAGAAGAAGGTCTATGTTTTGCCTAAACACTTGGATGAGAAGGTAGCTGCACTTCACTTAGGCAAGCTTGGTGCAAGACTCACCAAGCTTACCAAGGACCAATCTGACTATGTCAGCATACCCGTTGAAGGTCCTTACAAGCCTGTTCACTACAGGTACTGAGAGGATAAAAGAGCCAAGCTTTGGTTCTTCGTTTGGTTTTCTGATTAAGCCGTTTATTGGCAATTGTTTGAGTCGGATTGGGTCTGGTTTGGTCGGAGAAATATGAGATATTGGTCTTCTGATGCGTGTGACCAAATATTGGTATGAATAAGGGGTTGTTTTTGATTTATGAGAGGCTGTTTTTTTGTTTTCTTCTTCTTCTATTTTATATATCTTCAACATAAATTAGCTTATGCTTTACATTATTGTTAGGCTTATTTATGCTTTGTTCTGTCTACTTTTCCAAACAAGAGTGAAAACAAAATACGCAAAGTTATTTTTTGGCTTCATATTACTGGAATTCTTTTGCTTCTTTGAATTGTATACCTATAAATCGTCTCATGAATTTTCTAACGACTCAAAGACTGACACTGATTCATCGTTTGGTAATTATAACAATGGGGGTGCTGTGTTGTGACCACCGAGATAACACTTTGACAAACCTTGAAACGAATGGAACATGGATGGAGTTCAAATCCGAGGTTTGTTCGGTGAATGTAAGAAACCAAAACACTCAAATTGGTCTCTAGTCACAGAATTCTACTATACCAACTCCTTCAACATGATAAGCTATATATCAAAGAGTCTTGATAACAAGTTACTGATTTGAACAAGACATGAGTATACCGGTTTCCTACTCGAAATCACACAACACAACACAAACACAAACTTAAGCCAAAACTCATCTGAAACTCTTTAGGCATTTGACAAATGGAGTTCAATGGAGAGTCCAAGAGTCAGGTTCTTGAACTTACAAGAACAACCAAAATCAGCTTTCTAATTAAAACATTATTGTACTCAGATCAATTGCTTGATGAATTCAAACCCATCAAAGATCTAAATCCATTATAAGAACCATCTCAATTCTTCACATACCCTGCCAAAACTTCTAAATTTGGTCCATAAGTACCCTAAACAAGCTTAAAACCCAAACTTTATTCCACAATCTTCCATCTATTACTCCACTCAACACTTTCAAGACTATAAATATCAATTACTTGAACATTAATAGCCAAAATTACATATCAATAATTAAGAAATCTAATGTAAACAACAACATTACAAAACAAAAGACAAGAATAATAAGATTTCACTTGCCTCTAGAGCATCTGAGTTTAAAACTCAAATGTACTTAAAGACCCCAATGTTTTCAAGTCTTGATGTCGTTAGTGTCTCTAGCACACCTAGTAATGACACTACATCCTCTGTTGTAAGCATTAGCCTGACCAGAGCGACAAGCGTAATAAGAAGCACCTGGTTTCTGACAAGGAACCATATCTCTCCTTAAAGTTTCGTAGCTTATGTACTGTTTCCGCATCATCATTACTCTCCGACTTATCTCCGATGGCATCATCTCCTCTCCTTCTTCCTCTCCGATTACGCCGTTCCGGTTCAGCATTGCGTCGATTTCGCCGTTTACCGACGGAATCGGAACTGTGACGGAGATTGAGAGATGGGTTTGAAGACAAAGTAAGGATAAGTAAACGAGAGCTAAGGATCTAGACATGTCGGTGTGTGAAAATTTGGTAAGATTGTGATCTCTGTGTTTACGACAACTCCAAGTAGCTCTTGGGAGTTAAACCGGTCGGTTTAAGTTGGATTGATAGAGAGTTTCAACAGAATTTGTAACATAAAGTATTTAATTTAAATAAAACTATTTTTTTCATTGGGTTCTTATCCATTTTAAAAAATATTTATTGTGGTCCACTAACAAACACTTGGTTCCTTTGAGAATCCACGATTAATTGTTGTTTTCTTTCCAACTGCAATGTTTTTTGTTTGTTTATAAGTTAATTAGTAACGTTAATGGTAGCATTAGTGTTATAGGTATCGTTAATCACAAAATAAAGAAGAATTAGCATTAACGAAATGTTGTAATTTCTTAATAATTTTTTTTGTTAAAGATATATTTATCGTTTTTATATCTTAATGATTTCCTGTAATTTTTTGTTTAGGATAATAGCTCAACTTTTATATAGTATAAATTTTTATTATAAATTATTAATGTAATAAACATGTTTTGAAGCGATTTTATTAAAATAGTTTAAGTTGTGTTTAATTCGTATGAGAAAGTAAATAATTCCGGCGGTCATTATGATTAAATGTGTGGGGTTAGGCGGTAAAAATGATCATTAAGGAGTTAGTGTAAATGCCACCAAACAAGTTCAACAACCCAACTACATCAGCTGAGCTGTTTCCTTTGAGGCTTTGACCCACATGTTCTTCTTTGCTTCACATCAAAGCATCAATAAGTTCACATCATATTGCTCAAAACAAAAGATAAAACCATTAATAACACAATCAGCTGAAAATTGAAGGGTTTGAAAACAATTTTCATAACTTAATTTGAAAGAAATCAGATAAAGCAGGTAACTTGGAGATATAAAAGTTTGTTATTTCCTTAACAAATGCAAATAATAGAAGAGAATGAAAATAAAGTCTTGGACTCAATTCCTCTGCTTCACTGATTTCATTGTTCTCTACTTCACCAAGTTGTCTAAAGAAGGAAAATGAGTTAAAACACATATACTACCGAGACCCATTATAAGAATTTGGGCTTAGTTCTAATTAATGGCCCATGATGATTTGACCCCTCTTTTTGTGACTTGTGTCACCAGATTCTCTTTTTCTCTTACTCTATCTCTTTTGAGTTTCTCTTCTTTCTCTATAATCAGCACAATCATTTTCTTCTCATCAGATGCATGATTAAACAAAGGAAGATATTCTAACACAAAGTGGATGCATGATCCCTTCGATTGATTAGATAAAAAGACATTTACTTATAGACCAAGATATATATATATATATATATATATATATATATATTATCATTACCAACATTGCAACAATAAAGTTTCAAAATTAATAAAAAGAAAACGTTGAATTTTGTGTACGAGTTTTCCTTTTTTTGCTAAGAATGTAAATATTTCATTGAAAATGAAAAAGTTAAGGTTTACAATCAAAAGATTTTAAACCTATACAAATGGTCCCATGGCAAAAAAAAGTTAAAAACATAAAAGCATAAATTGTTGTTCACAAATTTCGATCCATCCACTCAACCAAAGTGATGAAGCTTTCTTGTACGAGTTTTCTTGTAAACTACAAAGCTTTGCACTCTTAGTTCTTTGTCTCGTTTGGTTACACAACATTTTCATGTATAGTAAAATTATCATGGATCCATGTCTTTTGTTGATGAATTATATATTTTTCCTTTTAGAAGCATTTGACTATAATATCGTAAGAACATCTTCTCCCCTATATGAAAAATATCTACTACTATATCGAGATACTAAAGCTTTGAAGATTCTCTACGAGAGAGGTAACTACTCAGCTTTCAATAAACGACAACATATATCAAAAAGAGAAAGAAACAAGCCATATGTCCTAGATTTTTGTATCAGCTTCTTCTTCATCATCATCATTACCAATTCCATATCAGGTCTCAGTTTCCTACTTATTTCTCGGCAGCTGCTGCAAGCTCATTGGTAGAATATGGTAGTGAGGATCATTAATTACCTACTCTATATTCTATAAAGTAAAAAGCTAATTAATTTCTAAATTAAAGAATAATTTCCTTTTCTGTCATCGAATTAGTCTATTATCGAATAATGATTGCTATTTTATTTTATATTTCTCTGTTAGTGCGTCTTGGGCTCAACTTTAGACACAAGCCATCAAAGACGTCTTTGAGATCACATCCTGGCCGGTGCTCCCATCAGCGTCTTGTGCTGAGGTTGTTATCTGAAATCATACCCAAACAAAGGACTGTTCCCATCTTTCTCCCACTAATTAACAACAAAAATTTAAGCAGCTCTTACTAAAAACCTTAAGCGAGAGATTAGGTTTTCTTCTTTTTTTTTTTCTTGCCATCCAAGAAACTTGACCGATCTGTTTACCTTCCTTTGATGTTAAACCTCTGCTTTGCGCATAGATGGTTTCCACAAGGTTGTTTTCGTGTAGATGCGACCAGACTTTTTCCAACATGTGTGACATACAAAACTTGAGAACTTTTCAGAACAGAAACAGAGGAGTGATGTTGTTTAGTTTCATACATGATATGAATACGATCTTAGTGTTGGTTCGCTTTATTAAATTCCATTGCGTCTTTGACCATCATTATTACTCACAAGTGTATTTTGCAAGTAATCAACATTTATTAGATTGATCACACTCACACATGTGACATTACCCATTATTAGATTGATCACACTCAACACAATTCTGAATTCTGTTCCGATTTCCATAGAAATCCTTGATTTAGCGAAAAAACTAAACCCAGATATCTGAGGTGCAGTCGCCACCCGGATATCTCATCTCGTGAGCGAGCGAAGGACCATCCGGTTCGGTCCCAAAGTCGACGAAGAAGTTAGGGTTTATGGAGAGACCACCTTTATCTGTATCAACATCTATCTGCAACATGTGTGACCCTTTCTCCACAAGTTCCGGGTAAAACTGTCTGTCCCAAACACTAAACAGCGAGTTCGTCACGTACAATCGCTTCCCATCTAGGCTCAGCTGAAACATCTGAGGACCTCCTCTTAGACGCTGACCCTTCAAAAAAGAAAACACGCCCATATTTACAATAGCGTGTAGAACAAGTAACAAGTTCTATATTTTGTTCAACGGACCTTGATCTTAGGGACATCAAACTGAAATGCTTTTCCTTCTTCTCCTAAGGCCAAGACAAGACTTCCCTTTTGGACTAGCCCGCCTACATGTATTTGACCAGTTAAAACAGGGGTTTTCGGGTCCTCGATGTTGTACTGACGAATATCTCCATGAAGCCAGTTGGAACAATAGAGGAATCGGTCGTCAAGTGAGATTAGAAAGTCGGTGATAAGCCCTGGCATTTCTGGGAGAATCCAGTTTTCAACTTTCAGAGGTTCAACTGATATAGCCACCTTCAAATTGGAGAGGTTGTTTGTTGTTAGGACAAAAATCAAAAAGAAATGAAGAATAATAAGTAGAGAAGATTCATTATATACCTCGTGGCTCCATGTTTCATCATCGTTCTTGAAAAATCTTACTAAAGTACTCGACAACGCACACCCTGCAAATCCCGTAGCTTTATCCGGCTCATGCAAGAATCTTACCTGCAGAACAAAACAGAGATGAAGTTTCTTGTGGAAGAAGAAAGTAGTATAAGCTGATATTTGGAAGATTAGGGTTTACCTCTAAGGGTAAAAGTCCGGTATCACCAAGGTCAAGAATCTGTTTCAATTCTCCTTGGGGCCAGCTATAGACATGTAGATGCTTTCCATATAAGCCATCAGAGACGTCTTTGAGGTCAAATCCTTTGGTAAACGCGGCCGGGGCTCCCCATGAGGTACTGATCATCGTCTTATGCCGAGGTTGGTACCAGAAATCATACCCATACAAAGGACTGTTTCCATCCTTCTCCCACCTATTAAAAGACATATAAATAGCTGTTACTCAAAATAACCTAAGCGAGATATTAGGTTTTGTTCTTCTTTCTTGCTGTATAAGAAATAGTACAAATCCGTTGTCCTCGAAGTTACCTTCCTTTGATGTTAAACTCGGAATCAAGTAAGAGAAACCCACTGCCTTCTGCGTTTCCATCTTCGTCTCCAAGACAAGACACAAGAACGTCTCCGGAAGCTAAGCAATGAGGCTGATGCGGATAAGCCAACCCCGTCTTCTCCAAAACCTCTGCAGGGTCCACGAATTTGTGCAAAGATGGTTCCCTCGGGTTTGTTTTCGTATCGATCACGTAAATACGACCAGACCTTTTCAAACATAAGTTCACGAAAACAGACCTTAATACATGAGAAGTTTTCAGAACAAAACAAAGGAGAGATAACAAGTTTCTTACAGAAGAGAAGGCAAGATGAGATAACGTCTCTCGCAAGAAGAATCACCATAGCAAGAGCTACATGNGTTCCAGCCTGAGTGATGAAGTTCATCTTCAAGGTAAGGCATTGGTAATCTGTGGATAACACTCGAGTATGTGGATGAACTCGGTTCCACATCCACAGTAGCTAAGTAATCTGGCTTCGCTTGCCCGGTTCCTAGACCAAACCAGTTTCCAAAAAACATGAGCCAACAAAGTTTGGGCCATATCTTAATTAATGACTCTTACTTCCACTCTATATATATATATATATATAAAGAGCTACAAAATAGTTTACCAGTGTATATGGCAGCAACATAGATGAGTTTTTCTCGTGGACCAGACATCGCGAGGAGGGGTGTCGCATAACCCGGCCCGCTCTTGCAGCAGTCTCCATCGTGGTTGTTCATCGCCGCTTCCATTTTCGTCTCTATCTCTCAACCAAGCTGTCTTAGCTAGTAATGCACCTGCTCTTGCGTTTACTGTTTTTGCATTAATATACTCAAATATTCTGCAAGTTGGAGTAAACTAATATATGTTTTCAGCACCGCCCACATTTTGAAAATCGCATATGTTCTGCTTGATATTTGGTTTTATACATACATATGCCAGACGCAAACAAGAAAAAACAATAACCTATCACGTTTCTTTGTCTCATAGATAATGTATTTATGCACTACTAATCATAGCTCACCTAATCAAATTTATAAACAAGTTGCAATATTCTATCGACTAGAGAGTGAGACTAATCATTTGTTTTAACATAAACTAGAAAAAACCATCACTTTACATCGCACTTAAATGCTTTTGGATTGAACGGATAATATAATTATGCAAATTATACAATATTGTATCAACATCTAGCCTTCCTCTAAACACAGAATGTCAAGATATCTCAAACCCTCCAACATACTTAGGTCTTTTGACCGGTTTAACTGCTTCTTCCAATTATTGATTCTATTAGACTCAATAAGTATCCATAGTGCTGCAGAACTTGGAAATCCCTAGTTGATGAACAAAGATATATGCAGCTTATATTAACAATGGAGTAAGAACTGGTTCACATTTGCTAATCCTTAACAAGATAATTGTAAAATAAAGAGGATGCTAAAATTTCTAGTCTACTTGTAGAGTCTTTCTATTTCATTCTTGTATTGATCAACCACCTTGTCCCGTCTTATTTTCATTGTCGGTGTCATTAAACCGTTGTCTATCTGTAACGATATTCATAGAACGTTCACATGAGGTTCAAATCTTTGAGTTGCATATTAAAGGATTATCAGTGAGAGCGAATAAAAGAACCTACCGTGAATGGTTCATCCACGATCAGAACTGGTCCAACTTGGAACGAGCATTGTGACGTCCTGCATCATATGGTGTATATATGAGTAATTGCCTGATTAGGTAAAGTTTACTCTTATATTAGAGTGGGATCACACTTGGTTTGAATCATTACCATTTCCTTAGTTCTTCATAGACCATGCTTGTTATCGTCTCCTTGCTAAGTTCATTGACTTCAGAATCTACAGGTGAAATTTTCTGCTTTGCTGCTCCTTCTGCTGCTTCTTTGTTTGGGATAACAATAGCTCCAAGGCGGCGTTGATCCTGAGAACAAAAGATCAAGGACGCATCCAAATCGAAGATTAATTAAGTGAAACAGCCCATACCATTGTTCCTAAACCAAAGTCTCCAAACAAGTACCTGTCCAATAACCACTATTTGTTGAATCAAATTGCTTCTCATGGCCGCTTCTTCAATCTCCAATGGTTCCACATTTTCACCTACAACAATTAAACTGCTATCAAATATTCTTAGCAATATTTGTGCAGCAAGGCGGTTACAATTCACTTGGATTCATCTTTAACTTGAGAGGCACATTTTGTTGTTAAGACTTGTAGTGTTTAAAATGTATGCTTATCATACAGACAGTAGGAAACATAATTTTGTTTCAGGTTTCCGAGGAACTGGTTTATGTGGACGCTGACAACAAACAGTACAAATGTGATATACCTGTGGAAAGCACGATAGTGTCCTTGGCACGCCCTTCAAGAACGATGACACCTCCACAGCTACGACTCCGTCCTGTTGAGTGCTGAGGAGTAATCCAACCCATATCTCCAGTATTGAACCATCCATCGTCATCTATAACCTGCTTGGTGGCCAGTGGATTCTGAGATAATCAACAGAAAGATGAGTTAATCTGATCTAATCACCAAACTAAAAGCATTCATCGAAAACACAGAGATTATTCAAGGAGTCTACATATGTATCAAAAGGGAAATAGATTGCAAGAAATGTAGATTCCAAGAGATGCTTTAATGATGAGACCAAGAAGGAAAAGAGTTCACATAATCTAGTTATATATAAGGGCAGTATTCACAAACAAACCCACTCATGGACAGAAAATTTGATAGCTAAAAACAGCTGTGTCATCCTTTCACAACTTTGTCGTCAAAATGTAATCAAACTAAGAGCAGAAAGTGTGTATCACCTTGTAGTAACCTTTCATCACCGGTGGGCCTCTGACTTTGACAATGCCCTTTGAACCAGGTGGAAGAACAGTACCAGTCTCATGATCTACAATTTTGAACTCTGTATCTTTAATAGGATGCCCAACTGAGCCAAGAACCTTCATAAAAAAAGTTAGGAAAATTGATGAATAAGATCTAAACAGTTTTTCTGTGCAGAGGTCACAAAAGGAGAGGTTATTGAGGTGTGAGTTTAAACTTACGTTACACCTAAGCCTCCGCGCAGAGACAACCGGTGAGGTTTCTGTCAAACCATACCCATTTTGTACATTCACACCGATGGCCTGCATAAAGAACTAACCTGTTTACATATGGACAGACTACTTTGTTTGAATGCAAAAAAAAACATTTATCTCTAATTTCAAGAAACAATATTGGCGGTCTAACCTCAAAAAACTTGTCAACATGCATAGGTAAACTACCACCTCCACTAACACCAGCCTGGAGGAAACAGAGAATAGATTGCAAGTCAGTCTTACAATATTGCTTGTAAGGTAAAAAAATTTTAAAACAAGTAACTGAAAATGAAGTAGAATGTTGTAATACTACCTTTGTTATCCCAATAGACGAACGAATTTTTCTGTGTACAAGCTTTTCAGCCAACATATGCAATGGCCATAGGAAAAATGCAACTACTCTCGCCCACAACCAATCCACCAACGAAACAATATACATTGGAGGCTTTTGATTTTTTGTCAAACAAAGACCCTGCAACAGCAGAGCAAAGTACTTATGACGACTCCAAGCATCAGAAATATGAACAAGCAGAAAAAACTCATTTAAACCAAATTATTAGGTAGCATGAAACACTAAAGAGGGCATTATCTGGTTCACAAACCTCATAAACTCTTTTCATTTCCGTATATGCCAGGCTGACTTTGATCAATGTAAGTGCCAAAAATTTACGAGCAGGGGAGCTTGCAGAAATTTGCTTTTGAATCCCGCTGCAGTTCTCAGAAAAGAGAGAAAAGTGTTTAGCAATTTAAATGGTTGAGGATGCTGCTGAGAAAAGGTTTAATGATTAAATTCATTAAAAAAACTTATTCATTGTAAATCTTATGAAACAATTTTACTAGTAAAGCGCATACCTGTAGAGTGTCTCATATACTAAAGGAACTGAAATAAGATAGTGTGGTTGATAACGCTTGAGATCATCCTATACCAAAAAGCAAAAAAAAAA
>Ga0041059_1001530_pt1 | contig 18224 bp, 13 predicted proteins | sample AraColnosormetaG_FD_56232 | JGI IMG/M metagenome (GOLD analysis project Ga0041059, IMG submission 56232) | Arabidopsis roots microbial communities from North Carolina, USA - Col MF nosort | ecosystem: Host-associated > Plants > Roots > Unclassified | place: USA: North Carolina | collected...
AATTGGATATTATTAATCACGTTATTTTACATGATATCATGTTATGTTTTTGAATCACAACAAAAATCACTTATATATTGTATTTTTTTTTAATAAACCATAGAAGATCCAAACCTTCAACCCATAATTTTTCCAAGTAACTGAATTCAGTTTATTCCTGCCTATGTGATCTATCATACTCACCATATTATTATTTTTTAAGATATAGTCGTATAGTGTTTTAAAGAATTTCTGAGAATAAACTAGACATGTCGAATGTTTATAAGGATTATGAGTGGATGTCTCATTATGAATAGATAGAAGACCATAAAAAGCCTTCATTGACACCGAATTTCTGAATTAAATGTCTTGACAGAAAACACACATGTCTACATCATTTGGGTGTATTACTCAGTCTCATCGTCATGCTGATCTAATAATTTGATTATTTTAGAGTAAAAGAATCGAAGATAGTAATGTTGTTTTTTTAGGTCAAACTTGATGTGATTTTTAGAAATATATTTCCTTTTCTATCAAGCACTTTGTCCTATAAGAACCGCGTCATCATAAAACAGTCAAAACTAATTGATGACGGTATAGTTTATAGTGATATATGTATTATTGTGGATATGACTTTCTTTTAGTTTTGAATGTGATTTGGTAGATCCTTTTCGTTTAGTGGATGATATTTGATACTTGATTAGTATGATAGAAAGTCACTAAAAATGAGCTTTGAGAATGTTGAAACCTAATTGGTGGAGAGAATTAACAGCAATAAGTTTAAGTGATCCAATTGTTCACATATAATTGGAAAAAGAAAAAGGTCTAAATAAAATAAAATCAAAAGTGAGTGGTTGGTAGAAAAAGCTACGCAGGAGTTTGTGTTTGTGTGGAATAATAGAGCTCGGCCCATAAGTTAATCATGAAACGAGAGGACTCTCATTCTTCTCTTAGTTTTTTTTATCATATACTTCAATAAAATAAATATTTTAAAAAATTATATAAACGGTTAGTAACATAAAACGATTATAATGGAAAAATAAATGATAAATGTTAGAAATATAGTAATCAATGTATTTTTGATCGTGTGGCAAAATGTTAACAATCACATTCATAGGCCATAGCATTTGATATTTGATTTAATAAAATTGGGTGAGTTGAATAAGCAAACGCCAATATGTAAAACTTGCTTGTGGTAGAGTTATTATTACAGCCGATTCACTATTCTAAAAAGTTCATAAGATTTGTCAATTAGCCTTCGTGATTACTTAGAATTTACTTTCCTTGTTTTTCGTCTTCATTGCTATTATTAGATTGAACAATTCTCAAATTACTATATAATCGTTTCGTCAGTTAATAGTAAATTAGTAACAACTCTCAAACCAACCTTAAGAATCATTATCTTATTTTATCGAGGGAATATTACACAAAATGTCCTTTTTGCAATACCATTTTTCGTTTTTGCTCTTTTCTCAACATTCTTTCAATTTTGCCTTTTTCCATTTATGAAAACGAAACATTTGGAGTTTTTTTTTTTGTGAAACATATACTTCATAACGAAAATTATACCCTACAAAAAACTTGAATCTTATAAACTCAAGTATAATGTGTTAAATCGTCTTTTAGGATAGAAAAACCTCTAATTTTATCAGTTGCAACCTAAATCGCCAATATGCTGGCAAAAAACTATGTCTCTTTGTATTAAACCCAAATTATTAATCGTAGTACTTTGTTTCACCAAAAAAAACGATATTAGAAAAGGACAAAAACAACAACAAAAATTAGAAAAAGGAATTTTTTTTACAAATATCCCATAAATAAAGGTCATACGTTGTAATTAACTCTATCTACTATCGAATAACTCTCATTTCTAAATATTTCATTCATCATGTTTTGCATTGCCATTCCTGACCATTATAGTATTATACTTTAGAAGCTTATTTTATAAAAGAACATCAAATTTCTAATCATAAATATTCCAGTGATCAATCAATTGTTGGCACGACTTTATTTTAATATATTGAATTTCTGTCTGCATATTATGAATTTCTCATCGTGAATATTCTATGATGTATCGGTTTATCTTCAATTATTTCAAAAGTATGATTAGTAGTCATTTTTAACTAAAATACCTCTTTAAATTAATCAATACAGAAGCTTGAACTAAGGGCATCTCTATTGGTGCTTTATATTTTGCTCCAAACTCTATATATGGTGTAAAATTACTCCAACAGTACTCTAAATATTGTTCTAAAAATAGATATATGAATTTGGTAAAAAAAAAAATTATATTATCTATTTTTGGAGCATACTTTTTTAATTTACAAAGTACTCCCTTAATTTTAATATAGTATCATTTTATACATAAAGAAAATAAAATAACTAAATTATATAATTACATTAACATATATTAAAATTAGACAAATGATAAATTAAAAGTATATAAACAAGATTAAATTTGTTCTTAAACACCATAATCTAGTAATTTAATAATCCGGTAGGTTTCTTCGAGATCCACTAAAATTATTAAAATATTAAACAAAGGAAGTAGATGTCGATGCAGCTTGTTGATCAAGTCTTTTTCTTAAGATTTTTGCTTGTTCAGATTGAAGATATGCACGGAGATTTGGATCTTCTATGGAATTTAAGTTTCGATATAAAACTTTGTTTTCTTCTTTTTGTTCTCTCAATGCTAAACTCTTACTTTGCATCTCCAAATATTGTTGTCTTTGTGCACTTGTCTTCTTTAATTGCTCCATGAGTTGTTTATTCCCTTCTTCGAAAGTCTTGATAACATCCAATATTTGATCATTTTTTCTTTTCAATTTTGACTTTTTCACTCTAATTGGTCGTTGATATGGAGATCTTCCAATAATGTCATCTTCATCATCTAAGTTAAGAGAAAATGAAAACGAACCTGAAGACGCTTGTGAAACAGAATCGAGGGTAGGATTTTCTAATCCGCATAGATTTAAGACTTTTTTAGCTTGAGTAGCACCATCTTTAAACTTTTCAAAGTTTCTAATAATGTTCCATACATGATCAAATTTCCAACCAGATTTGAAATGTTTATCTTGCATTAGCATTTCTTTTGCTTGATTGAACTACATACAATTTAGAAAAAATATAAATAAATAAATATTCAAAAAAACATATTAATAGAGAGAATACTCACTATATCATCACTTGACGCACCACTAGAACGTCGATTTTCACATAGTTTGATGCATGCATGTAATTTTTTGCTAGCTTTCTCAATAGTTTGTAATCGACACTGGAGAGATTTTTTTGAACGTTTACTCCAAGTTGGATTTTTTCTATTTTCGAAAGATTCTGCCACGCGATCCCAAAAATGGTCAGAGGATTGGTAAACACCGATGATTGGATCTTGAGAAATATCCATATAAACTTGACATAAAAACTTATCTTCTTCGTTAGAATATCCAGTAGAACGAGGCATTATAGTTAAGAAAAAGAAAAAAATGTATAGAAAATTTTGGAATGGTTGGATGTTGTGAATGGAACTAAAGATCAATTATGATATTTATAGAAAATATTGGAGCAAATCTCTGTAAATCTCTGATCTATTTGTAGAAAACTCTAAATTTAGAGCAAAAAATAGAGTCAAAATTAGAGATGGTCTAAGATTTAAAAAAATGGACACATGTCGTAGAAATGTTGATATGTATAATCAAATACATAATTGCACATGTACCATTAAAGGTACTTTCCTTTCTCCACCGAATTCTGAACAACAATACATGTCATGTAAAGGTCTTGTTTAAAAGTTTTTCTGTGTAACAAAGAAATTTTCAAACGTTTGGCATGTCATTATTTTGAGTCGTGTAACAATATTTTGATAATATTTTGTGACGGATCTACAAGCGTAAATCATCTCCTCTCTAAAATGTAACACCTCGATTTCAATCTCGGACGGTAGCACTTTAACACTCTTTTAACCACACTTGGGGGTTCTTTTCAAAATGTTATTTCCACACTTTTTTTGTTAGTATTCTTTTCCCTAGTTGGCAAAAAAAGAAAGATATAAAACAAACAAAAGAACAATAAAGACAGAGCCCTATATCCTCTTATATTGTCATGGTCGGTGCATGCTTCACTGTTCGCCGAACTATAGCAAACAAGATAAGAACTCATGGTGTTAAGGTCGGTTCACGATTTACTATGCAAATAAATAGTATCAGATTAAAGTCGATGTATTTTTGTTTTGTCAGAAAATTAAAGGTCGATGTATATTGTCCACTATATGCAATGAAATAGCATGATAAACTGAAAGTCTGTACTTGTATAATAAAACTTTGAAAAATGTCCTATCTCCATCATGTAAGAACTAAGAAGTAAGTTTTGCAAAAGAAAATCCAAGCGTGTTAACACCACATTTGAGTCACTTTAGAATTTTGACGTTGTTTTGTAACTACATTATACTAAATTACTAATATTGGAAAATAAACACTAATTGTAGTACAAAATATAAATGAACCAATGCTGAATTTGTTTTCTTGTTAAATTCATAATTTACCTACAACATATATAAATGAAAAAGTAATATTGGTAATTGGGCATGATCTAATATGGTACATTAACCAATGGTGTTTGTGTGTACTTAGGTTCGTAATTAAGTTGTACATGTGAATAATTGAGGAAGTGGAGACAGGTGGAGAGACATAACTGGATGGGGCAGGCAGATAATGATGATAGTGTTTTCCATAATGGCCCATCCAATATCTTTTATCGTGACACATGATCCTCTCACCATTCCTTGAATATGCTTTCTAACTATATATTCTCTTAAACAAAAATATTACATTGAGGAAATGAAAATAACATATTATATGTCACATAAAGGTTCATATCAAAGTCTACTTCAGTTTATATAATTTGTATCCTAGTTAAGATGTTAGTGTATGAATTATGATTATAGTACATACAAACGAATGGAATTTGATATATTTAAATTAAATTTTCAGTATCATAGGTTTTAGTGAAGACTAAGTTTATGTGAAAATGTGTCATCATTGTCAATGAATTTTCCTCAAATTCGGTCTCTTTATAAAGAAAAATTGTGCTATGATCCTTGGAATTTAATATCTATTTTTTTTGCAGATATGAATATGAAATATCAAAAAGTTACCCAGAGATCAATAATAACAAACATAAAATTCATCATTTAATCATTAAAATTGGATGCACAATTTCACGATTCGTTTGCCTTTTCTTTTGTTTTTAATTATTTTCTAATAGTCTTTTGAGATTTACCATTTTGTCGAATTGTATCATCAATATAGCCCACGCAAAAGGTTTTTATATGATGGATCTTGAAAAATTGATTCTCCAAACAAACTGGCCCATTGGGCCAACATAGATTTGTAACGGCTACACTCACCCTGAAGAAATTATTCGGTGGAAAAATCAGCCCAGCTCATAGCTATCTTAAAACAAAAAAAAAAATTTTACTTCTCTTAAAACATCAAACGTTTCAGAGGCTGGTTCTTTTGAGGAAGATTCAACTGCATCCAAGGATTTGTCTTATGTTGGAGACTTGTAGTGAATAGGAAGATTCTTTAGCTAATTAAAATAATGATTGGATCAATTTCTTCTTGGAACTCTTCCAAAGAACATGAATTGTTTTGACTTTGGTCTTTGGTCATCTCATCTTTTAAGCCTCCAGCTAGTGAAAACACAATTTTGCAAGCCCAAGGAAAAAGGTTGCCATAAGCCTAATTGGATTACGCTGAGCTGCTTTCATACGTAAGAATTCTTCTAAGCTTGTTATCGGCTCCTGCTTTATCAGACCAGATAATGCCCCAGTGCATATTTATTCACTCAAAAGTGTGTTGTATCATCTATAGTTCCAATACACTCAGCCACAAGTCACAAGCAACAGAAGAAGAAAATAAAAAGATTTCACATAGATTTTATTAAAACAGAGAATCACATAAAATGATCTGCTTCTCCTTAAGCCTTAGCAGTTTCACCTTCAGCTTCCCAAAAAGCCGTTTTCTTTCCGGTTTTCGTCACGGTCTGTAAAACTGCGTCTGGCTGCACGTTGCCTTTCACCGTCACTTTCTGCTCCTTTATATCAACGTCAAATGACTCCACGCCTGAAACCAAAAAACCGAGTGAAGAGAGTGATGTTCCATGCTTTAGAAAAGATAGAAAACATTGCAGATTCCGCGATATCGACAATCTTTTCCGATGAATCTATATGTTTACCGTAAGACAAGTGGGTTCAAAGCATTTTGATACAGATCATAACATCAATAGCCAAAATAAGAAAAATAATCTAACCTTCCATTTTCCCAAGAACTCTTTTCACAGCTCCAACACATCCCTCACATGTCATGGCCACTCTGAGAACAACGGTCTAAACGATATATAAACATAAGTAACCCATAAGCTTAACTTCTGTGCAACTTATAGATCAAACGAACAAGACAATCATATAGCTAAGAATCAGATTCAACTTAACAAAAGTGATCTACCAAAACCATTTGAAACACTAACTAAAGATCATCTGAAAACCAAACACAAGACACCAAACCCTTTTTAGATTCAAGATCTGTGTTTCTGAAAATGCTTTTGAACCACAGATCAATTGATATATCATATTTAGATCGATGGAATAGAAAAGAAGAAGGAATTCAATAAGATAAGACCTAGATCCAGAACAATCTTTATAATGACCCCAGATCGAGAAATTGAGAATTCAAAGAACAGAATCAACACTGATGAAAAATACCTGAGACATAGCTTTCGATTCAACCACCGACAAGGCTTGAAAGAGAGAGAGACTTGCAGTGTTTTGATAGGATACGGCTTGGAACAAGTCTTTAAGCATAAAATGATTGTACTTTGTACTACTAATATTTTAAGATTCTCTTTCTGAAACCCATGATCTATTTTGTTTTTGGTCTTTTTTATTTTTATTTTCACAATTGCGTTTTCAATTAAAGATAAATATAGAAAAATAAGAAACATTAAATTAGACACATGTTTTATATGTGTTTACCACATTGTTATGATCTAAAAATTACAAAAGTAGTAAAAATACTTTTTATGCACATTTTTCTTTGACACAACTTTTTATACACATATATGATTACATTTAAAATTGATACTTACTACTAATTTTTAAAAAATATGTTTATCACATTCAAAATATATAATAAGGAATTCTCAGAAATGTCCTAAAATACTACTATACTAAGTTTTTGTCCAAAAAGTACCAATATTAGTTTTTTTCAAAAATACCACTACAATTGTTTTAGTCCAGAAATACCACAAACACTCAAAATAATTTTGTAAGGTTTACAATTTCAAAATTTAGGTTTGAGTGTATTATTTTCGGTTTAGAGTCTTAGTTTTTAGGGTTTATAATTAAGGTTTGAAGGCTTAAAGTTTTAGTTTCAGTTTTGTGGTATTTTTGGAAAAATAGCTTTAATGGTATTTTGAAACAAAAACTCATTTTAAGGGTGTTTTTAAGAATTTCCCATTCTCTTTTTCTTAATTCATTTTTAATGCAACAATTAATTAAATATAATTTATTGCAACAACTAACTAATCCGTTTGAGAGTATAAGTGGCAATATGTTTTATTTTTTGGGTAAGGAGTGGCAATATGTTAGGTATCCAAATGTTTTAACTAAATTAATATTTTTTACATCCAAATGCTAGTATTTTTAGACACAAAGTACCCATCTTTAAAGAAGATAAAAAATTCATAATGGCATGTAATGTTAATATTATCAAACTAAATTTTTGTTTTTATTCATATTTAGTGCTGTTCAATTTATATATAAATTCTTTATTTTATTTTTTTTGTTCAAATATATATATATTTTATATAAAACTTAATTTTAGTCATGAATCGTTTTTTTTATTTTGAAAAAAAATTAGTAAGTAACGTCCATACCAATTAATCACTCTTTAAATGTGTATGAGCTATTTTGGTTTTCCTTTCCAAAATTTGAAACGAACATACAAAAAACATCTCATTGTGCACTCAATACTCAACTTCAATTTATTCATAGTATCACACATTAACACATAAATGAAACAACTTATATTTTTTCCTCCTATTGCTCATTCCTTTCAAATTTCATCTAAAACCATAAGATTTGGATTTCTGTATTTTTAAGTAAAGAAATCTTCTCAATCCTCTCAAATCCTTCAAAATTCTTAAGAATCAAATCCACAAATTGTTTTCAATAACAATGAATTTTAAGATAGATTTTTAAATCATTAATTCAATAGAACTGGATTTCATTAGAGTTTTTAAAATCCATAATTGAATAACATAAGATTTGTAAATTTTACACAAATCACTTAAATACTAGATTGAATACACCCCCTCTAAGAAAACAACTTTTAACAAGAACTTTGTATTCTCTTTTACACATATAGACATAACAGAAAAGGGCAAAGACAAAATGAGTTTCAAGTTCATTCTTATAGCTACGCTTCTACTTTTATGCATCGCATCTTCCAATTCGACCATCACTTTACTTTTTAGAAATCAGAAAATTAGTAAGTTTATACTTTGATTCATGAATCATGCATAAGTCCAAACAGTGTAATGTGTAATTTTAAAAAATGTTTTATAATCAATTTTTGATGTGTTACAAGTCCATGAAGAAGAAGAAGAAGGTGGAAAGATTCACATTCACAAGGGAATGAAGATCTCCGTAGAACATAGCCGTTCACCTCCTGCAAAAGGCTTTTATTCGCATGCATACGGTTCGTTATTCGATAGATGTAATAATGTACTTAGAAGATTCAATTGTGAGTGATTTTCTTATATATACTGATTTCCTTCGGAAGATACACATTTCTGAAACCTATTTTGAAAGTATGCTGACAACATTAGAGATGGAAATAAAACTATATGCCATTTGAAATTTCTAGAGGGCAGTTACTAAAGGTTTTGGGTCATCAAATCAATTCTTCGATGGTTTAGTTTGATCGCTATTCCATTTTTAGAGAAACTGTGTAAAGCTTTGTTTTTATTCTAGAATGTACATGTATATCACTAGGGAAGTAGTTCAATATCAAAGAATATTGGATTAGAACAAACGTGTGTAATTCCGGTCTAAACGGAGGATTCCGGTAGGTCGGGACGGTTGTTCCAGCAAGCTCATCCACGGAAAAATCCTGACCGTCCATTTCCTGATCCTCTTCCGCAGGCTTCTCTCGCATCCTTGTGACAAAATCCTTTTTTTCTTTCTTTCTAACAGTAAATGAGAAAAATTATGGACCACTCACGTCGCAATGAGTTCTTGGCTCAAGTCCTTAACTAGTGAACTATCCACTAGTTAGCATTTACCAATAAGAATTCGGTTAGTTTTCTAATATACATGATGTAGACATGTAGTTTGGTTTATATATGTTAAATATATGTATAAATTGTTACCGAATTAATAGTTTGTAACCAAATAATTACATTGCTAGATTTATTTAATTCATTAAAAAAACACCTTAATAATGTTGCGGCAGGATATCATTATGCATAGGTAGGTATTCCGACAAAAAATGACCTTTTAAGTTCTAAAATTAGAATAAACCACTGGAACTCAAAAATGTAGTTCGTTAATCCAAATATACATATTAAAAGTAGGATTGCCAAGAAAATCTTCAAATTCTGGTAAAATTGGCACGTAGGATAGAGTTTTGTTGTTGTCGTAAATTCATGTTAAATCTTGGTTTGATGGTTGTAAAGTGTGTTGTTTAGAAGTTAAAACCGCGTTTTATAATTAACAACATTTTAAATGACAGCAAATAAACAAAACGAATTACTTCTTTTGGGTGTTCATTATCTTTTATAAATAACTTTTTCTTCATTTTTCTTAAATTTTTCATTAGCCTATAAGTAGTTCTCGGGAACAAAGTTTTCTAGTACTTAAATATATAAATCTTACATATCTTATGTTACTTGTTGATATCAAAAGAAAAGTTGAAAATGAAGAAGATTACAAAAAAGCTATCAATGAAATACGTGAAGCTCCATAAGCAAAAAAAGCTCCGCCAAGACGGGTCCATGAAGTCAGAGGAAGACGGTGGAGAGCCTTTCCGGGAATCTCATTCGCCGGATTATGCGGAAAGTAATGAAACAAAGGAGACTCCTAAGGTTACAAAGATTATGGAGTCCATGCATCGTAAGCTGATGCTAAAAGACAAGGCAAATAAAAAGAAAATTCACGTGGACGATCAATCCCAAATGTCAGAACGTTCGGTTAGGAATGGTGGTCGTGATCGCAAGGACCAGCTTGATGAAGGCTCGGTTAGAAACATGAATCGCGATGGTACGGACCAGCTTGTAGGCTCAGTTAAAAACAGTCATATGGATCATCTTGAAGATTTGATTAGGGGTCGTGATCGTATGGAAGGTTCCAATAGGAATGGTGCTCGTAATCGTGTGGACCAGCTTGAAGGTTTTAGCAAAAACGGTGAGAAACATCAGCATGAAGAAAATACTGTTAAAACAAGCGATCAAATAGATCAATCAGAAAAATCAACTAAAAGTCCATCTGATTTTGCTTCAAAAAAAGATTATCTTGATTGGATTGAATATGTGGAAGGATCGAATCATCATTGTTTCGATCGATCCGAAGATTCCGAAAAATCTTATATAAGAGAGGATATCGATCATGACGCGATAAGCGTTGGGATATCAGAAGGATCCATAGAGGGGAACAACGATGAGAGTCTATTACTCAAGAGTTCTAAGTATAGAAAAAACGAGAAATTTGAAGATTCAAAAGGTTATAAGAAAGGAAAAGGTAGCAAGGCTAAAGATTCACTGAAATGTCAATTAGTTGACTAAATGTTGAATGTGCATTTTAGTCCTAACAAAATAAATGTTTCTTTCATAATGTATAATATGATCATTGATCATTTAGTTAGTATGAACAACTACTCTGTATGATCATTACTTTCAATGAAAATTGTGGTTTTCTTATTAAAAGCTCGAGCTCGTCATGGACTCATGGCAGTGGTAATTTGGTCACCAAAATCTGGCTGCGAGACTCCAAAGACGATTACATGTGTCGGCATCCCCTAAAGTTATGTCATGTATGCTCAGTGTTTCCTCGCATTACTCTCCAATTTTTGCCTTGCAAGATACTTTTGTGCATGGGCATGGCTTGTCACTTGTGTCGCGAACCTTGTCTTCACATATTTCCTCGATATATTTCAATCTCTTTTTCTAGTATATTCTTTAATCCTTCCAGATATAATCTGAAACTTCATTGAATTAACAAGTTCATAACCAAGATCGTCTATCATTTAAAGGCCTTAATTAAAAAAGAAAAGTCAATAACAAAGAACACTTTGTTAATATCCTCACATTAAATTAATTAATAATCATCTATAAATATATCATTAACCAACAGACCCGTTATTCATTTTTAAAACTTGATTAATTCTCTCGCAACCACCCACAAAAGTGATAAAAGCATAAGTATAAAAATGTCAAGAGATTTGACAAAATTTTGTAGGCCGAGTTAGATTGACTTAGGTTCGTCCCAAACGGCTAAATCACTTGTCCATGCTTACCAAGATGCCAAAATACACGACATATTCCACAACAAACAAATTCCGCTATCTGATAATTCCCGAAAATATGTTCCAAAAATATATAGAAATGATGGAAACAAAATAATATTTTAAAATCTTTAATATTCATTAACTAATGATTTATGAAAAATTATTAAAAAATGATTTGAATATTTTATAAATCTATTAAGACGAAAACAAGCCATGTTTATTCTCTCTTATAAGCTATGTATAGTATTTGTAAGTTACTATTAGTATGGGTAACAATTATAAGAAAACGAATCAATTTATTAATAGATAAATTAAGATAAAATCACATAAAAGTAAGAAAAAGGACCAAATGTAATAAAGAGTAAGAGAAATACAGAGAAACAAACAAAAGAGTCGCAACGGCTATTTCGTAGTTACCAACTTATTTTGCTGTCCAATGCACAACTTGTTCTTACACCAAAAGTTGTGCTCTTTAAACTTGCATTTATTCTACCCAAAAAAAAAAAAAATTGCTCAATATATATACAAATATATACCATAGTTTATCACTAACAATCAGTAGTATTATGTTTCACACTAATATACTCAAAATTAATCATCAAATCATATTAATATTAGTGATTAACAAACAACAAAGAAGCTAATTAAGACTTTTCTTTCCCACAGTACAACTCTCTGACTGTGTAACTCACTCTGTCAACTACAAGATTACAAAAGACCGTTAGATTTCATCTTTGACCATTTGAAATCTTAAGATCAAATCTCAGCCGTCCATTCCACCGTTACCAATCTCTCTCTTTCGATATAATCAACAAATTTTCTAACTTTTTCTCGGTGTCCTTTCTCAATCAGAAGCTTTACCCTATTTTCTCTATACCTCCCACGCAATTTCTCTCATTCCTTTCTTTGTGGGTTTTTGTTTATTCTTCACAAAGTTAACATTTTTAGACTCAAAACTCATTCTTTTGCCCTTCCTCTGTTTCTCCTCTCTTGGGGTTTATCTTAGATTCTCCAAAAAAGTCTCTCTCTTTCCATGGCTTCTCTTCTCCATCTTCTTCTCCTTTCTCTTTCTCTTTTAGTTCTTGCTTCAGCTTCTCCTTCTCCTCCAGCTGATGAAGGTGAGATTCTTGTATCTGATTCAATCTTGTACTTTGAGTTTCAGATTCAATCTTTACTCCCAAATTTGAAAGTTTTGATTTTTGCATGTGTTAATGTTCTTCTAGAAAACCAAATGTTCCATTTTTTATGTAGTAATAATTCCACTGTCAGTGATTAATGAAAATAGCTTTAATATAAAGTAATTAAAGACAAGTCCTTTTGTATGTATGTGTTGGATTTGATTCATTGAGTATGTTTGAGAGTGTGGTAGGTTATGATAATAAATGTCAGTATGTGTGTTTGGCAGGTGGGTTTGTTTTTAAATGCTCACTAAGAAACAAGAAATGGTGAATTTTCATGTCCCCAAATATTTATTACAAGACAAATAATTCAATGTCTAATGTTTTGACCAGAGACATAGTTCTTTTTAGTTAAGTCTATGAATCCAAATCTTTGAGTATTGTACACTCTTTTGGACTAGTTCTAGATATGTTGATACTAATGGTTTAGTTGAAATCAATATATTTTTTGTAGGTTCATATATTGGAGTAAACATAGGGACTGATCTTTCTGATATGCCACATCCAACACAAGTTGTTGCTCTACTAAAAGCTCAAGAAATCCGACATATTCGATTATACAACGCTGATCCCGGGTTGTTGATTGCTCTAGCAAACACTGGTATCAAAGTTATAATCTCCATTCCTAATGACCAGCTTCTTGGTATAGGTCAATCCAATTCAACCGCAGCGAATTGGGTTAAACGCAATGTCATTGCACATTACCCTGCAACGATGATAACCGCGGTTTCTGTTGGCTCTGAGGTGCTAACCAGTCTCTCTAATGCAGCACCTGTTCTAGTCAGTGCTATAAAGAACGTTCATGCTGCTTTACTCTCGGCGAATCTTGACAAGTTGATAAAAGTTTCTACTCCTTTATCAACTTCCTTGATTCTTGATCCTTTTCCTCCATCGCAAGCGTTCTTTAACCGTTCTTTGAATGCGGTTATAGTTCCGTTACTAAGCTTCTTGCAGTCAACAAACTCATACCTGATGGTGAATGTGTATCCATACATTGACTATATGCAATCAAACGGTGTGATTCCGTTAGACTACGCGTTGTTCAAACCGATACCTCCAAACAAAGAAGCTGTTGATGCAAACACTCTTGTTCGTTACTCAAACGCTTTTGATGCAATGGTTGATGCAACGTACTTCGCTATGGCGTTCCTCAACTTCACAAACATTCCGGTTTTAGTAACCGAATCAGGCTGGCCTTCGAAAGGAGAAACCAATGAGCCTGATGCTACACTTGACAACGCCAACACTTACAACAGTAATCTCATTAGACATGTTCTTAACAAGACCGGAACTCCGAAACGCCCGGGGATCGCTGTGAGTACTTATATTTACGAGCTTTACAATGAAGATACAAAAGCAGGTTTATCAGAGAAGAATTGGGGGTTGTTTAATGCAAATGGTGAACCGGTTTACGTACTTCGGTTGACTAACTCGGGCTCGGTTCTAGCTAACGATACAACGAACCAGACTTATTGTACTGCAAGAGAAGGTGCTGATACAAAGATGCTTCAAGCTGCTCTTGATTGGGCTTGTGGTCCTGGAAAGATTGATTGTTCGCCTATTAAGCAAGGAGAGACTTGTTATGAACCGGATAATGTCGTCGCGCATGCTAACTACGCGTTTGATACTTATTATCATCAGACTGGGAATAATCCTGATGCTTGCAACTTCAATGGTGTTGCTAGTATCACTACCACAGATCCAAGTAAGAAACATAAAAAGCCTTTTTTGATTATACATTGCATTGTGTAATACTGTTTTTTACCGTTAATTAGTAAAAAAGCTAATTTTTTCTTGCTTGGTTGTTTCAATGCAGGTCATGGTACATGTGTGTTTGCTGGGAGGTAAATTATTCTGTTTCCTTATACTCTTTTGTTGGTAGATATGTTCATTCTTGGTTTCGATTAGGAAATGTATTGATTTGGTTTTTCGGATTAAAAAGAATGACTTCATGTTAATTGTGTTAAGTTTTTTTTAGTATCAGATCAGTTAGTCCAAATGAAACACTCATATTGTATAAATTTTTAATGGTTGTTTATTTTACCTCGATTGCAGCCGCGGTAATGGTAGAAACGGGACGTCTGTGAACATAACAGCGCCATCGGCAAACTCAACAACTTCTTCTGGAATACGGAGTGATTTGTATTACAGTCGGGGTATATGGAGTATCTTGACAGTAATGATTTTGAACGTTGCTAATATCTTGTGAGAAATCTTTGGGACATAACAATGTTAGTTTCTGTTCCGAGAAGTTTTTTTAACTTTCTTAGGTGGGATTGGAGTTAGAATTGAGGCCGATTGTGTTGGATTCGATTTTGTACACAACAAAAACCAAGATAACATTCTAATGGTCTTTTTTATCCCATTGTTCGTTTTTGATCCGTTACTCAGAAAGTGAAGTTTAGGGTTTCTGTAGATAAAATTCACAATTGACTAAAAGATTTTTTCGTATATTATTAGATTCAACCAACTAACAATAACAGCTTTCTCATTTACAGCTAAATCTCTTTTAACTTCAATAACCAAAAGTGACTGTGAAAGTGTGAAACAAGAAAAGAGGAAAATAAAAGCAGAGTAGAGCCATCCTAAACGTAATTAAACCAAACCAGACTTTGCCACATATTTAGTCAGAGACTAAGAATAAAGAACACAAAAGTACATGACAAGATGCGAAGTCTTGCTTCTGTTTAAGAGATGTTCATAGCTTCAGCATGATAGCTTTCGAGATCTTTGTCGAGATCCGCAGCAGACTTCTCCACTGGCTTCTTTCCACCTCGCCCACCGCTTTTATTCCCTCTGCCACCACCATTACCCCGGCCTCTACCACGGAACCCGCCTCGACCAGCTGTCACACCACCTTGTTGGTTTTGTTGGCTGTCATAAATAAACAATATGATAAGATAAGATGATAAAACCAATGCATGATCAGCCCACATGAATGACAACGAGATCAGACTCTTGAACACTTACAGTGGAAGGCGTCTCCCAGAAGGACCTGAACCTCTTCCTCTTCCTACTCTCCCACCTCTAACTCCTTGTCTGCAATAATCAGTGATACATTCACTTCAGCACATAAACTCAAAACTATTCTCTTGTAAAAAAAAAACAGACCGGCAACATACCCAATGAAGACACTCCTCTTCATCCTTCCATTCAATCCAGTCACATTAACACGAGCTGCGACAGGAGCAGATTCAGTATTTCCACCCAGAATCTCCAGTTTCATAGGCCTTCCATCCAAAAGTACATTATTGTATTTCCTCATAGCTTGAATTGCATCACTTCTTCTCATATACACAACTTCAGCCGATCCCTGTATGACACAGAACATCAGATATCAAATATTACAGAAACACGGTAATGAACAGATAAACCATAGCAAAAAGAAAACAGAACTTACACTTGGACGCCCATTTTTGTCATAGTGAATTGCATATCTTTTCAGCTCTCCAATTTCAGCATAGAGTTCCTAGATTCCATATGATAGTACAAACCAATTTCAGAAAACTCCACAGAACCAAAACAACAGAAGCACTGGAACATAGATGTCAGGCTATACCCTTATATCTTCATTTGTCACTCCCTGATCAAGGTTGGTAATATAAACTGTGGTTCCGACTTCCACTCCTGATACCCCAACAGCTCTAAGGGTTTCTTCATACAAATCATTCTGATTCTGCCATGGCAAGCTCCTCTTCCTGCGGGCAAGCTGATCCAGTAGAACATATCAAGTCAGCTAAAAGGGTCTGTAGAATCTTGAAGCCACATTAATCAACAAATTTCTTGAAAGAGGAGAAAACACCCATTTGGCTGAAAGTACTAAAGCAAAGAGCTCCAGGAAGAAGTAGTCAAGAACCATCCAAGGAGATACCAAATGAAACGTAGGGAAACAAGTAAATTTGACTAACTTCATATGAATCATACTGGTGTTATCAGTCAGTCTCTGAAGCCAAAAACGAAAACTGAGACTGCCGTCACACTCCGAAGAAATTCCAGATGTACCATCGTGAACTTCATGCATAGTGCAAATACCCCCACTTTGATAACCCATCATAAATCCTATTTACTGTTAAAATTTCTGAAATTCCCCCTAAAACCACACACATTTTCAGGCTTTATCCCCCTGTAGATAACCCTATGTGGACTACTTAGCTTAAAGGAGCTCCTCAATAAACCTATAGCGAGTGACAATATCAACCGAAAACTTCTGCACATCTATTCATGCCTCTTGAAGTTCCCAGATTTTAACCATAAAAACCACTAATTGCAGGAAAGAAGCTTTTCTAAGAAGATGTTAGAAGATTCTTGTAATCTGAATCATCATCAGAAGTAACGGTATATGCATGTATGATTCTTCTCCAAGGACAAAAGAGCATTAAAAGATCATCCATCTTAAGTTTTAGCATGCTTCGGTATTTGGTGGCACAGAGTTCCAATCAAGATTTCGAGCTTGCCTTGTTTATGGAGAAGGATGATGATGGCCGAGTATTAACAGCAAGAGGACCTCTACGAACAGGTCCACCTCCTCTTCCACCTCCTACAACACCATTAGGTCCACCACGTCCACGTCCACTCTTACGGGAAACTCCTTTACCTCCAGACCTTGCAGCTGCAGACCTTTCACTCTTACTCTTCTTCACAATTTCATCAAGAGTCATATTCAAAGCGTCTGACATCTTCAATCCAATAAAATCAAACTAAACCTGAACAAATTGGAGTTTAGAAAATTACAATTAGCTACCACCAACACAATGACAACACACGCCATCAAAATCGAAGGAGATCAAGCAATAATTATAAAATTCAAGCTCAAATACACAAATCAAGGACGGTGAATCATATCCACTGCTCGAATTCAAAGATCTGATTATCGGAACATATGAACCAATAGATTCCTAAAACCTAGAAAACAATTCTCATAAGCGATATCGAGAAAACACGAATCACTGCAAAATTTTAGACGGAAACTCGTAATCGCATCTCAGAAACATAGATCAAAGCCCTAGATCTAGATTCGTAATCGAAAAAGTGAAATCAATCGGAAACATTATACGCGAAACCAGATGAATCGAGAATCGAAACGTTACCAGATTAGGAGAAAAGACAGATCGGAGAAGATCGAGAGATCTGTGTTAGGGTTTTGAGGAAGCTTTTGGGGATTTTTTTTTTCTCTTGAGGATTTGATGAACGAAGGGGGGGAAATAGTTTGTGATTGAGATTACTGGTTAATGGAGAGGAGAAGGTATCTTTTTTTATATAGGACTAGGTCAGCAGGGTAATTATGTAACTTTTCTCGATTTAGGGGGGGCGTTTTGCGTCTCTTATCAAAAGTAGACAATTACCAAAAAACCGTAAGGGAAGATTGCCAGCTATGCGTTTCCGCGTTTAGTTAAAAATAGTTTATAAGATAAGGATTATACTTTTCGAAGATATCAAAAATGCCCCAGTTGTTTTTCTAATTGATATGTTGATACTACAATTTTTTTTTTTTTTTTTTATTGTGTATATG
>Ga0041059_1001531_pt1 | contig 18223 bp, 15 predicted proteins | sample AraColnosormetaG_FD_56232 | JGI IMG/M metagenome (GOLD analysis project Ga0041059, IMG submission 56232) | Arabidopsis roots microbial communities from North Carolina, USA - Col MF nosort | ecosystem: Host-associated > Plants > Roots > Unclassified | place: USA: North Carolina | collected...
AAAAAAAAAAAAAAAAACGCAACAGGATATTAAACTATAAAATTTAGTTTCCAAGATTCTGGTGAACGATCTTTGCAAGTCTACTATCACTCCGGAAACGTTTTTTTTTATTATATATAATAACAATCACTTGTTTAATAAGTTGCATAGAAACACGAATGTTTGGTTTGTTTTACCAAACAATTAACATTACACGGTTTAAAAAAGAAAAAAAAACTTTACTTAAGAAAAATATTCTCATATTTTTAATCGTCTTCTAGTAATATAATATAGAAATACTAACATTACATTTCGAAATTTGATTAATAAATCCCCTCTCGAATTAGTAAATTAAAAACCAACATTCTTCATTTCTTTGTGTCCTTTTTTATGACACATTGAATTCTGTGTCTTTAAAGTGGCAAAAAATAACCGACAGTATAAAGGTTGAAATTATGTGGAACGTTTTTGCTAAAAATAATTCTGTGTCTGTGTCATATTTTTGACACACACTGACACACATTCCTTCTTTGTAAGTATGCCCTCACCCATTTTTATTATTAAGTACGAATTTAATGGAATCTACTGCATTTTTATTTTTATTTTTTTTCGTCAAATGGAATCTACTGCATAAGTTGGTTGTTTTATCAAAATCAAGTAAATAACACAAAGCTCATGCTAGAAGAAATTGGGATTGGCATATATCAACAAAGGGCCTACTGATACGGCCCATTAACATAAAATAAATAAGACATTATAGTCCAATTCTGAGCGATGGGCCAAATGGCCCAAATCTTCACATAAGAAGCCCGTTATTACCAACAAACGAAAACCAAGAACAGTAAGAAACTCTTATCAATCTGTTCATCATAATTTGGTCTACTTGTTGTTGTAGAATCTGAGAGCGAAAGCAACGCCGAGTATCAAGAGAGGAATTAAGTAGATAAGCAGCTTCTTTCCAGATTCTTCTTTAGTTGTTTCCGCCGCCGTAGATTCCTTCTCCCACGGCGGAATATACTGTTGCGTCACCGGAACCGTTGACTGGTCAACGTCACCGATACAGTATTTCTTCATTAGCTCCTTGGCATCTTTGCTATGGTTCACATCTTCGAAATCGATCGACGCGTCTTTCCCTTTAAATTTTCATAAAAACTCACAAAATTACAAACCGATAAATTCAAACTAAACCGGAATAAACCAACTCGTACTCGTACGTACCGGTGACGGCGAGGAGAACATTGTCACCTCCGGGATGTTCGTCCATGAAAGTGCTGATGTCATAGACCTGTGGATAAACATGTGTTTAGAAACAAGTATAAAGCTAAAAAAACAGAGCATTTATAATCTATAAATTTGTTTACGTGATTTAAAGAAAGTAGAAATATGGACCTTTCCATGGATGAGAATCCAACAATCGTTCTTGCACTTATGTTTAGCCACATCGTGAAACGAAATTAGATTCGCCATATGATTACTTTTGGTTGCTCGTGCTGAGAAAGTAACTTGAAACAGAGAACTTTATATAGAGACTTCAAATAAACTAGGGTTGAAGCAAAATAAAGAAAGCAAGATCGTGAGGGGAAGAGTTTCTAGTTTCTACGAACCGATGAAAAGACAGTGCGTAGCTTATGGAGACCACACGCGTTATGTTTATATTGTAAGCTGTTGAATATTATTATTACTAGATTTTGATGAAATTACAGTCTTATTTGGGGTAAATAGTTTAATCTTAGCTCTTTGAAGATGTAAGGGAACAAAGCAATGTATATCTGACCAGTTAATATACATAGTTGTTTTTGTTGAAGTTTAATACTATTCTTTTCGTATAAAATTGTTATTACGAACAAGGTTAAAAAAAGGTACCTACCATAGTAAAACGTGAAGAATATGGAGTTTGTAAGTTAATGGATTGGTAGCTGAGAATGCCTCCAAGTGGTCAGCGACCTCAGGTTGGTGAAGCTCTTTCACGTTTTAGTTTTCTCTTATAAGAAAAAGGAAAAAAGAAAACAAGTCAAAAAAAGAAAGAAAAGTCAAGCCTCAATTTTCTTTTGTTTACTTTAAACTTTTAAAAAGCCTCAAAATCACTTTTCTGATTAGGCCCTTTTTCAAAATCACTTTTCTGATTAGGCCCAATAACGCACAAAAGGGCTTTCTGTTTTGAGTAGGATAATTTAGTCCTTTATCAGTTTATGACTTTAGGTTTGAAATTTCTTCAAAACTGACCAAGCTATAGCAGACATGATGGAATACTATCACAGATTCACGACAATCCACGATTTTAGAACGATGCATTGATATACGTATAAATAAGAAAACATATGACATAGTAATAAAATACAATATGCATAACAGGAACAAATACTAACAACTTAGTAATGTTTGTAAGAAGAAAGCAATACATCTCAACAGTCATAACAATACCAACACATTCTGAAATAAGAACAAAAAAATCACATATATTATAGGGAGTAGAACAATAGATCCAGAGATTGCTCTTGTACGATGTCGTCGTTCTTAGACTTCTAGGCCACGCAATCTGTCCACAAAGCATATATATACGAGCAAATGAAAGAAATAAATCATATCGAACCCCTAAACCAAAATAATTAAGAAATACAAACCTTGAATTTTAAGAAGATAATGTGACTCGAGAGCTTCACAGTTCCGAGTTGGCTTGTATGGAACGTCCTTCTTTAAAGCCTTAGTTGCATCGACATCTGGATGGATCTTCTTCTTCAACATCCTCTTTATCATCTACAGTAATATATACACATATATAATGATGCTATACTTGTTGACATCGAATGAATATTTACTCACATATGAGTACACTTATGAAGCAACAAAAGTGATGTAATTGTAACATGCACGAATAATTATCTAGATCTTGACGTGACATTGTTTCCCTTGAGCTATAGAGGCACATGTAACATGTTCATATATCCATCATCATCAATGTTTCATAGTTACGGAATTGACTAAAACAAATTTAAATACCTGACGCATTTTCTTGATTGGACGTAAGTCGTTTTCTTCCTCTTTGGACTTTGACATGACCAGCTTCTTCTTAACAAACGAGAACCTCTTGCTTAGTTTTGAACCGTTTTGTTTATAGTACTTAACCTCCTCACCGTCAAGATTAGGGTTATTGGGTTTCTTGCAATGCCACGTGTCATAACCTTTGTCGTGGTCCTCCATGAAAAGCTCCGCAAGTGTTGTCCTCTTCTTCTGTGGCTCTATCTCGGCCTCGGCTGCCGCCGTGACAGCTGGCGTTTCAGCGGTTTTGATCGAGCCAAAGTGATCAGTATCGGCCTGTACGTACAGATTCTAATACGAAAGATCTCAAGAAATTCAATATCAAGAGTCAAGAAGATATAATTTTATGTACTTATTTTATGTACTTATTTCTTTGCGTATAATGGCCTTAATTGTCGACAGAAAAAAAAATGACGATCTCGATTGACTCAAATGCAATTTCTGCATTTATATGTCTTTAAAGTCATATTTTGAAAGAAAACCCAAATTTTTGTAGATTAGTGAACGTATAATCCTTCCATTTTAGTTAACTTATTTCTACAATAACAATTAAACTAGTTTAAAGATTTTAAAATTTTGGATTCATTTGAATATACTAATCAAATCAACGTAAACGCACACGAACAATTGAAGCATATGCATGTCATATGTCTATATAATCTTCTCTATTGGTAAATCAACCCGAGGATCATAAAAATGTACTCAATAGAACTGATTAGAATACGTACCCCGACATCTTCATGATGATCATAAAACTTATTTTCAACGGAGATAAGAGGATCCGACTCTTGGTCGACGTTCTTGATGATGCTGCCATCAATTACGACGTAGTCGAGATCCCCACTCCCGCATTCATCATCATCCATTTCATCTTCTTCTTTGAAGTTCAAGGTGTCAAAGCCAAATGTGCCGATGGTGAGAACTCCATCGAACCAATTATCAAGAGCATCCACTAAACCAACTTGATCCAATATAGCTTTCGTGTTCTTCTCAATCTCACTTATTCCTTCATTCCTCTTCTTCTTCTCGTTTTTCCTCACACCATCTATTTCTTTCACCATATGAAAATAAATATAGGTTGGACAAAATTTATGCTTTAGCGAAAACGTGGTATACGTTAATATAAAACTATTTATTAAACAGGGAACCACATGATCCTATATGATACTACTACAAAAAGTAAACTACTATTTTAGTGAAGCTTACGATATTCTAATAAACAAAGGGAAAATAAAGCAAATTTGTTATTTTTTTATAAAATAAAGCTGATATTGATTATCTATAAAAAAAAAAACTAACCTTTGATGACATTTTGGTGCAGCTTTTTCTGCACCCAGTTAAAGATCTTCGAAAAATCCCGGAAAACAATTATAGATTTATAATTACGAACTATATGAAAAAAGGATTAAAGCAAAATAATTAACAACAAAATTTACGTACCGTCATAGTTTTCTCTATTTCTTCTTAGCAGTTGAAAGAGTGAAGAAAGTTCTCAAGCAAAAAAGGATAGTGTGAAATGAGAAATCTATTAAGACATTAAATAAATCATATAGGAGAGTCCTTCAGCTTCTGACACGTGTTAATTACAAAGAGTGGGTTGGATCGGTCTGACTTTTGGGAGGCAAGGCCAATAAGTAGGTGCCACATGTCACTTGCTAATCTGGTCGTCACACTATTCGTTGTCCCACCCTTAATTATTAAGAAATTGCTTTTTGACCCGATTACTTATAAATTATCAAAGTTTGACAAGAAAATTTTAATACTAATTTTCAGTGCCTCCTTGATCTTTCCGTGGTTCATTTCTTGTAATCTTGTTGGTAGACTTCTGTTGCTTTCAGTGTTTGTATCATTTGATTAGACATCAAAGGAAAAATTCGCTGCATTAAAGCGAAAGTTTTGGTTTCAATCAATTTTTAAAAATGGACGTACAATTTTAATATCTTATTTGAAAATGTCATATTCACCAGCTTTGGATTCCCTCAAGAAGGGTCCAAATATAGTGGAAGCAATTCGGTCACTGTGGTCACTATAATATAAATGTCGCGGAATGTCATCGCGGATCATTCTTCACTATCAACAATAATGTATTCAAACCCTAGCGTCAAATTTTCAGAGTGATAATCATCAACGTTTTAGAACGTTGACGTAAAATTATCTTCAAAATTGTAAAAAGCTATGCCATTGCCATTTCTCTTGACAGAAACAAGCTATACTTAAATTATTGACAACATTATTAAGTTGTAAATTCCAAATCACATGGCCAATCCGTTACTAATGGATTAATTGTAAAATGTAATAATTTACGGATTTATAATCTGTGACCAACTTTACTCAAATTCTTCAGTTGCAACTTGCAAGGTCTCAGATACCTATTAAATCCTCAAAGATACAATATTAAAGATTAGGAGGACTATATGCATAATGCATATGCATATGCACATGCAAAGTACCCTCTAAAGCTTTTTGAAGAGCACACAAAACCACACACATACTGTTGGGATTTGGACACTTCACTCTCCTTTCTCTTTGTCAGTTGCTTCTTGTTCTCGAATTTTTGGGATTTGGACATTTTTTCTTGTTATCTTTTGCCTAATTATATGGCCAATTTATTCAATTGCATAAGTTTTCGAAAGTATTGTATTATGATTTTATAAGGTAGTGATGTTTTTATTTGCTCCTGGTGAATTTTAAATATTCACAAAAATCGACTCAAGAACTAATAAAGAATAAATCAGCTTATAAAAGACCCCTCTGGCTTTTCAACTCCTCCAATTTCTATTTTATGCATTCAAAATGCTCACTTTAGTTCCCCACTTCTTTTTCAGATACTGTTACAATCACTAAAACGATTTGTGTAGAATAGATTCTACATTACAAAAAAAATTAAAAATATAAAAGCATATACATTGGTTGGGATATTTTTGTATAAATAAATAATGTGATCTTATTAGAGGGTTTATTGAAGCATGAGCTTTTCTCATAACGGACACAGGAACCAATTAGACATTTGAGTTGATTTGAAAGTCATTTGATTAATAATATACAAGGTTTGGTTCTCTTTTCTTCACATAAACTTGTCGCTTGTGGCACAATAATCTTTTGGATTCAATTATCCAAATCGTTACCCCAATTGATAAAAGTAAATATATTACGGTAAATACAAATTGTTTATATAGGCCCATAGGTATGAATATGGGCTTATGTAGTATACATCGGGCCTTCACAATAATATGGGTTTCATGATTATTATTAAAGCAATAACTGATTTCTCATTAATTACGTCAGAGAGAACCAATGCGCGCGTTTACAAAAGTAATTAAAAAAAGAAGTTCGTTTTAAGTAAACGAATCAAAGCCTCCATATAAGTGAGAGGGTTCCAAAAGCTTTAGAGAAGAATCAGAAACCATTAACCCCACTCATATTTTCTTTATTTTTTTTCATTTATTTTAATTAAATCGAATTTATTGCAATTTTAAATCCAAAACCTTTTTTTTTATTTTAGTTTAGTTTTTTTTCTTCTTTCATCAGTTGGTGTATCCGCCATTATTACCGTAATCACTGACATGAAAACCATTGTCGGAGCCAGGTTTCCGGGAGATTTTAAGATGAACGCCGGGATCATGATGAGATGCCGTCGAGTTGTAGACAATGGAGTTGTTTATCATCTGAACGTTACTATTCATAAAAGCTTTCATTGGGAGGTTACTATTGCCTTTGTTAGGGACGTTCTTCGTCGTTTTCTTCTTACCTTCTCCTTCGTCGCTGCTGCTACTGCTGCTGCTTTGAAGTCTCCGTCCTTTCTCTCCGGTGCCGTGTGAAACCCTAGAGGAATGTGTTCCTGAACCACCGGTTTTGTTGCCTTGAGGAGATCGTAGGATCTCCATTACTGCACCTTTGTTTTCACCTGCAATGGTGATGACTCGTGTGCTCATTATGTTCTCAGAATCGGACGAAGATGGTTGACGATGCATCTTCTTGGGGTTGTTGCCTTGATGGTTTTGGTTTTGGTTATAGCTATGGTTTTGGTTATAGTTATGGTTCTGGTTATAGTCATGGTTATGATTCTGGTTATGATGATTTGTTTCGTGGGTTTGGCTTGTTTTCTCGGCAGTGAGAATGTTTTTCTGAGTGGTTTCACGTTCGGAATGTAACAGAGAAGCTGGGAGAGAGTAAGGTGATAGTACTCTCGGTGATGGTGCTTTCCGATGATTCTCTGACTCTGATGGAGACCGAGTTTTCACTGACTCAGATGTTGTAGACCGACTTGAATGAGCTGGACTCGGTGGTGAGTTCGGTTTTCGCGGTGGTAAGGCTTCTTGAACTTCCTTGGGAGATGGTGGGGACGTGTATGACGACCGAGGCGGTGGCGGAGGTGGTGTCGCAGCCTTTGGTGGGGTCGGTGGTGACATGTGGCGGCTTGGAGGTGAATGATATGGGGACCGCTCTTGAGGGGGTGAAGTTGGAGGAGCCTTCTGACGTGGAGGGGTAAGAGGCTGTTGCTGCTGACGTGGAGGTGAAGGAGGATCTTGCTGACGTGGAGGTGAACGAGGTTGTCGCTGACGTGGAGGTGACGGTTGTTTTGCCGGTGGTCTGACTACGAGCGAACTGCGAGAGGTTGGTCGAGGTTGAGGTGGAGGTGGGTCGCTTGAACCTTGCGCTGTAGGCCTAGCGATGCTAGAGAGACGGAACCATGGACGAATGTTAGACATTAGTGTATATTTATTTGAATTGTAATTATATGTTATTTATAAGTGTGGCAAAACACAATGGAACGATTTAGATATCATGTAACCAAAGCTTATATATAGATAGATTATAAACAAGTGTGTGTGTTGAAGAAAAGTGAAACACGAGAAACATGAAAGGAAAAAGGTAAAAATGAAGAAGAAAGGTATCAGATCCATGCAATGAGATTTACAGCTTGCAAAACCCACATTTTACGATTGGTATCAATCGTTAAGAGCCACATTCAAGCTTTTCCTTATAACTTATCTATCACCGTTGATAAATAAATAATTCAGGTTCTAGATTCGTTGCTATGTCTGGAAAAAGTGTGCATCTAGTCACAGTGACGCAAAAAGACGACTAAATCCGCATGAAGAACAAAATCTTTACAAATTACTATAGTCCCTCAACTAGCTTGACCGACTATGTATCCTCTATGTGTGATTTTAATGGTAGCTGGGATGGATCATACGCCGAAATCTCATTGAGTTAATTTCAATTTATATCATTAATTTTAACTTTGTTTCACTTTTTTTTCTCTAATTATGTACGTGTTTCAAAAGAATGCTAATTACTAAGGAGAGAGTAGTGCAACGGTTGATATTGTTTCATTTAGGATTTTTGGACAACTTGATTTTATTCAACGATTGTTAAACTATATCAAAAGGGAATTGAAACTTCAGAAACCAAACATCGAATACTAATAAGCAATAAAAAGTAATGTGCTAGCATCTTCTTCAGCTTTTCTTTTTCAAATTCATAAAATTAAAGTATTGATCACTACTCTGAGCCATTAATTCTTTCCTTTACGAATAAAAAAATTAAATATCTTATGATCATTTAAAAAAGATACAATGGTTCAAAGTGTATTATTGGTGGCTTATTGGGCGTTAGAAGTATCTATATCAAGCGTAGCATCTAATTATAAGCCTCTCTTTGTTGTTCAATTTTGCATTTTCTCATAAACATCACATATATAGTCGAAGTCAACATAATTAGGAAGATCTTGAAAAATTAATACACATTAATTATTTTCTTTAAGAACCAAAAATAAATATCTTATATGATCATTTTAACAATATACAATGGTTCATAGTGTATTATTGTGCATCAGAAGTCACCTACATATCAAGCGTAGCATCTAAATATAAGCCTCTCATTTTTGTTCAACTTTACATTTTGTACACACCACAAATTTAAATCATATATATTTTACATTTTTCATATAAACATCACATATATATAGTAAGTCAACAGTATTAGAAAGATCCTGAAAAATTAATACTAATATCATAACTTTTTAATACTAAGAGTGACGTTTTTTCTTTCGTCAACTGGTTAAAAGAGATCGTATGAGATAACATGTTACTAAAAATAGTCTAATCAATTATTCTATGTTGTTATAAATTATCAACAAAAGTATTAGGAGTGTAACATTCCAAGTTGTTATATAAAGATATGCATAGTATCTTTTAAATTAGCTTTCACATCCACTTGCCTCTTTCCAACAATTTTATTCATTGATGCAAATGGTAGTTTTAGTAACCAATGAAAGTGAAACTAACGTTTAAAGAATCTTTTGAAATTTTTTTAACTCGTTAAATTTGGTTAATTTTGAATTCTAATATCTAATGGCAATAAATAAAAGGCATTTAAAGTTGTAAGACCATCCTTATTGCAAGTCTCTTACTATAACTCTTAGGTATAATTAATCAAAATGATATGTGAATAGTTTAGAAGTGTTTCTAAGAGATAAAAGAAGGTTTAAGAGCTTCAAACCATTACAAAAACTCTTAGCTATAATTTTTTTCAATAAAACAATTCATCATAATAGTCGAGAGATAAAATTAAGAGCCTACTATTAAGGTTGCTCTAACATGCCCATTGAATTGGGTAAATTGTGTAAAGGCCCATCATCCTTAAGAGGTTCGTAATGGCCTTTCGTCAATAGTTCGATATACTTTTCAACATAAGCAATTATAGACTCCGTTTTTATTCATAGCGGATGCGAAATAAATCAGTTCAAATAGTTCGTGTTGTGGACTTTAGTCAAGATTCAAGAATATAAATCAGGCTATTTGTTATTTTCTCATATTATCCATTTGAACCTATATTTCTTTACTATTAAGTCAGCGTCAAAGAAAGACTAAAACTTCGTTCGAAACACGTTTTGTTGTTGTTAGAATTTAGTTTTGTTAAGTTTGCCTCGAATAGTCAAAATTCTTAAACACATGGAAAAGTTTAGTCGGATTATACGTCAATAAATTTATACCAATGAAGTCTCTTTATAGAATATGTTGATCATACAATGAGTTCATTCTTTAATGTGGTAGCTCACATGCAAAATATGCTACCTAAATGCATTTTTCCTTTCTTCTAACTTGGAGTAAACATAAGTCCTCAAAACAAAAACAAAAAAAAACATGTAGTTTTAGTAATTTTTAATCCAACTCGGGATTGATTATTTTGAATACATTATTTGTTTATATTTAATTATCGGTTTGTTTTTGGTTTTTGGATTTTTGAGTTATAAAATGTGTAAGAAATATCATATGTTTCAGTTTTGTTTGACCTGGATTTGCAGTATTTAAAAGTTTAAATACGGTTTTAGTTTGGTTTAAATGGGATCAACTAGATTGATCAGCTCGATCTTAATATATGCATAATTGAACACGGAATCATGATGAATGCACATACCGATGACGTTCAACTGGTACAACTTTACAGGCAATCGATTAGTGCAGAAAATGTAAAGCAAAAGCTGATAAAAATAACGGAAGAACATTTATTTCCAGTGAGTGTAATTATTATTAATATAGGACCACCGTGTATGGGTATGGCTTCAGGAAATTTGAAAATTCCCATGCTGAAACATTCAAAGTCTTTTTGAGTCCGCCAATACACACCTTGTATAAACGAAGCTATTCTTGTTTGAAGAGTCCTCCAAATTACAAACAAAATAAACAATGAAAAGTCTGCACGTTAGTCTTTAGACGAAAACATATTTAAGTTTGCATGATATTAAGATTCAAAAAAAATCTACATTAAGCAAAATGAATGCTTTAACCAAATAAAAAGAAAACAACAGATAGATAACCAAATAAGAGTTATATGATATAGACTTATACCTTAACATAATTAAATGAGTGTTGATATTTCTTGTACCAAATAACAAACACCAAACACATGCAATCTTATAAAAAGACCACAAGTGTATTTACTCATGAACATGACACTTTTCTTGTAACTGTAATGAATTAATTATGATTAGTTGCGATATTATCCAAATTACTGAGTCCCTCGTTGAATGGCGGTGTTTTGGTCGATTAAACTTCTTTGTAGTAGGCTGATTTTTGGTGCAAGTTAGGAAATACAAATATCCGATGCTCTCGCTACATATCAACAATAAGCAAAATATTAAAACTATTAATTGTTGGAAAGAAATAAGTGCTGCACTCATTTAATGGTTAAATCAAAATTTAATTAGTCGACGTTGAAAGCAAAATAGTTTAAGAAAATTAGCATAGGGGCATAAATTGTCCGGTCTATTCTTCTGCTATATAATAGGAAGAATAATTATGCGGCTATTCCGGAAACTTATACTTAATTTTGTTTATTGTAAGTGTTAGTTGGTGGTGGGAACTAAACTTTTGGGCTTAATCATGAACCATGAACTATACAAAGCTGTCTTTTGGCCGTTCGTTCTTTTTCTTTATTCAGTATAAGTCTAGTCATCTCTCTAACTAAAATGTATATATTAAAATTTACGAGTTAGTTACCAATTCATCAAATAAAACCCTTCAAAATGCCAAAGGGTTTCGCCGCTTGTTAAGTTGAGTATAAATTAGAAGTGCCTAATTCCTCTTGCGCCGACCCTAAATGTTCTTGACAAATTAGAAAAACATGACAGACAAGTTTAGCTTGTTTCTTAAGTGAATTAGCTATGAAGTCCTGTCCTTGATACCGATTGTAATAATATATATGTGGAATAGTCGAGTAATGAACATAAATAATATTTTTTTTTGTACCAAAAATAAAAATAAAAAATCATGTTGCTTTGTTTCCTCGTTTAAGTTGACTTTACAAGTTCGTCTTGTCACGATAGTTGAAAACTAATCTGCAACGAAGAATATTTCGGTTGCCGTATCAAATGCAACATGTATCGCGTTACCAATAGATTACGCTGTTAATCTTCCTTATGCGTAAAGATAAATAATTAACTCGACACCTAACTTATATTAATTGAGAACTATAAAGACTATGCAACATATTTTGTGGTAGATAAGACCATAATATTCTCTCAGTTTTTTTTTTTTTGTAGATAAACGTATAATTTTTGGTTTATAGAAATTAGAATAGTAATAGAAGATTTATCCTAACTCTAATATTTTTCCTTGGTAATTAAGTTCCGAATGTAAATGCTTTATTAATTACTATTTATCTAAAATTAGTAAATATATAATTTTTTAGAATTTTTTTCAGCCAAAGTATCAAAAAAATCTCTATAAATCTAATGAATATTTTATCTTCTTCTAATAATAATATTTTTTGCCATGTGGATTATTAGCTTTAAAAGAAAATCTTCCAAATCAGCAATCAAAGAACTTGTCAAACAACTAAATCGCCGTTACCTAGATTTATAAAAATCACCCCTTTGATTGCTGAGTGACCTCGTCCCCGTCACGCCTTTTTTCTTAAAGAATAATTTAAGAAAAAAATAATAATATCTCGTCGTCCTTTTAGGCTTTCTCCGATTGTTCTTAATATTCCTCCAAACTTTCTCTCAATCTCCGTCAAAATAATCACTCTCTCTTTGTTTTTTCTCACAATTCTCCGAACATGCGTTTGCTTTCTTTATTCTCTAATAAACCTAGTAAACTCTTCTTCTTCGTTACTACTATATAATATAGCGGAGAGTTTTGGAACCAGAGAGAGGTTTTACGTTTTTCTTATTTTATTTCTCTCCATGGGGATTCTTTGGGATTCGTTTCTCTTGTTACTTGTGTCAACGTTTGCTCTGTTCTTAGTTAGGATCCTGTTATTCAAAACTGGATTGATTTACATGGTCAAGTTATGGCGTAGGAAGATCATCGACTGGTTTCATGTTTACCAATTCTACAAAGTCCCAGAATTCAACGACAACGTTCAAGAGAATCATCTCTACCAAAAAGTCTACATGTATCTAAATTCCTTAAGCTCGATCGAGAATTCTGATTTCACGAACCTCTTCACCGGGAAAAAGTCCAACGAAATCATCCTCCGGTTAGATCGGAACCAAGTCGTTGGCGACGAGTTTCTCGGCGCTAGAGTTTGTTGGATTAACGGAGAAGACGAAGATGGAGCGAGGAATTTCGTTTTGAAGATTCGTAAAGCTGACAAACGGAGAATTCTCGGTTCTTATCTCCAGCATATACATACAGTATCTGATGAGCTTGAACAGAGGAACACAGAGCTTAAGCTTTTCATCAACGTCGGAATCGATGATCATCTGAATAAGAAGAAGAAGAAGAACGGACGGTGGAGATCGATTCCGTTTGATCATCCTTGTACCTTCGACAACATCGCCATGGAAACGGATCTGAAGAACAAAGTCAAATCTGATCTCGAATCTTTCCTCAAAGGTAAACAGTATTATAATCGTCTGGGCCGTGTTTGGAAACGGAGTTATCTCTTATACGGACCTTCCGGTACCGGAAAATCAAGCTTCGTCGCAGCAATGGCGAATTTCTTAGATTACGATGTTTACGATATAGATCTCTCCAAAGTAGTTGATGATTCAGATCTTAAGATGCTTCTGTTACAAACCAGAGGCAAATCAGTGATCGTGATCGAAGATCTAGATCGACACCTCTCGACGAAATCAACGGCTGTGAATTTATCTGGGATTTTGAATTTCACTGATAGTATTCTCAGCTCTTGCACCGCCGATGAACGGATCATGGTGTTTACGATGACTGGGAAAGAACAAATTGACCCGGCTATGCTTCGACCGGGTCGGGTCGACGTACACATTCATTTTCCCTTATGTGATTTCACGGCGTTTAAAACGCTCGCTAATAACTACTTAGGTGTTAAAGAGCACAAGCTTTTCTCTCAAGTTGAAGGAATATTTCAAAACGGTGCGTCTTTGAGTCCCGCCGAGATCGGAGAGTTGATGATCGCGAATCGTAACTCGCCGACTCGTGCATTGAAGCATGTCATCAATGCTTTGCAGACTGATGGTGATCGGAGAGGAACTGGACGACGTTTGCTTTTAGAAAATGGTTCGAGAAAGTCGACGTCGGAGGATGTTTCTGATGATATGAGTGGTTCGCTTTGCGGCGGTGGCGGAGGAAGTTCGCCGGCGGTGAAGGAGTTTAGGAAGTTGTATGGGTTGTTGAGAATTAAAAGTAGTAGAAAATCTGGATCGTTCGATGTGGCTCGAGAGATGAGGGACGGCTAGTGATTAAAAAGTTTTTAAAAGTCAGCAGCCACGTGGGTTGGTTTTATTGGTTGAGAGAGAGTCTGGACAAAAAGCGTAGACTAGAGAAAGTTGTTACTCTGTTTTTATTGTTTTTGGGTTTTAGTTGATGTACAGAAGTTTATAAGATTTTGCTTTTGAGTCCCCAAAGTATGAGATTCTGAGTTTTGAGCACTTTGTAATTGAACATTTTGGGCCGGTTGTAAAACAAAAGCCCATAGCGTTAAGCGGATTAATAATTTTAACGGAATGACAAATATGCCCTTCATGGTAACAGCGTCAATAACACGCTTTTCGGTTCATCATTATAAGATTTTGTGTCATTAATACGAAGCTCCGTCTTCTTCGCCGAGCGTCGTCGTCGTCTTCTAGGGTTTATCTTTCTCGTCGTCGTCTCTTCAGATTCTTCAAGGTAAATTGAATATCTCCCTCAGAAGATGAAGATTTATCGAATCATCAAAGATACTTTGCGAGCTCTTCGAGTATAAATGTTCTGATCTTTGTTGTCTTTGTTTATGTTGATCACAATTGGTGTTAGGAATTCGATTGCTTTTGCAAGAATGAGACATGTGTACGTTGGGAATTTCGACTATGATACTCGCCATTCGGATCTTGAAAGATTGTTCAGCAAGTTCGGGAGAGTGAAGCGAGTTGATATGAAGTCTGGTAAAACGTTTTCTTGCACTTGTACTCCTTATGGCGATCAATCTGCTGTGTTGTAGTCTCTGTTTGATTCTGGAATTTGAGAGCTTCTCAGGCATTATTGATTGATACTTTTTCTACTGAAGCATGAATTAGTGTTAAGAGTGTGGAGAGAATTCAAAAGGAACCATGACTGGGGTTGTGTTTAAGAGAGGGATTCTCGTATGTAAGTGTTTGTTTGGTCGCAGGAGCTTTCTCTAAAGGAGCATGACTGTGTTTCCTCTTTTCATGGGATTGCCAATTTCTTCCTGCAAATAGATTCCTACATTTTCTCATGCCTACCGTTATGATGTTGTGCCCACAATCTTCGCTGAGCCTACAATCTATTGCCTTGTTTCTTCACGCCTTTCATGTCAGAATGGTGAAGCAAGGCTTAGCAACCATTCAGAATTGAACAGAAATTTGGATTTTATTACCTTTTCATAGGCTACATTCTACAACTGCACATCTACATCTTTATTTACTACTCTACATCGAACGCCTCTACTTCTTATGTACACCAGCCTTCACATTGATGCAGGTGTTGTATATTTATTTAGTTTTTGTCTTTCTCTAGGTGAAAAGGTGTCTTCTAATCGACTAACTCCTGCATTGCAATTTCTGTGGGCTGAAACAGTTTGTCAATGTATATGCTCGCTCTTCTTATCTTGAGTTTTTGTTTTCTTGCAGGTTATGCTTTTGTGTATTTTGAGGATGAGCGCGATGCTGAAGATGCAATCCGTAGGACTGACAATACCACTTTTGGATATGGGCGACGCAAGTTATCAGTTGAATGGGCCAAGGTATCTTTTTCTTCTTTTTAAAAATTAATCTTATGCTCTGATATTTTCAGAGAGCTCTAAGTTTCTTTTGGCTTTCAGGACTTTCAGGGTGAACGTGGGAAGCCTCGTGATGGAAAGGCAGTCTCGAATCAGAGGCCTACAAAGACACTCTTTGTCATCAACTTTGACCCTATTCGCACAAGAGAGCGTGATATGGAGAGACACTTTGAGCCATATGGTAAAGTTCTCAATGTTCGCATGAGGCGCAATTTTGCTTTTGTTCAATTCGCAACCCAGGAAGATGCAACCAAGGCTCTTGATTCTACACACAACAGGTAACAACAAACCTGCTTAGTTAGTACCTATTTATCTGACATGTAGTGATTGATCGAGTGGTAATCCCTTACATTGATTATCCTCTCTTGGCAGCAAATTACTGGATAAGGTTGTTTCTGTTGAGTATGCCTTGAGGGAGGCTGGTGAAAGAGAAGATAGATATGCTGGCAGTCGAAGAAGGAGATCTCCTAGCCCAGTGTATCGGAGGCGTCCTAGTCCTGATTATACCCGTCGTCGCAGTCCTGAATATGACAGGTACAAGGGTCCTGCTCCTTATGAAAGACGTAAGAGTCCAGATTATGGGCGTCGCAGTTCAGACTATGGTAGAGCAAGAGCTAGGAGTCCGGGCTATGACAGAAGGTAACAGTACTTGGCTTCTGAATGGTCAATATCCTTATATATAGTGTTATGTGCTACTCTAATTGTCTGATTTTTCTTTTCTATTTTTTAACAGCCGGTCCCCGATTCAAAGAGCAAGAGGTTGAAGATGTTGTTGGGCGATGGATTTTTAGAATGTATGGGCATGGTACAAAAACAAGTTCTTAGTACTGAGTCTTTACCGCTTATGACTTGAACCGTATGTGCTTTGCACTCTATGTGGTGTAGAAAGTATTAGTAGCTTATAATGGCAATGATCTCTTTTGGAATTGGAATAGTTTCAAGGCAATCCATTCAGTTTTTCAGGATCAAGAAATCATTACTTCATTTTATATTCAGAAACATTTATAGGTTTTGTAGAAGTAAAAAGAGAATACACAAGAAAGGAGGACGATCATTCAAGGCATAGAAGAGAGATTGTGATTACATAGTTCTTGGGTGAGTGCTTTCTCCAACCAAGTTTCGGCGTCTTCCATCATCTCAGGGCTTAACCGAACCATGAGAACGCAGAATTCGGTTTGGTTAAGAGCACCATCTCCATCGAGGTCTCCTTCTCTAACCATTCCTTGAGCATCTTCCTTGCTCATACCTTCAATTCCAAGTATCCCTGAGTTTCGTCTTAGAGACTCAGCTGTGATGAGATGTCTCTCTGGATCCGCAAGCAAACTGAAACCTTTGCATAACTCTGATACAAACTCTTCAACATCCATCTTCTCCGCCATAACTGGTAACATATCTTCGTATTTGGTCTCCATCTTCGTGGTACTAGTAGTTTCTAGTAACATAGATTTCTCGGTTGGTTCCATTAGAGGAAGACAATGGAAGAGAGAGAAGAGATTTTGGTGAACTCTTTTGATTAGTTCCAAAGGGATATATAAGTGAGTGGCGTATCTGTACCGATGTGTTTGTCACGTTCGTGTGGCCTAAAACTCTCTCTTGAATCGCAGCCGTTGGATTCTGAAAGTTGAAATAATGAACGGCTGATATTCATTCCAAGATAAAATGCGATTTCGTGAGTAGGGAGGGAAGCAGCTGATTATTAGGTGGTTTCGTGGAAAGTTCGAATGGGCCGTGAATACGACGCATTCCCACTCCCATATATTGTTATCAAAAGAAAGACAAGACAATGGTAAGTTTCGGAGAAGTTTCGTTTCTTGATTTCTTCCGTCGTGTCTTTCAATTATTTACTTCAATGGAATTGGATTCTCTTACAATAATAACGACATGTCGACATATAATAAAATATCTCTTTCTCCGTCCAAGCCTTAACTGATTTGATGTAACGGTAATTTCTCGTCTGAATTTGAGATGTGACTATTATGAAAAAATATGAACTAAGTAGTTGTTAACTGGATATAAAATTGCTAAGAGAAAGGTAAAATGATCATTGTGGCTTTTTGAACCAACGACCGAGGACATGTTAGAAGCCTACATAACCATCTTAGCAATGGCCAATGGTTACGTAGTTACTTTAGCTGCCTTATTGATGGCCCGGGCTTATTGATTTTTCCAAGTGATCGATCTAGAGAGTATATCACACTAACTTCTATATCGATAATAGATATGATCATATGAATAATCCTTTTATGAAAACACTTATACAGATAGAAGAAGCGATGAATACATAGTTACATAGTGCATACCATATACCATATATGCAACACTCGAGAGATTCGTATTCACATATTCTTCTACCCATACATAACGCCGTGATTTATATACTAATTAATCAACAAACCAAAATGAAAAACCAACCCAAATTATCATCAAACCAAACTACAAAACATTTAGAAAATAAATATTGATTTTAACAAAAAAAAAAAAAAAAAAAAAAAAAAAAAAAAAA
>Ga0041059_1001532_pt1 | contig 18223 bp, 10 predicted proteins | sample AraColnosormetaG_FD_56232 | JGI IMG/M metagenome (GOLD analysis project Ga0041059, IMG submission 56232) | Arabidopsis roots microbial communities from North Carolina, USA - Col MF nosort | ecosystem: Host-associated > Plants > Roots > Unclassified | place: USA: North Carolina | collected...
AAAAAAAAAAAAAAAAAAAAATTGAATGCAAACTTTTAATTAACTAAAATGTCTTTGTAAAAAACATCATAATTTGTAAACATAAAAGTTACTATTATTAATTATTTTGATCGATATATTAACAATTATAAATAAATTTTATATATAATTTAATATAAATATTATTCTATATTTAAAACTAAAACCGAATATAAAATCCACGCATCGCGTGGACAACTTCTAGTTTTATATAAGTTAAGTATTTGTACGTTAGAATCAAAGAAAATGTGACAAATGGGCCTAATTGATAAATTAACAATTAAACCCAATAAAGGCCATTAAACTTCAAATCCAGATCATATTAGTGTTATCATCATAACTTCTAGTTGACGACTGGCGTCTTTAGAGTTTTGAACAATTCCATCGCAAATAAGTCTCCTTGACGAATCTTCTTGTTTGGTTTCATCGGCTTCCTTCCTTTTCTTTGAATCCCTGTGTACGCTTGTTACATCCTTGATCATGATTAGCTTTTGGTTGATTTTTCTTTGGCTCTTCGTTGTGTTGGTGCTACTCTTCGTTGTGTCCTTACTTTACAAAACTTTCTCTAGAAAGGAAAAGAAGCTGACGTTTTTGTCGCTCCCTGATGAAATCGTCTTGAACTGTTTAGCCCGCATATCGAGATCGTACTATCCGAAACTCTCCCTAGTCTGCAAGACCTTCCGCACTCTCCTCATATCTAACGAGCTCACCGTGGCGCGAGTGCAACTTAAAACCTACGAAAGTTTTTTTCATGTCTGCTTAAAGTTTCCTGATAAACCTAATCCATCAATGTTCACCCTCTGGATAAAACCTGGTCAAATCTTAACCAACCAACTTGAGAAGAACGAGAGGTCTACAGGAGCTACTCGGTTGGTACAAATACCTTCTTCATATTGTTCTATTGTACCACATTACCTAATTTCTGTTGGTTCCGAAGTATACGGACTCAGCCAACACAATGATCCGTCCTCCAACATGTTTGTCCGTAACAAGGAGGATTTGTTTTGGTGTAATGCCCCAAACATGACTGTAGCTCGAGCGAAAGCCATCGGGCACGCCTACAATGGGAAACTATATGTCATGGGAGGTTGCAGGGATGATGAATCCGTGAATTGGGGTGAGGTTTTTGACCCAAAGACTCAAACTTGGGAAGCTTTACCTGACCCTGGCTCTGAGCTCCGTTTTTCTTCAATTAGAAAAATAGATGTGTTCCAAGAAAAGCTTTACGTTAGCAGCAACGAGAAGATAGACTCTGTTTATGATCCAAAAGAAGGTAAATGGAATGTTGCAGAAAAATCACCTGTGCAATGTATGGTAAATAATGTATGGTGTTATTGTGATAAACAGAGCTGCTGATGGTATGACAAAAATAGTAAAAAATGGAGAGTGGTAAAAGGTTTAGATATGTTGAACAAGAATCTTGGTTGTGGAATGATTGAAATAGCTAACTATGGTGGAAAACTCTTAATCTTATGGGACAAGGTTGGTCTTTCTCAAGACAAAGATATTTGGTGTGCGGTGATTGCGCTTGAAAAACGTGATGGTGTTGATGAAGTTTGGGGGAAAATTGAGTGGGCTAGTATCGTGCTTACGGTTCCAAGCTCATACGTTTTCTTGTATAGTCTACTAAATAGGATTTGATTAAATCTAATCATGTTTTTGTTTTTACCATTGCTAAAGGATTTTTTTTCCTCTCTTTATTGTTTAGTGTATCTACGAGAAATACATCAAACTACAAAATGTTGGTTTAGACGGACGTGTAAGTCTATTGGTAAATTGATTTGTACGTCAAGTGAATCACCAAGTCAAATGTTGCATAGCTTTAGAGTTTCGGTTTAGATGGAGTTAAAAGATTATATTGGAAAGAGACTCCATGTTCAATGTTCTGACAAGACAGACCCAAAAGTCCGAATGTGTAGTTTTTAAACTTGCAATACTTGGAAAAGTTATCATAAAAAATTCTAAAGCATATTTATTACTTAGAAAGATTTCGTACCAGTATACAAGCAGTTGCAGTTGCAAAGATAAAGAACTTAAACAGATCTACGTGTACAACTTTCTATGGAGACCAAACAGCTTTATACATGTCTAATAAATGAGAATATATCTCTGCAACTGCAACTGCTTGCCGTTTGATGCCTCTGTCTCTTTTTGGTCAGATAAGATTCAAAAGTGAAGAGGATTAGTGTTTCTGCAACATGTTTGCTACTCTGTTTCAGCTCTGTAATGTGATCCTCAGTCAAACACTAATATTTTTTGTTGCCTAGCCCAATTTTATTGCCCCCTGGTTAAAATCTACAGAGAAATTAACCAGAGAAACTAAATTTGAACAACATATGTGCTATCATTTACTTTGGACATTATACTCTTTCAATTTGGTTCGATTCATTTTTTTTTAGTTTCGGATTCTTTGTTTTATATGGTATAAATTATAACCAAACGCTTGGTACAATATGTATGGTACTATATATAGTTTGATTAAGCTCGGATTCAGACTTGTCGATAATTTGTTTTGATAAAATTTGTTGTATCAAAAATATCAAACCCCTTAAAATATGTATTTTAGTTAATTAGTTATTCTATGATTTATATTATCATGGAAGCCTCATTGGTCCATTAGTTGACTAAAAGTTCATTAATGCTTCTATACCAAGAGGTCTGAGGTTCAAGACCCAGATAATGCGATTTATCAGCATATTTGGAGATTAATGGAAACAAGTGTGCAAAAAATCTCCAACGATGTACAATTATTGCCATTCGCGAGGATTCTCCGCAGAGACTTTCATTATAGGTGTGCATCAAGAGCATAAAGAAGAGAAGGAGGTGTTGTCTTCGTGGATCTAATAAGGGTCAGAAGGAATTGCACGTGATAGAATCGTTTATGTAACAGTTCTCATAATTTACAAAAAAAAATAAATCTAGACGGCAAAAAAATATTATATTATCAGAATACAAATTTTCTTTTATGTTATATCGTAACAATGGAACATCATGGTTAGTGAGAGAACTAATACAGGTAAATCGATTATCTTATCCCAAGCTTGCATCCCCTCTTGAAGCGGTATTTATGGCCTATGGGCAGTAGAATGCTTGAGTAACTTCAGGAAAAAGTTGGTTTTGAACTATCTTCTCAACAAGTGGTGGAGGTGATTGAATTCTCTTGGCGTTTCCCCTTATTTTTATATTTTTTTGTGCAAAAATGATGCTCTTACATTCAAATCATGTAGAGTACTTAAAACACAATTTGAATAGTTTCATTATGTTACTTCAAATCGAAGATTTATATACTATCAGGAATCTTCAATCTTCTGTAACAAACTCTAGAGAGAGAGAGTGAAAGAAGAAGAAGATGACAGAAACCAAAACAATCGTTTATTCTCATTAATTTGGTAAAATGTACAATGTACAGTATTATACTCGTTATATATACAAACCTTGAATGTTAGTTTATGTATACAAACCATGAATATTAGTTTCGTGTTCTTGAGTGCCCCTATAATCGTGTTTAGCTAAACATATTGTTCATTACAGAAAAGTCTCGGATTGCCCCTACATTATATATATATATATATATATATTATGCCCCTATAATATTGTCTACCGAATCATTGCACCAAATAGAATATGACAAATGGGCCTATTTGATAAATTTAAGATGAAGCCTATTAAAGGCCCAACAACTTGAAATCCAGATCATATTAAACTATTACCATCATAATTATGACTTTGCATTATAATTATTATTATTTGATAATATATCCACAATTCCAACACAAGTCTTTGTACTTTTGACTCGTTAGATATCATCCAACCGAAATATATACAACCTAAGTTCAAAAGAACCACGCAAGATGTTGCCATATTGTCCATAATGTATCCACTTGTCGTTTAACATAAACAATTTTTAACTATATTGGTTTAGAAATATTTTCCAAGAGAGATTCTTAACACGATCTTACTTGTATGTTCTTTATCTCTCACCGCCACCACCACTTTCCTAGATTTATTAGCTAGTGACATTTTTAAGTCACATGCAATTGATGATGCATTCGTCAAAATCGCTAAATAACAATTCCTAATAATTTATTTTTAAGTACCACATAATTTGTTTCCCATCAAACCGTTTGTAACCTCCAAAATCATAATCATTGCCTATTTTCTCGTAAGATTTGTGCAATTTAAAACCAGTATATCCACCACCTGCACACAACTATAGTTTCACACGTATACTTGATTTCAGGTTCAGTCCCAAATTCTTACTGCTACAAAATTGAAAGTTACTTGCGAAGTGTATACCTAAGAAAACATGTGTACTTTTCGTTGATTCTTTTTCTTTAAGCCAAAATTTTTACTTAAATTAAGATCTCACGAATCTTAACCAATATGAAAGAGCACACAATTTTATTCAAACAACATCAAATCATTTATAACATCATACAAAAACATATGACCTATCAAATATATAAAGCAGAAACATCCCAACAAAGAGTGTCCACAATGGCAAAAGTAATTAAAAATAGAAAAATACGCTATTAAAAGTACTAACTAATCCTAACTGTTACAGACGGTTCAAAATTTATAATATTAAAAGATATAATAGAATTGGATGCATCAGGTTATTATTTATATTGAAAAGATATAAGGTTAATCAAATATATTTTTGGTTGAAAAATAAGAAGATTGACAAAATAAAAATATAAGTTTAATGTAATCACATATTGTTTATCAAAAATTTACATTTCTTTTTTATTTCTATATATTTTGTTTCTTATTCATATGTTGTTTTTCAAAATTGTTTATTTCTATTTTTTACTTATATATATATATAGATATATATATATATATATACATTTTCTTCATAAATATCTTAATATATATAATACTATAGTTTTAAAATATTAATTAATGTGATGTCAAAAGTATTAATTAGTGATACGACTAATGGCAATTGGTCACTTATAAAAATATGGTAGTATAATCAAAATTGTGAGACTAAAATGAATTATTTAATATATTCTAATAAGAAAACTTATACATATCACGTTTGATTTTTAAAAACATAGAAAGACATATTGCCATAAATGGTAACATTGTCAATACTTTTCCCATCACGTTGAAGTTTTATTTCATGTTCAAATATTCATGGGTAAAATGTATTTTTATAATAATTTTTCTTTTTATTATGTATTATATTTTACACAAACGGATTTTGGATCATAAATAACTGTTTTAACCATAATAATTTTACTTGAAATGCTTTATCCCGCATGAAATGCAGGTTATTATCTAGTTATAATTATGCCCTCATCATCATCAACATTAACCACCACCACAACAACAGTCGTCGCCATGACCATAACCATAACCACTACCTATGAAGTTATAACCACTGACCCACTTTTGGTCATCATAACTTGCCTGCCATTTGTGTTAGTTTCTTAATTTACGCATATATAGTGCTATATATTTAAACAATTTATCAAATATGACTTTTTTGCAAATGACCTTTTCCTATTTCCTTTTATAAAAATAAAATAAAAATTAAAACTAAATCTTGAAGATATCCTTTGTCCACCAATTCATAATACTTTCGAGTAAGAACTTCATGGCGTTTCTTTTGCTAGGAGTTCCTCCATATAAAGCCTTTGTTAAAACAATCGTGGAGTCCAAGATTCTTTGAACACATGTGACCAAGATATCCGCTGTCTCTTTGGATAAACTCATCACCTCACAGATCTTTTCTCTCCATTCAATTGTCGGCGGCATATCCAAGCTGAAATCAAGTAACTTCCACATGAACACAACATTGACTGCATTCGTCTTCTTGATGCGCTGCATCATGCCCTCCTACGATGAAAAGATTCGACCTCGAATCTTGTTTTGATGCAGGTAGACTTTATCAACCATAGCATTGTTCTCTTGGTACCTGTTTGTGTACGTAAGGAGAAATGTTTCTTCACAAATAGAACCAAACATTCGCACATCCCTTTTCATATATGCAAAAACCAAATCTTCTTCTTCTTGATTTGCAGGAGAGATCGTCTTCACATCACTTGTATATTGCTTTCTAATCAGAGCACACGAGGGCTGCAAGTGGTTCCATTGATTGTTCCAAAATCCCATTGCATTAGTTGTTTTCCCCCTATAGGAGAAGATTCCACCGCGAATCTTGATCAGGATGGTGTTGAATACATTAACGTGTTCAGAGACATAGCTAAACGTGTTTGCAAATTCGGCCCAACAACACTTTTCTTCCCAACGTTTACTGTCACCCAAGAAACAAAGCCATATCTTCTTGAACATTCCGTGTGTGATCTTCGGTAGAGTATGTGATGATGAGTTAATATCCAAGCTGAGAGCATGTAACTTCAACATCAATGCAAGAACAAGCGCATTTGTAGTCTCCTTACCCACCAAGAAACGAACATTTGTAGAGAAACAAGCCACTACGAAGCTTAACTTTCCACAAGTCAACAGTTTTCTTGATTCGCAAGCAACTTCACTCCAACAAATAAAAGACGCCCGAGACTCTCTTGAAATCGATGTAGTCGGGAAGACTAACACCATCCAAAAAACATGATGAAGCAGCACAAAAATCACATGAACCATTGATGACTCCATGTTGACGAGAACCTGGTGGTGATGCAAAATATGGACTTTTGACAAGCCACCAATCATAACTACACCGCCAAAAGAACCCACAACAACCAAAAGGTGATATTTTTCACCATCAGTGTGCTCCTCATATAGTTCCCCAGAGTTGTTGTTACCGCAATATAACAAACTATCCTTCCATCTACGACAAGTCATGACTCGAATTGAGAACCCCATAGAAGACCTCAAAACATGCATGAGAAAACCACCTATGACTTTGGATTTGATCTTGTAATTCCCTCTCTCTGCACATATATATATTCAGGAATAGAGAGATCACCTAGTGGCCGCTGACGGCTTAGTATCAACAAGTCTTCTTGTGAGGAACTATCCCACCAATACTGGCTCATTCTGCTCCGAAGTGATGCGATCAACGCTGCCACTTGACTGCACCATTCCATCTCTTCTTGACATTGGTGATTGATCGAGGATGATGTCTCTTGTACTAAATCATGGCAACGCTTAGTATCAAATACGTTACTCCGGCCACTTTTTGGCTCGTGGCGCACATCAAACAACAACAGAAATATTCCTCTTCTTTCAAAAGTTGCTGTAATTATGGCTCCATACACATTGAGAAGAAAACTCATAGCATTGGTGACCGCAGACGACACATCGTTAATCTCATGTGTTAATAGCCTCACCATTAGAATATTTTCAACACATAAAGCCACCATTGTAAGCAAAGCTCCCATGCTAGAAAAAATATCAGTGTGATATATGACATTTACGTCTTCACCGTAAACATCAGAAACGTCACTTTTACAACACAATGAAATTGTAATTGGATCTTCTCTTCCAAAAGCCCAATTCATAAACTCCATCTGTGAGCTGCACACATATACTCCCTCATCTGTTTTATTAGTTTTGTAGCTCACATGTGAATCTTGTCTAGTTAACCCACAATGACGAGAAAATATGAAAGGTTTTGCACACTCAACTTCAGTTATCTCTCTGTAAGAATCAACATAGCAAGGATTTTCCTCTTTATAGCTATTAGAAATTAAAGTACCATAGATCTTGTTACAGAGATCTAACTCACCGTGAAAAAACAAAATCTCGCTTCGACCACGATCTGGAGGTTCATCATTGATATTGTAATGACCGTTTGCAAGAAAAAATTGAATAAATGTGGTTTCCATTATCCAGATATGAAACTTCTACCTCCTTGTCATGATTAGTGATGACTACTTCATATTGAATTGACGAAAGTCTTCTGTATTCCACCACTTGATTTCCGATAAAATCCGTGTTGTAGACGTCTTCTTCACAACCATCATCAACCGGAGAAAAGACATTAGAGAAGACATCTAAGGGATTAACATTATCAACTAGATCATCGACTTTTGTAACATCAAAGCTAGCGCCTTCGTCTTGACTTGGATCATCATGTGAATCACAATCTTCAACAACAGCTACAAAAACATTTACATCGTCGATTTTATTTGCCACGGCTTTGTCGTTATCGTCAACGTCTTGTGTGTTGAAATAATCATCGATGTTCTCCGCGTTGGAAACAACATCATCAAATCCATCATTTTTGACATCATTAAATCCATCATCTTTGACGCCAATTTTTGGATCCCCATCATAGGTGCGTTTTGTAGACGATACATCATCGCCAACAACATCATAGATAGGTTTATTGACGAAGTCTTTGACTTGAAAGCCACCACAATTCTCCGTGTAATCATCCACCAAGCGCCCTTTTAGTCTCGAATTTCGTAAACAATTATACATCGTATGATCGTAATTACGAGGTAAAAAGGTTGCACACAATTTCTGCTTAAGTTTAGTCCATGATTTAATTGGACTCTTGTCAGCTTGCTTGCGTGATTTCTTCACTTGATGCCACCATGATGATGCGTGTCCTCGAAATTTATTCGTCACAAGCGAAACTATAATAGATCATCAGGAACTCTTATTAACTCCAAAATTTCTTCAACATCCACGAGCCAATCAAGGAAAGAATCGACACGAATTTCACCATGGAACTTAGGAATATCCAACTTAAAACTAGAATCCCATCTCATGTCTTTCAAAGACATCTTGCTTGACAGGAAATCAAACCACCAGGAACGAGATGAATCTGATACCAACTGATAGAGAGCGGAAGCTAAATAGCAGACGAGAACACAAGATCTCTAGGAGAACTCGGATTCACGAACGGATCTTGCTTACAACGTCGAAACTTAACGAAGAAGCAATAAAGGATAAGGTCGAGATCGGTTCCAAGAGATCGATTTCGACAAGGTTTTGCAAGTCCTCCTTGCAGGGCTTGAACACAAGCTCTTAGGGTTGAGAGTCCTCCTATCTAGGCTTTAGACAAAGCTCTCTTAAAACTTGTTTATTCAATAATCAAAAGCTAATTACAATTATGAATCACATCTTTTTAAATAAGAGAAGAGAATGAAAACCCTAGCTTAAAGAATAAGCAAACTAATACAATCATTTAAAGCCCAAATCAACATTAAGCCCATGAGAAGCACAAACCAAACAACTAACTAGCTCAAATGTACGATCGTCTTGGAGATGCGCTGCATCAACAAGCTTACCTTGCCAACTTCTGATAGAGAATCAATCAAGTAAGTTTGTGTCAATCTTCATGACTCTCTCCACTCTCCATGTTTGGATATCACGAGACTATAATGATCAAAGTTAAGAAAAATTAGTTTTTTTCTAAAAACTGATGTGTTCTAAAATCAGAATCTTTTAGCTGCTCCGTGATGATGTAGTTGCACTCCATTATAAATACAAAAGTGGCAATGTTCTAATGCTAGCTTGATATGCACGTAGAGCTTAGATATGGCAATTACGACGATGAGGGAGGCAAATCACATTTAAGAATATAGTTTGTGTGCAATTACGACGATGGACGAAAGAAAGCTTTAATAGTGGAAGTTCATATATATAGAAAATGTGAAAGATATGTTAAATTAGTGTATCAGTAGTATCATTAGTGGAGCAAGTGGATGCGACCGAATTAGAGGTAAGTGCACTTACACTCTTCTGGATAGTTATTGTGGTCACTATGAGAACTGATTTCAAACAACAGTAGCCCATTAACCAAATCATTGACAATTAACCAAAAGAAAAAGTTTGAAAAAATATCTAATTCATTTATTTCTCTTTTTTGCTCTCGTCTCAGGTTTGGAAGACGACTCTCGTGAATACTTCAGGAGATCAATTTGAAGAAATATCTTTTTGTTATCTCTGGAGATTATGTCTTGTGTTGTGTACAATTCTTTATAACTAATATGTTTTTAAATTTGCTACTTTAAAAACTGGTAATTCGTAGTATTCTTATGTAATCAGATTACCTTTAAAGTTAACATGTGATGTTAACTAATATGTTTTTAAATTTGCTACTTTATGTTGCCTGTGCATTCTCAAAGGAATATTTGGCCGTACATACTAAGCTTCTTCTTCTTCTGTACAGCCTCTGAAGAAAGGTGGCTGGAAAAAGGTTCAAATAAGAGCTGTCAGCCTTTCTTATGGGCAATCAATTTTCAGAGTAGAGGAAAGTGAAGTACGATGAACGGTATTGACATTATTCCAAAAGAAAGCAAAGCATACCACATATTCGTTGTAAAGAATCTTCATCACAATTCTGTCTGGCAATTCTGCGCTGGACAAAAGCAAATAAGTAACAAACTCTGTAATCTGGCAATTCTGTTTAGTGTCTTTATCAACAAAGCTAGGATACTAACCATTTTGCAAGCTGAACTCGTGCTGTCACTACAATCATAAAATATTTATCAATTAATCACTACTGATGTATATATAAAATTCGTTTATTGATCCTATAGGGTTGTTGAATTGATGGAGATTATATGAGCTAGACAGGCAAGAGATGATGAGATTGATTCATGAAAAACAATATGCGCATGAGGGGAGAAGAATATATGTTAAAAAGATATTAGATAATATTGGGAGTTCGAGACTAGAACTTTCTATGATAAATGCACAATAAGATATTAAGATCAATAGCCAAAGAGACTACATCTGGTATTAGTGGCTCCATTACCGCTCATGGAAGGGACTCGCTTGATGAGAAGTCATGAATTTTCTTTCTTAAATTGTAAGATTGATGGAACCAGGAAGGTGTGGCTTGGGAAAACCCTTGAGAGCCTATGCAGTTGTGTTTTTCTCTCAAATTTACATGTTTCGAGTCATCTCTCCCGACGGATGGAATGACTGGGGAAATCTAACCGAGACAAGTAAATATAGTAACTTTCATTTCAAGTCATATACTACATAATCTGAATTATGCTAAAATGAGTTTTGTTTTCATTTAGACTATTGATGTATATAGTGTAATACTACGACGTCCTTAACGTCTAGATTTTTGAAAGAAAATAATAACATATATTTATATATAATGTACGAAATTTTTACAATTCATCTTGAATCATCTTCTCAACTAATAACTTTCTCCTACATATCAAGTATGCGAAAATAACAACAAATGTGTGTTGGCTGTTGACGCTTGCAAATACATATATTGAGAATTATAAATTAAAACAAAAGAATCCATCATCAATTATCATTGATCTTTATTTTTGGGGGGCAAATTATCATTGATCTATGTTCTCATTCTTCTAGTCAGGAACACAAATCTTATTGAATATATATTTGGATACGTATGCATTTAGATTCTCTAGCAAACCATCATCATTTCCTGAAAAATGTAAATATGCATGAAAAATTGACAAGTTTGAATAAAAATTTCTTACATTGGTGAAGACCAAAGAGAGAAAAAATTATGAGAACCATAACCAAACTCTTGCACACCATCATCCTTGGCTCTTCCCAACCCTTTTCATTTTTCTTATGACTTGTGTGCGTTTCCATTTTCGCTTAGTCATTGAGAGTTTATATAGGAGAGAATCCATCACAGAAATGTTAGACAAAATCACTAAGATGTTAATTTGGTAGATATATTTCTTTTATTTAGTCACTTTATTAGTTTATTGTATATTTTTCCTTTTCTTGGCAACCATGTCTCTATATCTCTCATAATTAAAATTTCTAAAAGCTAAATAATCTTTTACTAAAAATAGATATATATGCGTTTTGAGCGGGAGATTCATCTTGGCCCATCAGCCATAACTATAGTGACATCGTGGATAATGTAGACCCTGCCCCATAATAAGCAAGGAAGAATGCATAGGTCTAATTTATCCTAAAGTAACTTTTAAGCAAATGTTAAGCATTATGATGAAAACGACGTCCAAATCCTAAAGTAACATCAAGGAGTTTTTGACTAACAATGTCCAATTCAATGTTGATTTTCGCTAATGATGACAGTATCAACTATCCATCGATCTCAAAAGTCCAAATAATTATTCAATTAACGTTAGATTTTTAACATAATTACATATCTATTTTATATATGTGATTAAAATGCACTAAAAAAACTACATAGAAAAAGGCTTGTAACGTCCTCTATTTTTTTCATTAAAAAAAAACATCATTCTTTATTTTTTTCTAGTTAACAACGCTTCAAACCGGTGACGTTATGATTTCTTGTTAAGATGCCTTGAATTTACTGCGTATTCCTGCTTGTAGTGAAAAAGGTGGTTTTTATATCAAACCATTTTGATTTGGTTTTCTACGATCAATTTTGGGTATAATTTTGAATACACAGTTTACACTCCAACTTCCACAATTCTTGACTCTTCAATAAATCTTTCATTTTTTTACACTCTTACATTAATCTCTTAGCCATCATTCAATTCTTTTTTGGATCATTATATATTTATTAACAAAAAATGATCCTTAGCTTATAAGATACATCATTATTCATGGGAGAATCGTTTTGGTATACGTGATATCAATCAAATAATCTTAATCAACCAAACACATTTCTATAACTACAATCACCATGTTTATAGAATTATAGATTATTAAAATTCAAATTGGTGAATAAACCTTATCTATTTAAAAAACTTGCATTAACAAATATAATTTTGTATTGCGTTTTTATAATTTATGATAGTTTCTCAAAAAAGATCAGTTTTTTATTTTTTTGAAAATAATTACTCACCAACGTAAAAACAAAATGTGTACTATTTTGTTTCTTAGATAATAAAAATAGATACCAAAATAAGATGAGTAATGTTAAAAGCATCATATGCAAAAAGCTATGCAAGACACCAACTTACGAGGACGTTTAAGAGTCTCAAAATTCTTTAATGCCTACACTACAAACCATGTAATGTTGAAAATACTCAAATAAAAAGGTTTCATATGAAGTTAAAAAGTAAAAACTTAAAATTAAGGAAATCTTTTTCTTTATGAGAGCTAAAAATATCAAATGAATTTGGTATAAGGTCTTTGTCAAAGAAATAATAGTTTGTAATGTAGTGATCATAGCATAACTAAGTTTCGAATGAGAGAGTAAGAGTAGCTATACTAGAGCCTTTGCCTTTTTCTTCACAACATTAGAATTTGAAGAAACCTTAACTTATTGACTAAGTAGTGAGGAAAGAGTAGTTATCACTAATGCCTAATTAGGCAAATGGATGGAGGTTGATTGCAATTGTAAGTAGCCCTATTAACTTTTTTCCTTCTTGTCCCTTTAAGATGAAAACTCCCTGATTCAAGCAAGTACAAGCAATTTTTAAGCAAATCTACTTAACATTTTTGAAGTACAAAATAAGGATTTTTCGGGCCGTTTTTTTTTTTGGTTTTACCCGGTTTTTTACCCGGTTTTTTGGCCCATTTGCTGAAACTCTTTAATATTTAGCCCACATCCTATTATTTTAAATGTTAATCAAATCTTACCAAAATTAATCACTTTAAATACGAATTGAATACAATTAATTATTTCCGTTCAGCAAAGTAAATCCGACTTATATGGAATCGAATATGTAACATTGCAAAACAAATCCGACTCATATGGTAATTTAGTATTTATCCGTTCAGCAAAGTAATTACTTGAGTAAATATTCTATTAACTACAAAATCTTCAACACATAATTTTCGGAGATCTTGAGAACTAAATTAAAACATATTCCTTAAACATCCTCTATTCAATTCCTATAACTTTTGAAAAATATACTTTTCAAAGAATTCTAACAATCATTATGAAACAACCTAACGAGATACTTTTTCCATAACAACTAATCATTCAATTCATTTTCTAATTCTAGCCAATAAGAAAATAGAAAAAAATATTGCTTGCACACAAAGATATTTTTTATTCGAAATCAAAACTAACCCTAATTGTCAATGACTACTATATATACTCTCTCATTAGCAAGCCAAATATCACATCTTCATTGTTTTTTTCATTACCTGCACCTATATATAACATCTCTCATCTTCATCTTCATCGTTTTGTTTTTGTTTTCTGTTATAAGAATTTTCATATTTTATGTTTTTAGTTAGAAAATATACTAAACATTTAATCTGTTTTGCAGCTAATCTTACAAACATATCAACAAATACACTCTCAAATCTGGTGAGTTATTGAAATGGTCCATAGTCTTTTATTATCTTCATAAATATGATTCTAAATTCTTTTATTATTTACTAACTAAATATGTTCTATATCTTTATAGTTAAAGATTACTTTTTCAATTTCAATCTTCATCTCTATGGTATGGATGTATCTCTTCAAACTTTGATAGCTCAATCTGCATCAAAACTCCTAGATAATTCATTTGAGCAGTGTTCAAATGTACAAAATTTTATTTTTTATGATGATATAAGAGTTGTATTTCTTATACAATTTCTGCTCATCTTTTCTTTGTTAATAACTACAAAATATTAAATATATAGGAATAAATTTTGCAATATATTGAAAAATATAGCCTTGAATATCAAATCCTACTAATAAGGAAAGTTAAAATTTATTCCTTTAACAACTTATATACTCGCTTACATCTTCTCTAATAAGGCAAATTACGAAATATTCTCTAAACATTTAATACACGATAGCTAAACGTTATCTATTCCTATTAAAAAAAAAAAAATCTAACAAGAGAAAGTTGCAATTTCGGTAAGATTGAGTACTATATTATGTATAACTAATATTGTAAACAATCTAACCTTATTTGTATTTTTAAATCTCATAGAATATGCTTCATATAAACCCTAACATAAAGACCTAACCATAAACACTATAAATATAACCTTCACTATTTTACCGTAAGTCATAACCAAAAACTAACTATATTTATTTGCCTACACAATTACATTAGATTTTATGTTTAATGACTAGGAAAACTTTGCTTGCTAACCGGATATGGTTGCTCTAAAATATTCATTGATCCTAATTTCAGATGTTTGGATAAAAAGAACTACATGTAAGTCACTCTCTTTACTTAATTTTCCTAAATGTATAAAAAAAATTAAGGTTTACTTAATGATTTTTTTTGTTGTTTTATAGGAATGCATTTAAAGGTGATGATGATGACGACTATGAGCTTTATGAGGAGATTGTTGAAACAAACTTCCAAATGTTTTTTAGTATCAAAAAATAGCAAACATTCATGTTTGATTGTCCTTTCGTTTTTTTTTTTGTTTTGTACTTATGACTTATCAACATCGTACATTTTGTTATATTTCTACTAATCAAACTATCAAGTTATTAAAACAAGTTATAAGATTTTATGTTGGTGGTTTATTAATTTATTATTACTCAATTACGAGACATACATTCTAACAATATATTTTACAGTTCTAATACTTACTACTATAATTATATTTGTACTTTATGACAATTAAGTATAAGTATTGATCCCAACTAACCTTATAAATAGCGATTTATCCTTCACGTGCTCTTCAATCATAGTAATCAACTTCCATCTACCAAATAATTATTTTGGAAATAAATTATGAAGGATGACATTATAACAATGATATAGTAAAAGGAATAAAATATTACAAAACTCTAATTTAGGTAAATATAATCATTAAGATCTTTTCAAATAAACATAAATCAAAACAGAAGATTTTGGTAATATTAAATATAGGCCTCGATTACATTAGAAAACTTAACTAAGCAGTGATTATAGGGATTCTGTAAAGAAAATAACACGCATGTTACTTTTTCTTTTTGGTTTTGTCATTACTCTCAACCATTTATCTTTCGACACATATTCACCTCTTAACTCTAAAATAACATCTTAGCTAAGATTCACTGCTTAACATTTTAATCTGTTTTGATTTAATTTTTAAATCTTATAACATAAGATATTATGCTAAGATATACCGTTGGAGAGGCTCTTAGAAACTAGAGGTAAATGTTTTGTTTCAAAAGTATATATGAATAAATCATATAAAAAACTGAATAGAATATACACACATAGGACAACTCTAGCATGACGGCGGATTTATTAAAACACTATAACTATTAACTTATTTCAAATATTATAGGGTGATCATATTTTAGAACTAATTAACTTACAAATTATATCCATATTTATTATATGAACTACAAAATTTAAACCTATTAACACCTTCTTACTTTCAAAACAATTAATTTAAATTGGTACATTTTCAAATAAATATTTAATTTGTATTTACATCAAACAAACAACTGAGTGTACTAATTTATAGTATCGTTACATTGCATAATTAAAATAAATGAGTGTACTAATTTATAAACTCGATCGCTTAATAAAATGTCATATATAATATACACACAACAAAAGATATAGTTTTCATATAAGAAAATGAAATATCAACAATAATTTGAAATCATATGCTTACAGAGATAGACACATTGTATAGAATAATTTTTATAAATCCGTAGAATAACCAATATTATCGTTACCTTAAATACGTGTCATTTAATTCTACATACAACGGAACATATAATTTGCCAGTAATAAAAAATACAACAATCATACTATACATATACTACATTGTCAAAACCCAAAAAACCAAAACTATAAACAAACAAAAATCCTGCGGTGTACCGCGGGTCATATCCTAGTGTTAAGCATTTTTTGAGCAAATGTTAAGCATTTTTCTGCCTTTTAAGATAAGTTATGAACATTTACACCATGTGGAGTGGCATAAGTCGTGTTTTACCATAAATTCAATTGACATAATTTTTTTTTTTTTAAGTTTTGTATAGTTTGGTAATAACATATGTTTTTAAATGAGATTTTCTCAAACAATGTTTATTGAAAAGTAAATACTTAAAAAAACATAATGTGTGCTTTTATTTAAATATTTTATTAGAATATAACAAAAAGAAAAAATTAAGATGAGTGTTAAAAACATCTTGATCACTGTACAAGATACCAACTCTAATAATAAATACATGTAAAAGTCATCAATTGAACGAACGAGATTCGTTTTCGTGAGTTGCAAGATTAAAGGAAGCATGTAAACCTTATGCAAGTGTTGTCTTCTCCAAGACATATATGTCTAGAGTTATTTCTCTTTATGGGTAGAATGACTTGGGAGATCACAAGACACAAAGGTTAGTCAACATAAATCAGAAATAACAAATTTGTTAGCATTCTCGTAATTTTAATCTTTGAAACCCTAAAGTAAAATCCTGAAAATTTGTTATTTCTGAATATTTTACAGGTATAAATGGCGTTTGTGCTGAGATTGGTACCTGGAGAATGGAAAAGAGATGAAAACGGATTTTTCGAGCACGTCTCGCATGTGGATGGGTTTGAACTAGGAATCTGACTGCGTGAGCAAGATGGGTTTTCCAAAGTGGTGATGGCGGTAAAGGAAAGGTTAGCGCTGGGTCCAGAAGACGAAATCGAGTTAACGTATCAATTGTCGCAGTGGATCATGGGCCCTGATTGGAAACGTGCAAACCCAATCGATATATTAGACGACGAAGACATGACTCTGTTCATGGCGATAAGGGCGGATCTAGATGAAGTGCATCTGCGAGTAAAGATTATACGAGGTGGAAATGTTCGAAACGTTACTAGTTACCAGAGTAACATGGATCTAAGCGGATCTAATCTAAGAGTTGTATGGGGTACCGCACTAACAAGAATGCTGCTGCAAAACCTTTCTGGTGAAATTGATAACACAATCTTTAGTACGTTAACTCAATGGGTAGAAAAAAAAATGTTAACTCAACGAGCAGAAAAAAACACCAACTCATCAAAGTTGGAAGGGGAACAATTATATAAACAATATTAAATTTAAAAACTAACCTCATTAACATCACCTTTATCGTTAACATCACCTTCAGGAGGGAGGTCGTCTTGGACGAAATTGTGGTTAGCGACCTACCAAACATTTACAAAAATTACTCTCTTATAGAAGCGAAAATAAACTGATAATCGATAATCACCATAATTTCTAACCTCTGCGCTATCTTCAACAACAACATGTGGGGGGGGGGATTAACAACAATCGTTACATCACCTTCATCGTTAACATCACCTTCAGGAGGGAGGTCGTCTTGGACGGAATTGTGGTTAGCGACCTACCAAACATTTACAAAAAATTGCTCTCTTATAAAAGTGAAAATGATAATCGTTAAGACAAATTTTAGACCATAATCACCATAACTTCTAACCTCTGCGTTATCTTCAACAACAACATGGGGGAGGGG
>Ga0041059_1001533_pt1 | contig 18214 bp, 16 predicted proteins | sample AraColnosormetaG_FD_56232 | JGI IMG/M metagenome (GOLD analysis project Ga0041059, IMG submission 56232) | Arabidopsis roots microbial communities from North Carolina, USA - Col MF nosort | ecosystem: Host-associated > Plants > Roots > Unclassified | place: USA: North Carolina | collected...
TTGGGTACATAAAAAAAAAAAAAATATATATATATATATATATCATATTAGACTTCTAGAACACCAAGTCCAAAACATATTTGGCATGAAGCAAAAATATCTACTGCTTTATTTTGTGTCTACCTCTTTGCCACATGCTGTATATTCCATCATTCATTTAACCTACAATTGAATTCCGTTTTAACGTTTATTCACTCAATTAATATATTGGGGTTTGACAAAAATAAATAACTAGTATATAGGTTTGTATGCTTTTTTACTGTTAGCTAATAAATAGAAAATCCAAAAGAAGCTTTCATACAAAATCAACTAAATTAAAATGAAAAGTTATAAGGGAATCATATATTGTGAAAGATTTGGAATCCTTTTTTCACGGCTGTAAAAGGGTCAAACACTTCTGCTGCCACCATTGTTGTCTCTCTTGCGAGTCTAAAAAGTAACTCACACTAACGAAAAAAAAAAAGATAGAAGAGAGATAGCTGTGGATATCACGTTGAACTTAAAATTTAGGTTGCATAATCAGTGGATGGATAAATAAATAGAAATAAATTATATCCTAAACTTAAAACAAACAATATAATAAAACGTTTTATACAATTCCAGATTTATTCAATATATTGGATATGACTCATGCGATAGATATAGCGTAAGACAGCTATTTAGAATTCCAATTATAACTTTATAGTTTTCACGAACTGATTCTAGACAACTTGATTTTTAATTTGGACTTTAAGATTACTAAAGTAGGTTTACATGCAACTTTCCGCTTACTTCATATGATAGTTTTGCGCTACAACTTAGAGCCAATAGAAAATGTAGTGTTAAAATTGGTTACGAATTACGGCTACTTGGTCCACCAGAGAATATTTGACGTTATATATAAAAGCCAACTCTTCCGCTCTCCTTGTGCTCAAACTAAGAGCTTCTACTCAAAACCATTTGCTTCTTTCTGCTTAGAGAGAGAGAGAGACACACTCAATGGGTGCTAACGTTTCTACTCCAGACCAGAGATTTCAGGTAACCCACTTCCGTTCAACGAAGCCATGGACACCTCGACCTGAGATTTATCCTTTCAAAGTCAACAGTCCTTGTATTGTGGAGATCAAGAACATGAATCAGTGGAAATCTAGGCTCAACGCTCTTAAAGACACCAACAAGCTGGTAATATATTGACTAATGCGATCTATAATCTAAGTTAAGCCATTTTTGCTTTAGATTCTATTTTTAAAATTTTAGAAAAGTATTCGAACTAGGGTTCTTATAACCAGATTCGAGACATTTATAACATAACAATAATGCATTAACTTATATGAACTTCCAACTCAATCTAAATGGTAAATAAGTAGTTTGGTCCATATTCATCATATTCCAGATCTCAGTTTAAAGATGAGGTGAGATTTTGAACACAACTCACAAGATAATGACTCTTCTGGCTCATCTAAAAAAAAACTCGCTCTAAAGTCGAATCATATCCCTTTTGGATCATTCTATCGAGTCAAAGTTAGGCTATTATAGTTGGCTGCAAATGGTTACATATTTCAGTGAAACAAAAATCCTCTCAAATTTTACAGTTTGGGATTCAAAAAAAGAAGAGTGAAATAAATTATGCATCCCATTCAACGTTAGTTGGATGAGCAAATCAGAGAAAAATGAGATAAACCAGTTGAAAATTATCACTCGCAAGTTATTCAACCAATTACTCTTTTTATCTTATTATTTTGAGGGACAACCATATTACTCTAGGTTTCTTCTTATTTTCGAGTTGAAACTCCTAGCACAATGCAACTAACCTTGCTCTTAGGCTTAATTTGAAAATATCATAATGAACATTCACTTTTCATGTTTTTTATATAGCTGGTGATCGAGTTCACAGCTAAATGGTGTGGACCATGTAAAACCCTTGAACCAAAGCTCGAAGAGTTGGCTGCTAAATACACCGATGTTGAGTTCGTGAAGATTGATGTCGATGTCTTAATGGTAATAAATAATCATTCTCCTTTTCTTCATCTTTTTTCTCAAAGTCTAAAGAAAAGGTTTCAACAAAATTTGTGTTTGCTTTTGAGTTATAAAATAGTGTTTGGTTGATATACAGAGCGTGTGGATGGAGTTCAACCTTAGCACTTTACCTGCGATTGTATTCATGAAAAGAGGCCGAGAAGTAGACATGGTTGTGGGTGTGAAGGTTGATGAGTTAGAGAGGAAACTCAATAAATACACACAATCCTTCTTCTGAACGTTGAATTCCTAACACGCCAAACAAAACTCCTCATCACCTTACGCCAAGAATATATAGTTTACTACTATGTATAGATAAAATGTTTGAACGACGATTCAACAAAATAAAACTTGTTTGTGTTGTAAAGGAATTGGATGTTGGATTTGCTATGTACGTGTCTCATGTAATATAAAATATATGATCAGCGATTTGTATCGTTTTTTCTATCTTTCATATGATTTTTTGAAATAAGTCAATAGCTCTTTAGTAGAAGAACAATTTAGTAACACATTTTATCAAAGTGGGAGAGTTGGTGAAGACTTGCGCAATGATTGGGTTACACTTTAATATTTAAAAAAAAAAAAAAAACTTTTATAGTACAAACAATTTTTTATGGCGAATTCACATAAAAAATGGGAGGACGAAACTTAAATGCTTCGTTTACAAAATAAGCTTATGTACAATAAAATGAAAGATTAAATCAAATCCACAATAATAGTCTATCTGAACTTTCTATGATTAATTCCACACTCGTATCTAATGGAGGCAACTAGGCAAGGACCAAACTCTCAATCTTGAGCCTAATACTTCAACTACTAGTCTACTTATATAATACATTCGAAATAAAGGGGAACCACACAGCTTGCCGTTAAGTACTTGAGGGTACTAGAATGACATGCATTGTTCCACTATTAGGTGGAAGTTGCAAACGAAGAGGAAACAGCTTGCCGTTTGAAGGATGGCGTGTACAGACCACAACATCATCCATACTAGTCTCTTCTTGCAACGCCTGCGTCAACTGTTCCACGCTATTTCCTTTGAAAGTCAACGCATATCCAACGGCTGATTCTTCCTCCACGTGTCCTTCTTCGTCCGCGATGTGGTAGTAAATAGGCCTCCCTTCAGATTTCGGTGGCGGCACGGTCAACTAGTCAAACCAAAACCAAGAAAATGTTAAGACGATAATCTTGACAAAATCTGATAGATATTTTCGTAATACAGTTTACTAAAATCTTTGGATATTCTATAAATATCTAAAGAAACAATATTTTAATACCATCCCTTCACTAGTTTTTTCAGATATTTAGAATTTTGGATATTATTTTCAGTTTTTATTTCCGCAGATAAATGTTAAAAAAAGAAAGTGAAACAGTGTAACGGATAATTTTCCTAGTCGAATTAATTAATACCTCTTCTTCGGATTTTTCTGAAGATGTTCTAGAAACCGGAGAATACGTGTACGACGGCCTCCTATGTGGCGGAGGAGTTGTCACCGGAGCTGGAGCTGGAGCCGGAGTCGTCGTTCCCACCAAAATCTCAACCACATCAACATCCCACAAGAAAGAATCCAATACATGAGAAGTGTCATGCGTGACAGAGTTACGCCATGGAGGAAGTCCACCGTTGGCTCGAAGCAAGTTTCCGTATCTAGTCTTGAGCTTCATTTTGGAACCTTCTCTCACCGGTTCCCACTCTACGGAGGAGTCGAGTCGAGCCGGTTTAGACAAGACCACTTTACGTCCAGTGGCTCCGAGCAAGAACCGCTCATTCGAAGCGGTGAGGTAGTTACCGTAGCAGCTCCTTAAACGGATCACTTCAAAGGAACCACGAACCGGCTCGACAATCCATCTAGCTCTCTTGTCGGAACCATTCCTGTCTTGAGTCACCGTTTCCTCGTCCTCATCCGCTGTTAGATACTTATCATGGACGTTACGCATCCTTACGGCTTTAGCTTGATTGAAAAAATCCATCTTCTAATACTATGCGAATACTATTTCTTTCTTGTTGAAGCTTAAGAAGTGTCTTTTTTTGCACAAGACGAATTAATGTGGAATGCAATGTTTGGTGTTGTATTTATTATAGGAGACTTAAGTCCAAAGCGGTGCGCCGTGACGTGGACATTTTCTCAGTCGTTTATTTTGAATTCATCCAAGTATTATATGATATAGCCATGTGATGAAACGATCTTAGCCACTAGCCATGGAAAAGTCGTGCTTAATTGACGTGTTTCACCAAATTTTGTTTTTCCACGTCAGCATCCATATAGATTATCATTATCTGTAATAATCCCGTTGTAACCGAGAGAAAAGAAGAGTATCATCAATTAAGGTCTCCTTTTAATTCTCATCGCTTGTTGTAAATAAATGAAACGTACGATGTTTGTTATTTTATATAGAGAAAAGTTATTATCCAAAAGAATATAGGTGAATAAATGAAGAATAAAGTTAAATGTATTTGCCCGTAAGAAACAACAAGCGATCATGAGAGTCACGAGTGTGGGACTCTTCTTAAGGCTTAACTCTTAAGCCATGCCCATGCATGCCCCCATGACAAAGATATCGTAACTAATACCAACTTTTGCCAGTGATACGTTACTCTTACTTGCGTATAGGGTAATTGTCACGGGCTGGACAAGTTGCGTTTGAGCCCAATCCACTTTTTTTTAACACAATCTGCTTTGCGACAGCTTTCTTTCGTCTTTTATTTTATTTCTGAAGATCTTGATTTTGGTCAATTAACCAAGAAAAATTACAGGAAATCGAATCGGATGTTTCAAATTAGTTTGCCTATGGTTTAACGTAATATATATGCAACTTCATTAGCAAACTCAAATAAGCGGTCCAAAATTTACACACACTAATTTAAAAAAAAAATATCAACTCGAATGGCGTTACTTGATCTTGATGTTTACATATGAAAAAATGAAAACGAAATCATTTGCATAGACTGCCTAAATTCATATACTAACTAAAATAGCCTAACATAACAATTGAATAGCCATACATTAGCTAACTAAGAAAACCTTACTTAATGTCATAATTTCACTAATCATAACAATTAAAAAGACGTTCAAATAAAAAGACGTCGATTAGTTATTTGTAGATAGTTTCAATTAGTACACTCTTTGTGTTTCTATTGTTAATTTCCTTGGTTAACGTAATTTGTACATGCATTATTTTGCTTTAAATATGCTTTATATACATATTTGTACAATGGCATATTTTGCACCAGGCTTGGCGCTTCTTGCTCTACTTGAAAAAATTGAAACCCATCTTGTTTAGGTTGGGGGCTTCTATTCTTAATGATCTTTTTGAAGCATCTACATAATTTTGCATGTTCATTTTGTTTGTTTGGGACATCATTTTTTGTATTTCTACATATCAAACCTTGAACAATCAAAATACATCAAAATACCCGAAAGAACAAGAAAATGAAAGAACAACAAAAAACGGAAACTATACGAAAAACTCATAAGACTTCATTTGTTCGTTCTCAAACAAACAATACGCTATATCAAATAGAGAAATTCGAACACTCTAACGTACATATTCTTAAGGGTGGAATTTGGAAACATATAATACATTCGTACAGCCTCTACACTCTCTTCTCTGCTATCATCACCAATTTGTAACAAACCTGAGCACTTAAAACGTAGAGTATCATCATTAAGAAACCTCAAAGGACCCTTACTAGTCATCTCAATAACCTGAAGCCCATTGACCCTACAGCTCATTCCGACATAGGACTAAAAGTCTAAAAGTCACACTCTTCTAAGATTACTCTCAAAATTAAATCAGAACAAGTACCCTCTACACCAAGTGTTGCAACTCTATGTTTACTGATTTTTTTTTCACAAATTCCAAACGCATTTCCAATTACATCCAACCAATTATCAAAATATGAAAATTATTCATGCTGCAAACAAAATGTCAAAGCCTCAAGACAAGTTTTAAAGTAATGAATCAACCGGTCCCATGAATATCGACCACATCAACGTCCCAAACCACCGAACTCTGCGTAGCACTCCGGTTTGGTAAATCATGCGTAACCGAATTCCTCCAAGGTGGCACTCCCCCATTGGCTCTTAAATAATTCCCGCCGTTTCTGCTCCTTAACTTCACCCTTGAACCTTCTTTCACCGGCTCCCACTCTCCCGCCGGCTCATCGGCACGAATCTTCCTAGACTGCACCACCTTATGCCCGGTCGCTCCCAACAAAAACCGCTCATTGGACGCCGTCAAGTATCCACCATGGCAGCTCTTTAACCGGATCGCCTTTTCGGATCCTGGTACCATTTCAACTCTCCATCGAGCCTCTTTAGATGACCCGTTTTTGCCCATTATCACACCCTCTTCATCGTCATCAGCAATCAAATATTTCCCATGATGTGCATAGCTTCGTAAACGCACCGATTTCGCATCCCGGAATATTTCCATCGCCGATACATTTTCTACTATTATCTTCTTCGAACATTTCCTCTGTTACAAAACAAAATACCCCCAAAATCAATATTTTAATTATATAGTATAGTATGTTGTGATAATGCGTGACAAAATTATATGAATTAGAATTGAAGCGTACCTCTGTTGGTTTTGGGGACAATGTACCCGACCTTGACGGAGTAAACATAAGTTTCGAAGAAGAAACTGATACAAGTGACCCAGGATCCGACCCGATAGATTCAGAAGATCCAAAAGTCAGCAATTTCTGACCCGGTGACCCGAGATTTGACCCGTCGGAGGAGACCGACGAGTTAAAACTAGAAGCCGGTGATGAAAACCGATCAGCAAACAAAACCTTATCAGGATTCTCAACAACCTCCACAGACCACAAGATCCATTTCTTCGTCGCTGAGATGTGCGGCTCACGATCACACGTCACAGAGTTCCTCCACGGCGGAGCTCCTCCGTTCCCACGTAAATATTTCTCGTTCCACGACATGAGTTTAACCGTTGACTCTTCTTTGATTGGTTCCCAGTCGCTTTCATGCTCCGCTTGACGAAACGGCGGCGTTTGGATGACTTTCGCGCCGGTCATTCCCAGAAGAAACGACGACTCGCTCGCCGTTAAATACTTGCCGTAGCAGCTCTTGAGACGTATGAATTTTGGTTTACGTGGAACCATCTCCACCGTCCATAGCGATTGCCGTGAGGTTCCGTCAGAGCTTTGACGGACGGTTTTTTCATCCTCGACGGCGTAGATGTATGTATCGTGACAGCTCCGTAATCTAACGGCCGTTCCATTATTGAATAACTCCATTCTTCTTCTTCTTCGTTAAGGACACGGTGAGATTTTGTTATGATTGTCTAACTATTTATACAATATTTTCTAGTCTACTATTTGTTCTCCAAGTATTACAATTTCATTAAACTGAAATGTTGCGCGTAGATTTTGTTAGGTGACATATGTGTTTTCTTAGTTATTTCAATTCAATTATATTGTTACTCTAATAAATGGATGATTTTGTCAAAATTAATTTCCAGGCTGTATATCATTAGTCTCCTCCCTGACTTGGTCCAGATGTCACAGCAAGATACATTTTTTTTGTCTTTTTTATGAAGCTAGTTGTAATTTGTGATATTTCTATATCAAAAAAAGTCAACCCTTTTTTGTTCTTTTAAAAATTTAGTAGATCAATGACTATATTTTGGGGTAAAAGGTAGATTTATAGATTTTGTTTTGTAAGTTTCATATAATAATGGAATCCAAAAAAAAGATTATAAAATTAATGGCAATAATTTCAGTGCTTGCTAATATTATTTTTTTTAATAGTATAAAATCTCTTATAATTAAGTAGAACACGCTTTTAACTTAAGAGTTAAGAGTATCAATATAAGCAAACTTAAAAATAAATAAAAGGTTAAGAAGAAAAAAGTATAGAAAATACTATGACTTTTATCAATTACTGTCTATTAAATAAATCTAAAATCTGATATATTATACTATTTCATAATCTTCTTGTTTATTTATTCATTTATTTTTGGGTGTGCAAACAAGCTTCAAAACTTGGATAGTGCATATACGCGGTAGCACTAGACATGGGCCTATATTGCTGTTCAACAAAATCAATCATAGATTTCTATGGGTCGAAATGAAGGCCCAATAATACGATTTTTTCAAACGGTACAAGCCCAAAGCATAATTTGAAGTTTCAAAAGTCTCATGATTAAATGGAGAAACTTAATCACAGAGACATTATTAAAGAGTGAGACACCAAAAAAGGTCAGCTTTATTGGGTCGCATCGCATCGCATTAATTGGCCCTTTTTTTTGAATCATGACTGGAGGAAAGGCTCCAAATCAACGGCTGTATCATTGTTCCTTAGATTTTTGTTGCAATCTTTATGTTTGAAGGACAAAACTCATATGTGAACAAATTAAGCTATAATTTGTTTTTCATTAATGTATACGACCAATGAGCAGGACCTGCAGATCAAGCCAAGAGATGTGAGTATCCTAATGAATATGTTTGTTTGTTTCTTCATCCTGATATGCAACAAGATGTAAGTATGTAAGTTATGTAACATTCAGATGTAGCATCAAAGATTACTTTCTTAATTTAATTTTTGGATCTCCATGCAGTATTCAATCCAAAACTGTTTGTTTGTAAGTTTATGAAAAAAAAACTAGAGGTAAAACAAGTCACTTTTTAAAAACAATATAGAAAATAAACAGTTTTGATGTCAAAACAAGATTCTGTAATTTGATGGAAAATTAGCACAAAACATTATTCGATGGTTCAAACGTGATTTTACGGTTTAACATTAAAATGTGATTCCGCAGGATTTTCATATCGAAAAATAAAGTGCGTATAACGAGTTCTAGTAGGTCAATGAGCTTACTCAAACTATCCCATAGGCAACTTCATGACCCATAATGTGTTAAACATAAAAAAAAAAATTCAACCACCCATCGACCCAAACAGATGAAGAAAAACTTGGTTTAAATATTCTATTACTCAAAAGCTCTTTATCATTTTACTCCACTAAAACAGATTAAGGCCACTCAAAACACCCTTCAAACGAGTTGAGTTTAATTTGATTATAGAGTTGTTGATCTTTGGCTCTTCTGCTTCTTCACCAACCATTTCTGCATAAAATTGTTAAAAGTAGAAGTTCCTTAGATTTTCTAGTAATAATTCAAAGACTGATATAAGCATCCATTTCCATTATTGACAAAATAAAGCTTTCACTTTAATCTGAACTATTTTTTTCCATTTGTCTACAATGTCTGTCGTCACTTTTTGACTTTTCTTTTTGCTTCTATATTCCCATTTGCTCTTTACTCACATTCATATACTTTCTCAATTTCCTTAATTTCAAGGAGTGCAAAAATATTGTTCTTACTCTCATTCATATACTCTTTTTTAAATCAGAAAAAATAATTGTTTTTAGGTCGAGTATCACTCACTGCCTAGGGAGAGTCGAAAACCAATTTTTTTTTAAAAAATCAGTAACAAAGAGTTATTATAGAATAAAATCGAAACTCTTCAGTTTCAAGTTCCTAAACCTTCACGTGCCTCTTCTTCTTCATCTTCCTCACAACACTGTCCACATCGAAAAAGTTCAGTCAACAGATTTAGAATCAGATCTCTTCCTTTCTCTTTTACATGTCTCAACCACCGTGGAGATGTTTCTCTCTACTCATCTTTGTTCTCACCATTTTTAGTACTAAACCTTCCTCTGCATCTACTTCATGTTCTTCTTCATTTCATTGCCCACCGTTCAACTCCTCACCACCGTACCCTTTCTCAGCTTCTCCGGGATGTGGCCACCCAAACTTCCAGATCCAATGCTCATCTTCACGCGCCACCATCACAATCAAAAACCTCACTTTCTCTATCCTCCATTACTCATCAATCTCCTCTTCTCTAACCCTCTCTCCCATTACAAACACTAACCGGAACACAAACAACTGTTCTTCTCTCCGGTTCTCCTCCTCACCAAACCGGTTCATCGACTTAACCGGTTCACCTTTCAGAGTCTCTGACTCTTCTTGCTCTCGTCTCTCTCTTCTCCGTCCTTGCTCTCCTTTTACTCTCCCCAACTGTTCTCGTTGTCCTTGGGACTGTAAACTCCTAAAGAATCCGGGTCGGATCCTCCACGGTTGTGAATCAACCCACGGGTCGTTATCTGAACAAGGCTGTCAAGGAGATCTTCTTGGTTTTCTTCAAGATTTCTTCACTAGATTTGGATTTGAAGTTGAATGGGACGAATCTCAAGATCCATACTTCATTAAATGCAGAGATTGTCAAATCAAGAATGGTGTTTGCGGGTTTAATTCGACCCACCCGAATCAAGATTTCATCTGTTTCCACAAATCAAGATCCGAATTAGTAACTCAAAGAGATAACAACAAAAGAGTCAATCATATTGCTGTGTTGTCTCTTATCTTCGCTTTGACTTGTCTCTTACTTGTTTTCTCCGTCGCCGTAGCGATTTTCCGATCACGAAGAGCTAGCTTTTTATCCTCAATCAATGAAGAAGACCCGGCTGCTCTGTTCCTCCGTCACCACCGCTCCGCCGCTCTTCTCCCACCAGTCTTCACCTTCGAAGAACTCGAATCCGCCACAAACAAATTCGACCCCAAGCGAAAAATCGGAGACGGTGGTTTCGGTTCTGTTTACTTAGGCCAACTCAGCGACGGACAACTCCTCGCCGTTAAATTCCTCCACCATCACCACGGCGCAACCGCCGCAGCCACCGAGCATTGCAAAGCTTTCTCAATGAAGTCTTTTTGCAATGAGATTTTGATCCTTTCTTCAATCAACCATCCTAACCTCGTCAAGCTCCATGGCTATTGCTCTGACCCGAGAGGACTTCTTCTTGTTCACGATTACGTCACTAACGGTACTCTCGCTGATCATCTTCACGGCAGGGGACCGAAGATGACGTGGCGTGTAAGGTTAGATATTGCGTTGCAAACGGCTTTAGCTATGGAGTATCTTCACTTCGATATTGTTCCTCCGGTTGTTCATAGAGATATAACTTCGTCGAATATCTTTGTGGAGAAGGATATGAAAATCAAAGTCGGAGACTTTGGTCTCTCTAGGCTCTTGGTGTTTTCAGAGACGACTGTGAATTCAGCTACTTCGTCTGATTACGTTTGTACCGGACCACAAGGTACGCCCGGTTATTTAGACCCGGATTATCACCGGTCTTTTCGGTTAACGGAGAAAAGTGACGTGTATAGCTACGGTGTCGTTTTGATGGAGTTGATTACGGGTATGAAAGCGGTTGATCAACGACGTGAGAAGAGGGACATGGCTTTAGCGGATCTTGTTGTATCCAAGATTCAAATGGGTCTTTTGGATCAGGTGATTGACCCCTTGCTTGCGTTAGACGGCGATGATGTGGCTGCGGTGAGTGACGGATTCGGTGTTGCGGCGGTTGCTGAGCTGGCGTTCCGGTGTGTTGCGACGGATAAGGATGATCGTCCGGATGCTAAAGAGATTGTTCAGGAGTTGAGGAGGATTAGGAGCCATACACGTGTAGCGGATGATGACGTGGCGAAAAATTGACTGTTGGATTAGATTACGGATGACGTAATGTGAATGTGATGTAAGTAAAGTGTTGTTGACTGGTCTCATTGTGTACGTGTTGAATTTTGTCGGGAATTGCAAACCTTCTACCCCAACTAGAAGGAGCTTCACATGTGTGTGTGTGACGTAATCCTAGTACACACACATAACTCGAAGTTTGTATTTTATGCTTATAGATTTTGTTATGTGTGAGAGAATAGAGATCTGCAAAAATGATTTTGTTGTTTCCCGTAACCTTAAGGTATCAAAATTGGAATATGAAAAATGTAAGATATCAAATCGGAAATCGTGTTTTCAATGTAGAAATAAAGAGTTGGTTCGAATCTAGAAATAAATATCGAAACATTAGTTTCTAGGAAATTATATTTTGTTAGAAAAAAAATATTACAATTGACATCACTATTACTAATTGAGATCAAACATATAAAGATTGATATGTATCTTATGGTCTTCAATCTTTGACGGATGCATACAAACATAATCTTAGTTGTGATTATAGATTGAATCGCTCATTAGTTACTCACTTACTCCCATATAACTAAAAAAACAACTTTCACCAAATGTGAAGCAATCTCTTAAACAATGTAAACAAGACTCATTTATGAGTAAATGGCCGCAAGTTTAAGCACAATAAGCCACATTACTCAGAAAGTAAAAATCCGATGAGAAAATCTCTTCATGAATTTTATCTACCTTATTATCTAATACTTTTAAACTCTTTTAAATAATTTAAGCAAACTACATCAGTAAGGGTACTATTTTTTTCTTATTTTTTTTTTCTTTTTAATAACATGTAGATTTGAAACTTTAATAAAATGAATTTAGTGCTATAAAAAAGAAAATTAATGTCGAATCATTTAATCATAATTAGACAATTGAAGTTGTTATATTTATAATATTTTTTTTAAAAGAATTAACTAGAAAAATCTTTATTAAAATTTTTTAAAAACTTTAATAAAATGTATGTTTATAATTTACTTTTAGACCCTTTAAATAATTTAAGCAAAAATCAAAAGATATGATTTATATAGATTTTCTAATGACAAGGGGTGTAAATAATAACAAACTTAAAGTTGATTTTCAACTAAAAAAGTCCTTCTATTTATAATATAGATATATAAATACATATATATTTTTTTCTTTGAGCAACATATCACAATCTATGTAAAGAAGCAATATTTTACTGAAACAATAGTCAAAATAAACAAACGTTTTCAATCAACCTATACTAATACAATATTCCTACCACTCCAAACCAAAAAAGGATAAAATCTTTGTAAGAAAATGGAGAACAAAAGATTGGTCACATTTGTGGTGATGATATTGACGATTGGAAAGCTTGTGGTTGAATCAGAGGGTTTAAACAAATCTAATTCTCAAAATATATTAGGTTACCTCTCGTGTCTTGAACTTTGTGTTACTAATAAACTTCCAGTCAAATGTTCTGAACAATGTTGGAAGCCTCCTCCCGAAATGAATTGCAAAGTTGGTTGTGTTACTCATCGTTGTGTTTCTACTGAAAATCTTAGTAAGTTTTTCGCAATAGTCATAAATTATATTTTTCATGTAAATTATAATATTACTTTTGTTCTTTACTGCGCTATTTTTATGATGTTTATATTTACATATGATAAACAATATTATGACTACTTATTAATATTTATTTATATTTTGTGTGTCTTTTTGTGTGTGTGTGTGGATGTTACGAAACAGATACAGAAGGAGATGCGAAAAAGACTATGATGTGTGTGGATTCATGTTCGGATATGTGCAATAGAAAGAAATAAAAGCGATAAAAATTAGTTTTATTCTGTAACAATTGTTGTTTTAATAAAGATATATGAACATTGATTTGCTTTGATTTATTATTCAACAAATCACATCAAGAAATCAGTTTTTGAATCACTTTATGGAGACTTGTTGAAAAACTATTACTCTTTTTCTATTAAAAGGATGTTTCAGTTAAAAAATACTTTTAAACTATCATTTAATATTTGATTTTAAAAAGTATTAAACATGTTCATCTTTCACATTTGTTTTTTTTCAAATCAGTTGTGGATTCATGAAGTCCTGAGGAGATGACTAAACATTAATAATACTGATTTCTGCAAGTATCGTTTTTATGGGCCTAGTGGATACTAACATCAGAGAATGTTCAATTGGTTTCGATTTATTACGTTTCTAACACCTCACATACATCAATTTTAAGAAAGCAAAAAAGCATAAATTAGATTTCCACACATTTATCGGTACATAAATAAGATTTCTTTTGAAGAAAATCATAAGAGATGTAGTCACTAAACACTGAATTTCTTTTTGGCAAACTCGATGAACTCGGCAACGGTAGGCATGTAAGGTTTTACAGCTTCATGGGCCCTAAATTTCTCAGCCCACTGAATCAGGCCCGGTGTTGTGTCTGGACGCAAAAACTTAACACCTGAAAAAGCTTCAATGACAGAGATTGGACCTACTATGGCCCCAACAGTTATATCGACAAACCCAATGTTCCCCCCTCCAAAAAAGTCCCCGCCTTTGCTACTCTTTTGAAACGCCTCTTCAAGTGCCGCTAGATTCTCCATCAGATTCCCCGCCAATGTCATCCTGGCGGCGTCGTCTTTTGCTCCCGCCACCGCATCGATCGATTCAAACAACTGTTACAATCGTCATTAATATATTAGACTATTTTGTTATAAAAAAAAAAATTATGCTTATTAATTCTCATCAACCACTTTTTAGAAAAATAAGTTTTGGCTGAAGTAGACCAACGTTAATCAAACTACTCACTATGTAAAAAAGTATCAATCTCTTAAAATTGACATAATTACACTAATCTTTTTTTTCTTTCTTTTTCGTTGAAGGGATATTTCATAGTTCCATCATTTTCGATAATTATCCCTTAAAAGTTAAAACTTAACAGATATTAACATAATTGTTTCGGTTCTGATTTCAGGATTCTTCATTGACCAAAATTCAACATTGCTAAAAACAAATTCACTAATTAAAAATAATATATCTAAGTTTTTTGTTACCTTTCCGTCAACGAAGTGAGCCCAAAAACGGGCAAAGGCACGTTCCGAGGGAAGTGTTGGGAGGATGGAAAGATCAGACGGCCAAGATTCATCGACGTATTGGACGATGTTGAGAGATTCACAGATTGATACATCACCATGGATGAGGACAGGGACTTTCTTGTGTATAGGGTTGGATTTAATAAGAAGATCGCTCTTTCCTTTCAGAACATCGGTTTCTTCGACATACTCGTGCTCTACTGACTTGAGGTGTAGAGCCACTTGAGCCCTTATAGCGAATGGGCTTGCCCATGTCCCTATCAGCTTCACAGTAGTATTCGAACCATTTTGAGCCATCGTGGTTTTTTTTCTTTTTTTGATTTGTAATGTGTCTCGAGACAAGGAGTTGTCTGATTTCTTGTTTTTTAACATCTGGACTGAAGAGTTTGTGTTTGTTTCTGTTAATTTGATTGAGTTTGGGTGACTATTTATAAAGGAACAATTTGATTATCGTTTACTTCTTTCTCTTTCACTTTCTCGAGCTGCCATGCCATTTTGGCGGCTGTTTTTAATAAAACTTCAAAGGATCTGAGTTTGACTAAAAACCACAACATATTTTATTTTATTTTCGAAAGTACTAAATTACTAATATTTAAAGAGGACTTGTTTGAAAATAAGATGGGCTCATACGACCGGCAATGTATCCTGAGAAGTGTGTCAGGATTGAATGTTGACTGTACTATGGTTAGATAGTATTATTTTAGAAAAATTAAGAGAACCAAGAATTTTGGTGAATTCGACGTTTCTACTCTATTATTTTTATCACGCACGATCCTAGGTTATGACGTTTTCAAGGAGTGCGGGACAAGTGCGGTGCGGTTCAAATAGTAACGAAAACACGTAAATACATATGTATATGTAAAGATTTTGATACTGTTACAACACTGTTGCGATGCGATTTTGGGTGCGGTTTTGGTTATCATTCACTAGACAGTAAACAGAATCTTCCAACCTTTAATTAAATTATATTTCCAGCAATGACATGTATATCTCTAATCACCACTATATTTTTTGGAGATATGTGAGACTGTAAGTCGCCACTTTTGAACATAAATCCATATTTCATTCAATAATGCGACCAAATGACCAAAAATAAAATTTGCACCAAAAAAGAAAAAAAAAAAGAGAAAGGAAACAAAATAATAGACTATTATATCCCGAAAAAAAAAGTTGCTAACTTCTAGTAACTAACGTTTAGTGTTTAAGAGTATGAACTTAAAATTAGTCTGATGACATTTTTATATAAAAAGTCTCTAATTTTTTATTTCATTTTTGTTTTGGCATTTAACATTTGGATGAGCATATTATATATACACGGAAATACAATTTACAACGCCGTAAAGAAGAAGGAATTCTGATTATATATATTCATATATATGCATCGTTTTATCTTCACTTACCAAACTGGTTCGTTAAGTTTGCATAAACAGATCAAGTAACGGTTTCATTAAGTCATTCTCAAATAATTTTAAAATTTCGTCAGTCCATGTCTTATCTTTATTGAAAGAAAGTGAAACTGATTTGATACTTGTTTTTTATCCGCTAATTACATTGTAACCCTAAATTTTTAACTTGATAAATTTAAGTTATGTGGTTCAAATAATGGCATATTTGGAACTTTGAGATCGATATATCATACTGGCGGAGCTAGAACTTTTATTTACATGGTCAAAAATGTAAAAATAATAATCATATGGATAAACTTATTTATTGTATTGGTGATCAGGCGGAGCTACCACTTAAAAGAAATAACCCCATACTATCATTCTTGCCTTTTAAGTGGTTATTATTTTATTTTTTTTGCGACTGCAAGTTAAAATAATTTGACCAGAGCCAGTCTTGCGCACATACGTAAATAGATAATTTAATACTAGGATAATATAAATCTGTAGTGTATACTTTTTTTTCCTATGAAATTTCTGTCTCTGAGTTTTGTTGATGTACAATTTTGTCGTGTTTATTGGAAGAAAATTGGTATACGTTTGTATAAATTGTTATACGAAACGTTTAATTTGTGTATATCTGGTTTTTATCTTTATATTTCTAGTAGACCCAAATTTTTTTAATGCATTTCATTTCAGGTATTCTAGTCTGTTTACTAGTAGGCGAATTAGAATTGACCAATAATAATACCAATGGTCCTATAATACATCATTACATTGTCTTTATCATGTGATCACACCACTAGCTATGTTTAATTATGAGTCATGTTGAGTTCCGTCGTTTTCCCTCCAATTGTGAAACGTGTGTGAAGCTTCGCCCAATTAATGGATTTCACGTGATAGTTATAAAATATTGACATTTGCTCATACTTTTCTGTCAACAAAAGTATTTCTTTTATAGCATAATGAAAAGTTAATTTAAATTTACCGAAGAAGAAGAGACACGTTTTTACGTGGCACGATTGGTTATCTCTGCATACATATGAAATGTAGGAAGAAGAAAAAACAAACAAACGAAAGAACTTTTTGACTACGCCTTTTAACTAAACGAGTTTACATCTTATTAATTCCATGAACTCGATTATGTTAATTTAGTCGTCGTATATATATTTATAAGTCCTTGGTTTTCATTTAAAGATTGAAGTATTGAACTTGAGCCTAGCGAACTGGACCAGTTTTTCGATATCGGGCATGACAGGCTTGACCGCTTCATGGGCGTAGAATCTGTCAGCCCAATGGAAAAGACCTGGTGTGTTTTCAGGATGTATGAACTTGACGCCGGTAAATTTCTCAAGAACCGTAAGAGGACCCAACATCGAGCCGAAACCAATGTCGATGAACCCGATGTTTTCTCCTCCAAAGAAGCCTCTTCCTTTGCTGCATTCTTGAAACGTTTCTTCCAATAGAGCCATACACTGCTCTAGCTTAGCTATCGCCGCATTTATGTTCTCCTCACCTTTTGCTACTGCCACTCCATTGATTGATGTGAAACACTATATGAAAGATCAAGAAAGATATAAATAATTAATTTATGATTCATGGAAGGTACAAAATTCTACTAAACAGTTGGAAAGACATTAATAAATTACATGTTAAAGTTTTCATTTTCATTTTTTTTTTTTGAATGAAAGCTCTTATCATTCCATCTTAAAATCATTGTTAAAAACGGGTGTGCTAAAACAAATTAAACATGAAAAATATAAACATATATAAAAGAAAGTTTCTCCGTGGATGCATGACTTACGTGTTCATCGATATAGACGTCCCAAAATCGAGCCACAGCGCGATCAAATGGATCAGAGGGAAGGATGGGAGGACCGGAGAGCCAAGTCTCATCAACATACATGACGATGTTGAGAGATTCACGGATTGGTTTGTTGCCATGAATGAGGATAGGGATCTGTTTATGGACGGGGTTATAGTTTAAAACGCTCTCCGAACTCAAAGTATCTTCTTCTTCTAGATACTCGTATGCTACGTTCTTTAGGTTAAGTGCGATCCGAGTTCTCAGCACAAAAGGGCTAGGCCATGCTCCTAGTAGCTTTACGTACTCATCATTCTTTGACCGATTCATTAGACCCATGTGTTACACTTTTTGAAGAGATTGATCAAACTCACAGCTCTTGTTTTTGTGTGCGTGTTTTTTTTTTTTTTNTGTGGGATAGGAA
>Ga0041059_1001534_pt1 | contig 18205 bp, 13 predicted proteins | sample AraColnosormetaG_FD_56232 | JGI IMG/M metagenome (GOLD analysis project Ga0041059, IMG submission 56232) | Arabidopsis roots microbial communities from North Carolina, USA - Col MF nosort | ecosystem: Host-associated > Plants > Roots > Unclassified | place: USA: North Carolina | collected...
TTAGCCTAAATTTTCAAACTCATCCAGATGATTCATTTGGATGGATCATCTGAATGAACCGTTTTTGGCACCAAACGAACATCAAAACTCATCTCCATCCAAATGATCCATCTTACTGATGAAACGAACAGGGCCTTAGACTGTATATATTTTCCGAAACGCAAGTAGGATGATACCATTTGAATATCAGAACTGAATATATAATATGTTAAGTGAAAACTGACATAACAATAATCATGCGTTAATAGCAAGCGACGGTTGAAGACTATAATGTGTAGGATACAGAAGAATCATAGAATTCTTCTTTGTTACAACAGAGATAATTCTAAGCAGATAGGAAAAAAGTATCAACTACGATAAAAGCAGCCGAAAGAACAAAAAGAAAAGAAAATTCGGAGTATGTGATTGGTTCATGGTACCCAAACCAAAAAAAGAATAAAAGAGCTCCGCAAGTCGCAAGATCTTTCTTTATCCATTTATACAGAGAAATATAAAACTCTATATATATATATTATCGAGGAAGATATTTGTTAGAAGAATAAAAATACTAATAAATATGCAAGAAAATCTAGGAACAAATAAATAACTAAATTGGTGGAAAGAACATGCGAACATGTGACGGTGACGGAGTGACGGCTAAGGAATTTAAGGATAATACTAACTTCTCTGACCTCAAAGCTCGCGTTACTCTACGTTTCGAGTTTTGTGCGTTCGTCACCGTCAGATTCCGTTAATGTCCGTTATATATCTTCTTTTTAAAATTATTATAATCAGCAAAAAATCATGATATTTGTTTTAAATATTATTATTAGTATAGATTTTATGAAAATTTAAGAGCCGCAACTTGCGAAAGTTTGTTATTACTCTCTCTGTTTGGTATCGAAGACTTCAGGTCTGATTCCGACAATAAAGAAAGAAAAGAAACTAAACTTCACTCTGAAGCACTTCTTTGCCGTTCTTGACCACTCATTTATTCATTTACTATTCACCCTAACTTTTATATAGTTGAGGTGCGCCGCAATTTATTTCATGACAATCTTGCAACCTTCTGATCAATAACAAGAAAAGAACTTTGTTTTAATTTCTTGGTTAAATTTTATTGTTATATTGCCAATTCTATAGAAGAAAGTAGAAACTAATTAATCAACAAAACAAAATTGTGTGTAAACGTTTATCTATAGAGCAATATCAAAAACGTCACTTACACCCATATGTGAGTCATTGTAACAAAACTATAGTTGGGATAAGATATTTCTAACAGTACATATATTGCTCTGTAGATACTAAAAATGTAGAAACCATAAAGCAAAGGGATATATGAAAGATTGAAAGTATATGTAAAATCATGATAGAGTATTATTTTTATATGATTCTCATGCAATCATGCCATTACGACCTACAAATTAACGGACGGCCAAGCAAGTTGTTGTTGTTGTGAAAACTTCTAAATCAAGCATTTTTTTAACGATAAAAGTAAAATGTATCGTAAAGTCGTGACTAATAAAATATTAGCAAGAAGAATAATGATTGGAAGAATTGTCGGATAAAGTCATATGTTGAAGCATCAAAATCTGTTGAATTGCTATTGGAATTTGTAAGCAAACAATAAAATACAAACTATAGTACAATTCACATGTGACAACTTCATTGTATTCAGCATTTTTTCGTCTATCAATATTAGTATTTGAAAATAAACATGCAAATTGCAGCTGCTATTTAACTATCTATTTTTATTTATTAGTTTATACAAAAAAAAAATTATACTGCTTTTTTAGTAATAATCTTCTTAGTTATTGTTTTAGTGGATATCCCGAAAAGACATTAACTTTGAACTGATTTTACATAAATTATATATACAAGAAACAATTACATATAATCAATATTATATTATCGTTTTACATCATTGATCTATAACTAATCATATGCTAGTAGTTGTTGAGAAAAATAATTATTAATGCTAGTTAAAAAATAGTTATATAAAGTTAAAAAATGATGTATTTAACAAAATTGTGTGTGTTTTATTTAGTCTTTATATATTCGTTTAAGAAAACACTGGGAGAAAATGCAATAACGTTACTAAATTGAGAAGGAATTGATTCTTGGAATCACCAAACAACACCACAAACCTCAACTTGCAATTTTTATAATTTTATCTTATCAAGTATCAACGTCCTTGAAAGAAGACCAACCTCATTGGTAATACTCTAATAGTCTAATGGATGTCTTAAGCATAATTTGGTTAACTAATACTAATCGTCGTAGATTGGTTAATAAACTTAAGGTCAAGCTTCCGTTAAAGATTGACCATCAAATTTCTTGATTTCAAATCCTAACACCATTTAGAAAGAAAGAAAGAAAAAGTAAATGTGTTTTTCTTTTTGTCAATAAGTAGTACTCCTTAAAATTTAAATATTGGTAAATGATACACTGATATGGGAGTAATTAACCTAAAGATTCTGTAAAATCTCGTAGTAACCAAAACCAAAGTCATGCGATAATATTGATTTTCCCAAGTTAATAAATATTTTGTTACTAAATTTCGTTTTTAGCAGCCCAACGAGAAAAATATCAAATATCCGCTTTCATCACGTGCATTAATTACCCCAAAAATTCAAGACTAAGGAAAACAAATATCACAATTAAAAATAATAAAAACTTGATAGTATATAATGAAGAAGTTCCACCATAAGGCACAATTAACCGTCACGAGCTACATGCTCTGTATCTTCAGATTTCCTAAATACTTACAATTCCCATTCCAATTCTGATTTGGTTAATCCAAAACAAAAAAAAAGGAAACTTTCTTTTACCCTAAATCTATAAAAACGAAACCCTTCTTCACAAATCTTTGTTCTTCGTAATCTCTCTTAAAAGCTTTTGTTTCAATTTCAATGGAGTGGGTTCGAGGAGAAACAATTGGGTTCGGAACCTTCTCTACTGTCAGTACAGCGACAAAGTCTAGAAACTCCGGCGACTTTCCTGCACTTATCGCTGTGAAGTCGACGGATGCTTATGGCGCCGCTTCACTCTCCAACGAGAAATCGGTGTTGGATTCACTCGGTGATTGTCCTGAGATCATACGGTGTTACGGCGAGGATTCAACGGTGGAGAACGGAGAAGAGATGCATAACTTGTTATTAGAGTACGCTTCGAGAGGAAGCTTAGCGAGTTACATGAAGAAACTTGGCGGTGAGGGTTTACCGGAGTCCACCGTGCGTCGCCACACAGGATCAGTGCTTCGAGGGTTACGTCACATCCACGCTAAAGGGTTTGCACACTGCGATATAAAACTCGCGAATATTCTGTTATTTAACGACGGCTCTGTTAAAATTGCCGATTTCGGTTTGGCGATGAGAGTTGACGGAGATTTAACGGCGTTAAGAAAAAGTGTGGAGATTAGAGGGACGCCGTTATACATGGCACCGGAATGTGTTAATGATAACGAGTATGGATCAGCGGCTGACGTGTGGGCTTTAGGATGTGCTGTAGTTGAGATGTTTAGTGGCAAAACGGCATGGAGTGTTAAAGAAGGATCACACTTCATGTCGCTTTTGATACGTATAGGTGTTGGTGATGAGTTACCGAAGATTCCAGAGATGTTGTCCGAAGAAGGCAAGGATTTTTTGTCGAAGTGTTTTGTTAAAGATCCAGCGAAAAGATGGACGGCTGAGATGCTTTTGAACCATTCGTTTGTAACCATTGATCTTGAAGATGATCACCGAGAAAACTTCGTTGTGAAGGTTAAGGATGAGGATAAAGTATTGATGTCTCCAAAGTGTCCTTTTGAGTTTGATGATTGGGATTCTTTTACATTGGATTCAAACCCCTCGTTTGATTCTCCGGTGGAGAGACTTGGGAGTTTGGTTAGTGGTTCGATCCCTGATTGGTCTGTCGGTGGGAGTTGGCTTACAGTCCGGTGATGAAAGTTATATGAAAACAGAGGAAAAACAGTGTGTTTGGAAGGCTAGGGCTTTTTTTTAGCACCTAGTTAGACCCATTCTACGATTCTTGTTCGTATTCTTTAGGTGTAATTGATTTGTTAATACAATTCATTCTAGTGTTCCTTGACTTGCTTTTGTTGTGTTATTAAATTTTGAGGATTTAGTAGCTCGTTAATACAAGAGATATGATCATAATCAATCCATCAAAAAAGTGGTTTAGAAAAGGAAAGAGAAGAGCAAAATTGGTGTGTTGAGAGTAAGATTAAAGAATGTTATTGACAGAGGATAGTTCGTGGCCACCACACGACAGCTTACTTGAATACTTTGCTTCAAGTAAAACAAGCTTCTCTTGCACCATATACTCTGCTCAACACGATAGCATTTTGGATCCCTCGTCGCTGTTAATTGAATTTAGGCCCATTTGGTTTTAAGAGGCCCGTTATGTTTCGATAGCTTTATTTATTGACACAGCCCACTCGATGATTGTTAATATGTTATTTATTAGCCATCAAACCTTGTAACAACAATATCTTATGGAATGTGACCCAATGAAAAAAGTACTTTTTGGTTTAAAAGTTAAGAACCAATACAAGTAGTTGTCATTAGAAAATCTTCATCTCTGAGTATGGACTTGTGTCACAAAATGGCTTCAAACTGATATATATGATTTTGTGTTTGCGTCATCTTGTGTTTGTCCCATTTCAATTCAAAAGTGATTGTGTATTTGACTTAGGTCGGTGCAAGTCTATGTACATTTTGAAGCTCTATATATTCTCTCGCAGTTAAGAGTTTCTATTCTAATAAGCTTTTCATATGCGCAGTTGTTGAGTATTGTGAGTCAGATAGTTGTTGAGTATTGTGAGTCAGATAGGGAAAGACATAACATAAAGGAATCTAATCAAGAGATAAAAATTTATCAAATTCATAGTTATTCTAATTCGGTTAGAGCATTTTCATTGGACAAATAATGAGGATGTCTTTAATTATAATAAGAATAAAAAAAGAATAAAAATAAAGTTTATCGGAGAAAGATGATGTCTCTCCACATACACTAAGAGCAAGTCCATCGGCAGTTTTTAATGAGTTTCTAGCTAATTAAAAGTCCAAAACTAAATGAAAACCCAACTAAATAGTTAGGATCGATCCCAATATTAGTTTTTTTGGATGGGTTTAGAGACGCCGACGTGGTCGACTGACTGTAAGTCGTCGAAAAACAAAAAAAATTACAACACTCATGTTTTCCTTTTTCCTCTCGTTTTTCACTTCTTTGTTTTGTCCGACGGCCGGCGATTCGAATCGATTTGATCTCCGACGTATCGAGCATGAAATCGGGAGAGAAGAGCCAAATCATCGACGACTTGGTTCACCAATTCCATTCTTCGAACCATACTCATATAAGAGTGTCTTGGCTTCTCTCTAAATTCCAAACAGAGAATTTTCTATCATGATTTCTCTCGCTCTTGCCCTTAAAAAGGTTAGATCTTTTGTGTCTTTATCATGATTTCTTTGTATCTGTGTTGAAGGGGAGTCGTTGAAGTCAAGTACTGTGGAGTGAGTTTTGAAATTTGATACAAAATCTAAAGTAGTGAGCTGGTTTTGGGTTCTAGGGCTAGGTCTCAAAGTCTCTTGCTTTATGTAGAATCAAAATTCGTTTTGTGTACTTGCATATTGTTGAAATTCATATATGGTCCCGAATTTGTTTTGGCTGTGATTCGTTTGCATATGACTTTGCTTCATATTGTTGTTGTCTATTCAACATGTTATAATGATTCCGGTCCTAGCGGTGCTATATGCATGTTTTGTTGTGGTTGATTAGGTGATGATACTGTCTCACTGCAGCCAACTATCTTCTTGCAAGTCTGAATGAGGCAGTGCCTGCAGGTGGGACAAGATGAGTGTGAACTGAGCCATTTTTCTATACACCGGACATGGAATCCATGGTGCAACTTGGAAGAAGCTTGACTCGCTCTCCGGATACAAACTCCGAAAGACATATGACACACTCTGTATCTAGGCCATGTAGCTTCAGTTATGCAGTGTAGCTTACTGTTTGGAAACTCTTCAAAGCTTTTTGTTTGACCCTTTGTTGGCCAAGCGGACTGAGAGCTCACTAGCTTCTGATAATAAGAAATTGGAGTACCTTATTGCACATCTTATGATGGAATGCAGTCCAAGTTAGCTAACTAGTGCACATAAGAGGACTAATTGGACCATGACAACATTTGTATCAAACTCATATGACTTGTGTAGGAGTGTGATGTTTCATGAGTATGTGCAAATGGCGGTGATGCCGTGGTAGGTCGTTGATAAGTTGCATGAAGTAGTAGTCTTCTTGAGTAAAAATCTCCATTCACAACTTTTACTATTAATTGTTTCTACTTCACATTCACAATGCAAAAATATTGTTCTTTTCTTTCTCAAAATCCAATTTCTTAAAAGCTATTCAGAATATATCATGACTAGTGTGAATATTAACAATTTTCTTTTCTAAAAATACTTTTTTAAGAAACCCACTTAAGGATTTCATCATTGGGCAATAAAAATTACAAAAACTCTACAAAAACTCTAAACTACAAAACTATCAAAATTAACTAATAAACAATTTAAAGGATTCCTTCTTAAAAACCAATAAATGTGGATGCTCTAAAGACATTTCCAGAAACACATGTCTACATTTGGCACTCCTTGATTGGTTGATGTTTTTTCAATAACTAAACGATTAATTAAATGATGAAACTGTATTAAAAACTAATATTTTTATTGGCTAGACTCTGAAGTGCATGTGTCATCGATGGTGGTGCTCTTAGTGCACAGAATAGACACTTAATTAAGATAGAAAATCTTAACTATGATATTTAACATCATCCAAGAAGTTTACTACACATTCATGTAATTACATTCTCCAAAGATTCAACATCATCAAATAAGTTCAGTAACACATCAGACCATAACGATAAGGTCAATATCGCATGGACATCGATACTTCCTTCTTCGATCCCTCGAAAAACTACAAGCTTGCCACCAATGCCATTAGCCGGTCCAGCTCGAACAGCCATCGGTTTACCTAAACCGAAATCATTATCGTACACTTGGAACCAAGGAGAGTTACTGACCATAAAACCATGATCACCCATTCTACTTCTAACATCAATTCTTGGGATCTTACCATTTCTAACCCAATTCTCAGAAAAAGTTCTAAAGTTTTCATTCGTGTGCAACCTCACAGTTTTATTTATTTGCAAAGCAGCCCATCCCAGTCCACGATCGAGCAAATCCCCCACTGTGGCTGTAGTTAACCCAAGATTGGCTACATTACCAAAACAGTCTTTATCAAGCGGAGGGTTTAGCCTCTGCCTAAAATCTGCTGCTACTCCGCAGCGACTCTCTTCTTCTTGGTTTAGACCACTGTGTCTAACTATTGATCGCCATAGATGAGCCAAAACTGCTTGAAGAGATGATATTTTTATGTCGCTTGAGCCTATTTCGTCGTTAGCTTTAGCTTTGAGATCTGAAAGTTTCTCTTTTGTGAAGTGAAAAACTCTCTCCTTAGTTGAAACTTCACGATTTCTTGCCCTCTCTGTCTCTATCTCTGAAGCCGGAATATGAATAGGGAAATCAATGTTGTCGAGGAACCATCCTCTGAGGACTAGAGGCTGATGAATCTCCCACTGACCATTCAAGCAAAGCTTTGACCAAACGTGGATAAAGTTCCACATAGAAGAACCATCAGCCACCAAGTGGTTGTAACCGAAACTAATGACGATTCCATCTTTTATCTCGGTGACTTGTAAAGCAAGTAAGGGCTCTGAGAGCCCGTCGATGCTTCTAACACCGTTCATGGGAAAGAAAAGCCTGAAAAAGTCAGGAACAGAGCCATGAGGTTGAAGGATATCGCTTACCGAGACAGATTCGGCTATAGCATGGACAAATTTGACACCACGGCCGTCGTCACAGTCGATGTAAAACGACACCGTATTGTCTTCATGGTTGTTGACTTTGACAAGACGACCAGCTAAGGGGAAGTAGATCTCTAGAGACGTAGAGAGAGAGGACTTTAACCGAGAGATGAACCGGGTTTCCGGGTAGGGTTTGGGGAAGAGGAGACTTCTTTGAGGGTAATTAAGATAGAGAAGGCTAAGATCGGATGGAGTGAGATGGATCTTTTCCCGACCCGAATGCCTGGCGTTTCCGGGTTGAACAATGCTCGAAGAAATCACGGTCACATCGTCCATTTTTTCGTCAAGACAAGATCACAAGAATACTGAAAAGCTTTGTAATGCCAAAATAGATCATTGGTTACAAATTTATAACCAATGGGGATTGATCATTGGTTACAAAGCTTTCGGGTTAGTTAAGACGTCTTGAAGTAGTTAATGGGGATTGTTTAAAAACCAATTATGTTGTGGGAGTAGGTTTGGATATTATATGTATAGGTTAGTGTGCATTTGACGAATTGATGATACTCTTGTCGCTTAGTTTGATACGGTATCAAAATATTATATTAACTAGTGATTTTGCATCCACATATTCAACATCAACTAGTGATTTACAACAAGTATATCAGACAATAGGGTCAAGGAGATCTCATGACAGACAAAATCACTACGTATACAGTATACTAACCATTTTTAATTTCAAAACACCAAAGTTTGGGAATTTACATTTCTATCCCAATTATGTCCTAGACTTCTATAGTATGTAATTATTCACCTTATTCTATGGGAGTGAGTTTGGATATTAGGTTTAGCGAGGCTATTGTATTCAAAGGATCATTAAATTTCTCCAATGTGTCTTCGAGATGTAATGGTATTATCCACTTCGCTGTCGATGTAATGGTATTATCCACTTCGCTGTAGATGTTCTTGAAGATAATCGATGAGCCAGATTGAGTGGTTGTGGACCACGTTGTTTCTTTGTTTTCAAATGTGAAAAACTGAAGCTTGAACAGCAATTTTCCTAATGATTGATGGAGCAATTGGAGAGCTTCATCGAATCCAGGACAGAAGTTCAGGCCAACAGCAGAGCAGTTGCTGGTTGAGGCTTAATCTTGAGAATACCAATCACCATTTAGAGAGAAGTAATCACAACAAATCAGCAAGTGATCCCTTTGTTTCAATTTGTGCAGAGCATAAGGCAAATTCTGATGATGATACAATCTGTTTAGGTGGTAGGGACTACTCCTGTAAATCCTATAGAAGCAGACTAGTCTTTTTCCTCCTCTCTCGGCCTCAAAAGCTTCCCATGTTTTTGAAGAAGAGAAGCCTTTACAATCAACATCATCCACTACCCAACTGTAATTATAGCAATTATCCATAGATATGAGTCCTATGACATATTCAACCATAAGTTAAGCATTAAACAATCATATGAATTTTCAAACTCGTATACAAACATTTTCTACTAAAAACATTTCGCCTTATATATTTTAAAATTCATTTATGTGGCGAAGTTGAGTTAGGCTGGTCTAACAATTAGCGCAAACGTGTGTAGTTGTAGCAAACGAAAACATAATCGCCCAAAATTAAAAAATGTATATCTCTAATCAATTGATATTCGTTTTGGTATTTGTTTATATACCTGATCTTCACTATAATTATCATCATCTTGTTCAAACATCACCAACGTATCCTCCTCCTCTCATTGCCTCTACCATTTTCTTACTCAATCGGTCTTCATCCATAATAGCATCTTGTGGCTCACGCTTCCCCAACAATCTCAAAACATCAACTGTACTCTCAATGTCTCTCTGGCCCTCCACATATTGAACACATGCGTACGCAGACAATGCAAGATTTTTCTTGGGGTCCCATCCGTTACGCCTCACCTCCATTGCCGTCTTCTTCTTCTCCTCCTCTTCCTTATGTTCTTCGAACATATAATTCACCATCAACTCGGTGCCTTGTATTACAAGTTTTCTGCAGTAAACAAAACCCAGAATATCGTTTAGCTTGACTTTGGAAAGATGATGCTCTCCGGTATCCCACTCTTCAAGAAGTTCGTGAGCCCCTTCGATATCATCTTTCAACCACAACGCCAGAATCATGCAACTATATTCATTGATGTCCTTAGACACTTTCATGTCCTTAGCTAAGTTCCACAAACGGCGTAAGGTCTTCCTTTTCTCCGAAACGCTTATACATTTCCCTGAGAATCCGAAAGACTCTAAATGGTCCGAGGATATTGTAATACTCATTAGTAACCAGTAACGGCTCTGACTTACGCAGCATATCTAAAGCAAATCCCTTTGGTCTTTTCTCCTCTAACTTGTTCAAATACTTTTCAATTCCATTTAGGTCAAATACATATATGTAAGAAGCTAACATCTTGTGAATCGGTACTCCTTCGGATTCCATCTTTTCACCGTCCTTCTCGCGCTGATAAATGCTTCTTAGTTCTGTCCGGGGCCGCATAAATTTCCGTAGTTTTTCTATCCTTCTTTTGCGCTCCTGCTCCCGGAGCAAATCTTCCTCACTCTTGCTCTCCAAACGGCAAAGAAACAGTTTTGGGGAAGCGCAATATGGAAAACCTACAAGGAAAAATCCTCAACAAGCTACCGACTTGTGATCGTCGAAGAAGATGATTCATGCTCAACTCAAAAGACAATCACATAAACAAACCTTATATGATTTCCTAATTAACACATCAGTTTTTTCTCAAACAACCTTGCAAATACATCCATAATCCATCAAAACTCAATGATATTACAGTAGGCTAATATAAAACGAGGGTGATGTTTTAGCCGTCAATATTGAAATGTTTGAAAAGAAATGGAAACGTAAATATAAAGAATAAGAAGTTTTACCTTTTATAACACATAAATTAGAGGAGACTCTTTTTTTTGTTAAGAAACAAAAAAAAATTGGAAAACTTTCGTTGGATTTGGGAAATAAAATTAATTTTCCTCAACCCACTCTGAAATATTGTCGATTAGGGTAACCAAAAATGGAAAGAAAAAAAGAAAGTTAAGGAAAATAGAATTAAGATAAAAATTTCAGAATCCATAAGATTATGCAAAGCTCCAAAATCAATATTATTTTTCTAGGCCTAATAAATCACAACTTACAAGCAGTAGCATCTAAGCTTGGTTTTAGCCAAATACTGTACATGTTTTATTTCTCAGCCAAACAATCATGTAACAGTTACATATTCTCCATAAATTCAACATCAGCCAATAACTTCACAAGTACATCACACCATAAGGTTGCATGAACATCAATACTTCCTTCTTCAATCCCTTGGAAAAGCACAAGCTTACCACTTATACTGTTCCCCGGTCCACCTCTAGCTGCAATCGGTTCCCCAACCAAAATCATTCCCATACACATCAAACCAAGGAGAGCTTGAGACAACCACAGAATCACAAACCATTCTACTTCCATCACCTGTTTTTGAGATCTTTACATTGTTAACCCAATTCTCAGCAAAAGTTTTATACTTCTCATCAGTTTGAGACCTCACCATTTTACTTATTTGCAAAGCAGCCCAACCAATCTCATGATCCAAAAGTTCCCCAACCGTGACAGTAGCTACCCCGAGATTGTTCACGTTCCCAAAACACTCTTTGTCAAGCGGAGGGTTTAGCCTCTGCCTCAAATCCACAGCCACTTTGCAATGCGTTTCTTCTTCTCGTTTCATACCACTGTGTCTGATAATTGACCTCCATAAATGTGCGGAAAGCGCTTGTAAAGACGAGATGATTAGGTCACTTGAGCCGGTTTCACCGTTGGCTTTAGTTTTGAGCTCTGAAATATTCTTCTTTGTGAAGTGAAAAACTCTCTCTTTCGAAGTGGGCATCTGAGAAATCTCATCACTTGTCGGGGCATCCGCCTCAGAAGCCGGAATATGGATCCGGTAATCGATCTTGTCGAGGAACCATCCTCTGAGAACAAGAGGCTTGAGATTCTTCTGATGATCGTATTCATTTGAGCAAATCTTGGACCAAGTATTGAAGAAATTCCAAATCGAAGCTCCATCGGCAACCATGTGATTGTAACCAAAACTGATGAAGACACCATCCTTCAACTCGGTGACTTGCAAAGCAAGCAAGGGCTCCGAGAGACCGTAGATACTTTTAACGTCTATAGATGGGAAGAAATGACTCATGAAATCAGGAACAGAGCCGTGAGGTTGAAGGATATCACTCACCGATAAAGATTTGGATTCTGCGTAGACAAACTTGGCACCTAATTGTCGTCCTCGCAATCAATGTAAAACGACACCGTGTCGTTTTCAAGATTCTCCACTTTCACAAGACGACCAGCAAAGGGGAAGTAGATCTCTAGAGCAGTCGAAAGAGATGTCTTTAACCGAGAGATGAAACGGGTTTCAGGCTCGGGTTTGCGGAAGAGAAGACCTCTTTGAGGATAATCAACATAGAGAAGGTTAAGATCAAATGGAGTGAGATGGATCTTTGTCCGACCCGATTGGTTTGTGCTTCGGGGTTGAACAATGCTTGAAGAAATTACGGTCACATCTGCCATTTTTTCTTCTCTCTAGTGGGAATTCTGAATCACATCTGCCATATATAAAACCTATGTGAGCCAGACAAAAACAATAGTCATTTTCTCTTTTCTATTTTCCTTACAATGAAGATTCCAATTTTTCTAATCGAGGCACCTTACTCACATATTCTAATGTGCTTTGGCCTTTGTATACTCACCAATGAGTGATGATTTTCCTTTTCTTTTTCTCTTTTAACATGTGCGTGTTACATTTATAAATTGTATCTACATAAATGTGGATAAACCAATCTTACGTAATTTAAAATTAGGTAAATTAAGACAAAGATAATCTTACGCACCGCCCCATAACAAACTTTAAAATTAAGCACTAGTTTACGTAAAAAAACTACTAGCTGACAAGTGACAACAAAGTAAATAACAAACATAAAATTCAATAATTGTCTTTGTCTTCTTTTTTCCACTAAACAAGCATGTGTATGGTCCGTCGTTTGTAAACACAGAACTGTTAGCAACATTAATAAATTCAATAATTGAAGGATATCATAACCTAGCAGACAATAACAAAAGCACTAATTCAATAACTCAACAAAAACACTAATTTAATAACTCAACCAATCAAATCATACACTAGCCACACTTCTCCAGAAATTCCACGTCAGCCAGTAGTTTCACAAGTACGTCGGGCAATAGAAACGCATGAACATCAATACAGCCTTCTTCAATCCCACGAAAAAACACGAGTTTGCCACTAATACTGTTACTCGGTCCAGCTCGAACCGCTATCGGTTTGCCCCAACCGAAATCGTTATCGTACACTTCAAACCGAGGAGAGCTTGACACAATTACAGAGTCCCTAGTCATTTTACTTCCAAGACCTGATTTTTGAATCTTCATATTTCTAACCCAATTCTCAGCATAAATTCTATAGTCTTCATTCGTCAAAGATCTCAACATATTATTTATTTGCAAAAAAGCCCACCCTAGACCCTGATCATGCAACTCCCCCACTGTGGTTGTAACTACCGAGTTATAGATCACATGACCAAAACACTCTTTGTCAAGCGGAGGGTTTAGTCTCTGCCTTAGATCCACTGCTACAAAGCAACGCGTCTTTTCTTCTTGGTTTAGACCACTGTGTCTAATGATTGATCGCCACATGTGAGCCGAGACCGCTTGTAAGGACGAGACTTTATGGTCACGCAAGCCAATTTCTCCGTTGACTTTAGCTTTGAGATCTGAGATATTCCTCTTTGTGAAGTGAAAAACTCTCTCTTTGAATGTCGGAGAAAGCTCACGGCTTGGTGGTGACGTCTCTGTGTCTGAAACCGGAATATGTATCGGGAAATCCATCCCGTCCACGAACAATCCTTTGAGAGCAAGAGGTTGAAGATTCTCCCGTTGACCATTAGAGCAAATCTTTGACCAAGTCCTGAAGAAATTCCAGATGGAAGCACCGTCTGCGACCATGTGATTGTAACCAAAACCGATGAAAACTCCATCTCTCATCTCGGTAACTTGTAAAGCAAGCAAGGGCTCCGAGAGGCCGTCGATGCTTTTGACACCGTTCATGGGATAGAAAATCCTGAAAAAGTCAGGAACAGAGCCATCAGGTCGAAGAAGATCGCTTACCGAAACAGAATCGGATACGGCATGGATGAATTTAGCACCAGAGCCGTCACAATTGATGTAAAACGACACCGTTTCGTCTTCATGATTTTCAACTTTGTTAAGACGACCAGCGAAGGGGAAGTAAATATCTAGAGCAGAAGAAAGAGAGGTTCTTAATCGAGAGATGAAATGGGTTTCCGGGTCGGGTTTGGGGAAGAGAAGACCTCTTTGAGTATAATCAACATAGAGAAGATTAAGATCAAATGGAGTTAGATGGATCTTTTCACGACCTTCTTGGTTTATGATTTGAGGTCGAACAATGCTTGAGGAAATAAAAGTTACGTCGGCCATTTTTGTTCTGTATTTTAAAGCCAAAGCTCAAGACTGTTATATAAGATAAGGAAGTTGAAAACAATATTAATGTAATGTGACACCATCTCTGTGTACCATCATTTAACATAGACCATATATTTACCATCATTATAAGATAAGGAAATTTTTCTACAGCCAACAACTTACAAGATTCTATTTATTTTAAAGAATTGTGTACGACGACTTAAAGACCGTTCAAAAATTGTTTGTTGTCGTTGTCCTTTTTGCGTATTGTAACATAAAAAACGTGTTTAAAAATGGCAATTATTGAAAGGCAGCAAATAAGTGCTCTGACCAGACATGACATGATAATGGCCCATTTTATGTTTCTGATTTGAAGTGCCCAATGAGTGAATGAGGTATTTTCTTTTGGTCGCTGAACTCAAAGATGTGTCTCTCCTAAAGCTTACTTATCACAGTTTTGTTTTGTTTCAGCTCTATACACTTTATTTGTGCTTGGGGATCAATAGAATACATTTCAAAGAGAAAATAGACAGTCACTCGAAGCCAAAGACAATGTCCTTGTTATCATTTTTATTTCCCAACTGAAACAATCATGCAATAGTTACATGCTCTAAAAATTCCAAATCAGCTAGTAGTTTCACTATTACATCACCCCATAGGATTGCTTGAACATCAATACTTCCTTCACTGATTCCCTGAAAAACTGAAAGCTTGCCATTGATACTATTGGATGGTCCAGCTCGAATTGCAATAGGTTTGCCCCAACCGAAATCTTTGTTGTACACCTCGAACCGCGGAGAGCTTGCGATAACTATAGTATTACCTACTTTACTGCCAATGCCTGAATTTAGGTTCTTAATATTTCTAACCCAATCTTCTGCAAAACTTTTACAAGTTTCATTCGTTTGCGAGCTAACTAATTTTCTTATTTGCAAAGCAGCCTCACCCAAACCACGATCCAAGAGCTCTTCCACGGTGGTTATGGCTGATGAAAGATAGACCATATTCCCAAAACAATCTTTCTCAAGCGGTGGATTTACTCTTTGCCTCAAGTCCACCACTAGTCTGCAATGTGTCTTTTGTTCTCGGCTCACACCACTGTGTCTGATGATTGATCGCCACATATGTGCCGAAACCGCTTGAAGAGATGAAACTTCTAGGTCACTACTGGAGGCAATCTCGCTGTTGGCTTTAGCTTTGAGATCTGAAATATTCTTCTTTGTGAAGTGAAAAATCCATTCTTTCGTAATGGGCACGGAAGAAGGTTCACGGCTTGGTGGTGACCTCTCTGCCTCTGAAACTGGAACATGGATTGGGTAATCGATCCCCTCAAGGAACCACCCTTTGAGAACAAGAGGCTTGTAATTGAAACATGAACCTGTTGAGCAAATCTTGGACCAAGTATCGAAAAAACTCCACATGGAAACACCGTCTGCCACCATGTGGTTGTAACAGAAACTGATGAAAACTCCGTCCTTCATCTCGGTAACTTGTATAACAAGCAAGGGCAACGAGACACCATCACAGCTCTTGAAATCGTCGGCGGGAAAGAAGTACTTCAAGAAATCAGGAACAGAACCATCAGGCTGAAGAATATCACTCACGGAGACAGATTTTGCTTCGGTGTGGAGAAATCTAGCGCCAGAGCCATCACAGTCTATGAAAAATGACACCGTATCGTCTTCAAGATTCTCTGTTTTGACGAGACGACCCGCGAAAGGGAAGTAGATCTCCAAGGCGAGTGAGAGAGAGTCTTTTAGTCGAGAGATGATGAGATGGAAATCTGAGTCGGGTTTGGAGAAGAGAAGACCTCTTTGAGGATAATCGAATTGAAGAAGACTTAGATCAAATGGAGTAAGATGGATCTTAGTTCGACCAGATTGGCTGCTGTTTACTGGCCGAACAATGCTCGAGGAGACTAAAACTACCCCTCCTCCTGCCATTTTTGGTGTTCCAAGTGAAGTTGTGAAGGAAAAACGACCAATCTAAAATAGTAGTGCCCACTGCCCACCACATGCCAAAAAGCAGAAGGAAAATCCTATCCAATTATGTCCGTAAGGATTTAAATATTTTGTCTTCATTCTTTCATTGTCAATCTATCACTTTACGACATATATTTCGTAATATCGTAATGATAAAAAAAAACTTAGCTTCTAAATACATTAAAATTTACTATGAATATATATGTACAAAAACTCACGATCAAAATTACTATGAATTCATCGGAGAGGCTTCTCGTTAAAATAACTAGGACTAAGGAACAAGATTTCAAAAATCTTTAAAGAAAAAAATATCAAACTAAAACTACCTCTCCTCCTGCCATTTTTGGTGTTCTCATGTGAAGTCACCTTTGATCCACTTCACTTGGGACCCGAACGAACCTCTTCCGTTACATATATATGACAATTGAACTTACTCAAGACTTCGTAACAAGATATTAACCTTTAACTAGCTTGGTGTTATTATGATCGAAATATTAAAAACTCGTTACATTAATAGTCTAATATTCTGGTGTTCACCAAACAAATGATAGATATTAATAAGAAAATACTAAATTAAGAATAATGTACAGTATGTTTGACTTGTGGGATTAAATTTTAATACAATGACGAAACAGAGGAATCTTTCCGTAACCACGTAGTCATATAACACAAGCCCAAGCATTCCGCGTACGATAGCTACAGCCACCATTGTAAGATATTTTATTATTATTTTTCAGTCTATTTTCCCACCAAATCATCATCGAGATTTTCCGGGTCAGGTAACTTGTTCAAGTCAACAAGCTCTAATAACCCGCCGCCAAAGTCACGCTTTTGACTAAAAACGCGGCGGCGTTTGTTGTTCTGCACCACCGTCGCCCCTATCGCATCTACTTGAGCTCCCACCTCCGTCGCCTTTTTCCTGATCGTTGCCGCTGACATATCCTCGGCGGAGGTACACGGCAGAAGCTCCGGGAAGTTGAGCGTAGCAGTTGGTCCTCTGAGGTAAAAGACAGCCGTGTCGTATGCACGCGCCGCCGCTTCGGGAGTAGAGTAAGAGCCGAGCCAAAGTCTTGAACGCTTGTTGGGTTCTCGAATCTCCGCAACCCATTTCCCCCATTTTCTCATTCTGATCCCTTTGAATGGTCTTTCTCTCTTCATTTTGACTGCCACGTCAGCTTTTACTGCTACTCCGGCGTCCATGGCGGCTCGGAAGTTGAGTCTCTTACTTTCCGAGAGGAGGACTTTAGAATTGTGTTTGGGGAAATTATCTGGTTTCTTGATCAAGGGACTCTCTTATATATGTGAAGAGAGAAAGAGACCGAGGTTGCAGTTGTAGGTAGAGGAGAAAATTCCAAAAGTCCATGCCGACTTCGAATTATAGTTGGAAACTTGAAATTTTTGCAGCCATTTTGTGAAATAAATCATATAGTTAGGACTTATTTACAATAACTATCACTGGATTTTAATGTTTGTTTTTGATAATTAGAAAAAAAATCTTCGAATTAAATATTTGACATTTAACAATCTTCCTTAAATCTCTCCACATTAACTACACGATTAGTTACTAAAATAAAACTTCCAAAATATTTAATATCATTTATTTACTACAAAATTATCATTTTTGATATATTTTTCTCCATGACTATAACAATTCAATTATAATCATCAAACCGCAGAGATATTTGATANCATTTAATTATTACAAAATTACAAAATATTTANACAATAATTCATAAACATATCATAAATAAGATTAACATTAATAAAATAAATGNTTTTTTTATGGGACGGGTTGGCGGGACGGGTTTGGCAGGACGTTACTTAATAACAATTGTAAACTATAAAATAAAAATATTTATAGATAGATACAATTTGC
>Ga0041059_1001535_pt1 | contig 18199 bp, 11 predicted proteins | sample AraColnosormetaG_FD_56232 | JGI IMG/M metagenome (GOLD analysis project Ga0041059, IMG submission 56232) | Arabidopsis roots microbial communities from North Carolina, USA - Col MF nosort | ecosystem: Host-associated > Plants > Roots > Unclassified | place: USA: North Carolina | collected...
GGACAATATATGATCTTACAAATCTTCGCCAAAAAAAAAATAAAAAATTGAGCTACATGCATGTAGACTATATGTACTACCAAGAGCTCTTCAAGCAATATTTTCTACAAAGCAAGAGCGGTGCTAGTTATTTCCATAGAAGATTCGAATGCGACTTACCCGCCAACATAGTCGAAGTCCGAGAAAATGAAGGTCTTTGTTACATCGAATCCACAAGCAATAATATCTTTCGCATTTTCTCTGGCAAGTCTTTGACTTTCCTCCACCGATAAGTTCTTCCATATACTTTTTTCATCATCCGTGAGCTGTATAACAAGGGGAACCTTGAAAGCTTCTTGCAAGTATCTGCAAACCATTTCAAGTATAAAGAGCAAGCACAATCTACCAAATCCGTAAACATGGTAAGACAATACTAGCTCCAGGATCTCACTTACTTGGTAAACATGAAAGGAATCAAATGCCCCAAATGCAATGCTTCTGATGAAGGTCCTCTTCCAGTGTAGAGATAGAACTTGTCTCCTCTCTCATAAGCGTCCAAAATCTCATTGAAATCCCTGTTAAAACCTCACAATTAAAACAAGCAAGACGAGAAATTTCTACACAATTAATTAAAACAGTGAATGTCTAACCGGTGGGCGAAGAAGACACTACGGCGGAGGAACACGTGTGGTTGACGAGAAGTCAGTCTCTGAACACGATCAATCAGTGACTCGTCAAGCCTTTGACATCCAAATTTGTCAATAAGCTTGTCGTAATCGATCTTCCCGCCGTCTTTGGCGGACACTTCCCATGGATTCACCACTTGCTCCGAAGATTCAGCCTCTCTCTCGTCCTTCTTATCCACCTCCATCGCGACGGAAAACAAAAACCTATACAAAAACAGAAGTCAGATTCAAAATCCTATTAGCAAACAAGCTGAATAGAGCTGAATGAAATTGTTATATCCAAGTACCTACGGTTGTTGCCGGTGATAAGACGGCCGTGGATATACGGCGGTGGTTTTGCGACTGGAGATAGTCTTTAGACTGACGAAGAACAAAACGAGGTTTAAGTCATATATTTATTACTATTTGGGAGTCAGAATATTTTATTTTTGTCAATTTTGCCGTCAAGTTTTAGATATACACATTACCCCTTTCTCTCTGGCCCAAAATTAAAACAATTATCGTCATTTATCCCTTTACTTTTAGAGAGAACAAATATCCCCCTCTCGTTAATTTTTTCAATTGTATCACTAATCAAAGTCTTTGACGCCATGATTGCCTTTTTCACTAGAAGTTCATTCATCATCTAAATGCACCGGTCCGGTTTATTGAATATCTTCTTCGTCTTTCTTTCTGATCCGTTAATAATCTTTCCATAGTCTATAAGATGTTATCATAATTTCATAAATTTTCATAATCCAATAGTTGATTAGTTTATGCACTAAAATAGGTGTTAAAAGATTTTAGATATGAAAATCATGTTTTGTGAATTTGAGAAAGAAGAAGAAGGGAGAAGTTTTTGGAGTGTTGTTTAGTGATGGAAGAAAATTCTGATGATGTTTATAACTAAACAAGATATGTCAAGAGATAAAAAAAAAAGAGTGGTGAGTGATGGGACGTTTGATTCTCTCATTGGTCTTTTCATCTCTAAAGGATGCTTCGGTTAGTCAATACAAGACTTGAAGATGCATTAAATCTGAAAAGGCCGGCCTTTGAGTTTTTATGGAGTTCATTTTGTGCTAGCTACATTTTTCAGTACTTGAAATCCCATCCGTTTATGCAATCTCCTAGCCAAAACAGATCATTGAGTTCCAAACAGTTACAAAGTCTTTTTTTCCCCTTTGTTTGATGCTTTGTTGCTTGTTTAGGAAGAAAGTGAATATGTGGCCTAACCGGGGTATTGGTTAGTGATTAAAGGCCTTTGTTGAATACCAATGTTGACGAATGCAAAGTTGAAAAAGGAGTTCAATCTTTTTGTTACACCCCCATTGACTTTATCATTTTCTTTTAATCATTCAAATCATGGTTTCTTTGAAATTGGAGGATATGTTAAATCAACCATGTACTAAATGACTAGAGAAAAGTGAAAAACTGAGAAGGTGAGTGAGTGATCTTTCGTTTCCCTCTGAAAAAATTAAATTTCTGTTTCCTCGAGAAATAAAAACAGATAAAAAAGGGTAAAAAGAAGAGATGCTTTAACACACATAAGTCAAAAACATCTTAAGTCAAATCTAGAAGATCTAACGGTTGAGATTCTATCTCATCATCTTCCTTCTTATCGATTAATATATAAGTATAAAATAATAAAACCCTAAAAGAAAACAAAAAAAAATGCAAAAAGAAAAAATGAAAAAAAATCCCTAACTCTCTCTCTCTAGAAATTCTTATTTTTGTGCGTATCTCTCTAAAAAGGAATGGATCCTAACGAAAGCCACCATCACCACCAACAACAACAGCTCCATCACCTCCACCAACAGCAACAGCAACAGCAGCAGCAGCAACGACTCACTTCTCCTTACTTCCACCACCAACTACAGCACCATCACCACCTTCCAACCACCGTAGCAACCACCGCTTCTACCGGAAACGCCGTTCCATCTTCCAACAATGGGCTTTTCCCTCCGCAGCCTCAGCCACAGCACCAGCCTAATGATGGGTCATCTTCTCTCGCGGTGTACCCTCATTCAGTTCCGTCCTCGGCTGTGACGGCGCCGATGGAGCCGGTAAAGAGGAAGAGGGGTCGACCAAGAAAGTATGTGACGCCGGAACAAGCCCTAGCGGCTAAGAAATTGGCGTCTTCTGCGAGTAGTTCGTCTGCTAAACAGAGGCGAGAGCTTGCTGCTGTTACCGGTGGTACGGTATCGACTAATTCCGGGTCATCCAAGAAATCTCAGCTTGGTTCTGTCGGTGGGTTTAATCTTTTCTTCTTTTGAATCTTATCGTTGGTCAATTTGATATCTAAAGTTTCCAACTTTAAGGTCAATGATTAATCTCCCAATTCTTAAATTTTGATTCTTTAGCTGTTAATTCGTTGGTGTGATTTGAGACGTAAGTGCCTTGAATTAGCATTATGTATAATTTACAGCAGTAGATTTACATCTTGAGTTTCTTAATTACACTGAAGATTGTGTAGTTAGATTCTTGTTTGTATAGTTTATCAATTTGTTTCTTTTTTAGATCCCATTGAGTATCTTTCAAGTGATCCTTTAGTTATATTCTGGAATTTGTGTTATACTCTGAGCTTTACTACAAGTTTTTTGTTGGTGCAGGGAAAACTGGACAATGTTTTACTCCGCATATTGTTAATATAGCTCCTGGCGAGGTATGTCATGTTCTTGTACACTCAAGATCCTTACTTGTAATAGAGATTTGTTGGTGTAGGCACAATATCTATCATTCTTTCAATTCTAAGTCATTCTATTTCTCTTTTTGTTTCATTGATACTAATGCAAATCGAGGAGGATCCTTAATGATTCTAAGTGTTCTCTTTGTGATACTGTCAGGATGTGGTCCAGAAAATTATGATGTTCGCAAACCAAAGCAAGCATGAACTATGCGTTCTTTCTGCATCAGGCACTATCTCTAATGCATCCTTGCGCCAACCGGCTCCATCAGGAGGCAACTTACCATATGAGGTGATTTTCTCTTGCAGTAAAATAGTACTCAGCTTGCTTCTTTGTTGTTTCTTTCCAAAGGGGAGAGGAGGGTTTTTTCTTTCTGATCCTTTCTCTCTATTCTGTGTGATAGAGGAAAATTGATACACAATACAGTTAGCATGTTGATAAAGCAAAGAGATTCTTAATTCAGATACTTTCTTTGAAGTTTGCATATCATTGTTAAACTTGCCTCAAATTTCAAAAAATTTATTCAGGGTCAATACGAGATTCTCTCACTATCTGGATCCTATATCCGAACTGAACAAGGTGGTAAATCCGGCGGCCTTAGCGTTTCTTTATCTGCTTCAGATGGTCAGATCATCGGTGGAGCGATTGGTAGCCATCTCACAGCTGCTGGCCCGGTTCAGGTACAATTCTGTTGTATCATAGTTTCAACTTGCATATATTGAAACATTGTTATTGTTTCCAACCATCTTACACAAAACTGATCATTTCCTAAGATAGGAGGTCTGGCTTTGATTGATCGCCTTAGATTTGTGCAAATGCAGGTGATTCTTGGTACGTTTCAGCTTGATAGAAAGAAGGATGCCGCCGGGAGTGGTGGGAAAGGGGATGCTTCAAACAGTGGAAGTCGGTTAACTTCTCCTGTAAGCTCTGGACAGTTGCTTGGCATGGGTTTCCCTCCTGGTATGGAATCTACGGGAAGAAATCCAATGAGGGGAAACGACGAGCAACATGATCATCATCATCATCAAGCCGGTTTGGGTGGACCTCATCATTTCATGATGCAAGCGCCGCAGGGGATACACATGACACATTCCAGGCCATCTGAATGGCGCGGAGGAGGCAACAGCGGTCATGATGGCAGAGGCGGTGGCGGGTATGATTTGTCAGGTAACAAAAAAGCTCAAAACTTCTCGAAAGATGTCATCTTTCTTCATCAAAGTTCAAACCCTTAAATCCAAACAAGGACAGATTAGAATTGCTATGGAGATTGGTGGAAATTAGTATTTTGTAGAGTTCTAGAAGATTACAGGCTAAAGCTCTTCTCCGTTGTGGCAATGGCTTGAAACGCTGATGGATGTAATCTTGTGCAGGAAGGATAGGACATGAGTCGTCGGAGAATGGAGATTACGAGCAGCAAATACCGGATTAGCAGAGCTTCCAGGAGAAGTGTGTAGAGTTTAGATCCCAAGTAGAGAAACAGAAGGCGAGCAAAGAATCTGAACTGAGAGAGGACTTATTAGACAGAGACTCGTCTGAAGGGTCTTTAATCATAGAAAGAAGTTGCTGAGTGATTGCTTTTGTTCTTCTTCTTGGTACGGTGTATTATATTAACTCCACAACCTTTTTTTTATACTTTCAGTAACGATTCTCCTTCACTTTCAATTTCATTCCTTTTTTTTATACTCTTTTTCTTTTCTTATAATATTTTTTTTGGTTTTTCTTTCGTTTGTTACTAAAAAAGGAAATGCTCTTTTTGTGAAATATATACACTTCGTTTGTTCGGTTTCTACTTATGTTAATTATTCATAACCTATCTTAATTTAGTAAACGGTTCCTATGAGCCGTTACTTGGACCAAAACATTAACTCATTTGACGAAGAACAAAAAAACTCATTTGAGAATTCTGTTTATTTATTCATATTAATATTGATTTAGTTTAAAATTCTTGGTAACTTTATGTCAAGTTGTCAACTTGTAAATTTCTTGATTGATAATGTTGGAATGCTATAACTTATGTGAAGCCAAAAATTACTGTTAAAAATTCTTATCTTTAATGGGAATTTTTTGTTGACATCTAAGCTTAAAGTGAAACACCACCATTTTTATGGACTTGAGCAACTCTCCGGAAATTGCTTAAGCGAAAAGTCTGCTGCTTTTGTCTTAAAAAAACTTTGAATATTGTTGACTCAAGTCTGAAAATCCGCAACTGAAACTCCCGGAAAAGATCTGCCACCACCGGACCAACTCGGTTTCTTCTCTTTTCTAATCACTTCTTCTGTTTCTCCAACTTCTGTGAAAAAGATGTCAGATTGACTCGATTTCGTTGCTACAAATGGAGATGGGTCTTTCTTATTTATCTTACTAGATTCGAGAGGTGTGTTCTTTCTCTATTCTATTGGCTTGAATCTTAGCTTTCGTTTTTCTCTGATTACCTTCCCCTGGAATTTAAAAAAAAAAAACTCAAAGGCGGTTTCTTTTCTCAGTACTACGAATATCGAGGAACATAGATCTTGATTCCTTTGCCTTCTTCTGGGTATGCGTGTTTGGAGTTGTTTAATCTCATTGGTCTCTACGCGTTGTGGAAATCTATGAATACCAAGTCAGTTATGTTTAATTGGTTCATTGGATCTCAACTTGTAGAGAGCCTCAAGATTGTGGCTGGATTTGATTAGGGTTTTAGATAGAGAGATTAAAGATTGGATCAGAAGATGTTAAGATCTTTAGGTCTTGGATTGCTTCTGTTTGCTCTTCTTGCTCTGGTTTCTGGTGATAACGATTACGTGAGCTGTAATTGTGACGACGAAGGTTTCTTAAGTGTCCACACCATCTTAGAATGTCAAAGAGTGAGTGATCTCTTAATAGCCATTGCCTATTTCTCAATACCTCTCGAGCTTCTCTACTTCATTAGCTTCTCCAATGTTCCTTTCAAATGGGTTCTTGTTCAATTCATTGCCTTTATTGTCCTATGTGGAATGACTCATTTGCTTAACGCTTGGACGTATTACGGACCACACTCTTTCCAGCTTATGCTTTGGCTTACCATCTTTAAATTCCTCACGGCGCTTGTCTCGTGTGCCACGGCTATCACGCTCTTGACTTTGATTCCGTTGCTGTTGAAATGGAAAGTTAGAGAGCTTTACTTGAAGCAGAATGTGTTGGAGCTTAATGAAGAGGTTGGATTGATGAAGAGGCAGAAGGAAATGAGTGTGCAGGTGAGAATGCTTACTCGGGAGATCAGGAAATCGCTCGATAAGCATATGATTCTGCGGACTACTCTCGTTGAGCTATCCAAGATTCTTGATTTACAGAACTCTGCTGTTTGGATGCCTAACGAGAACAGAACCGAGATGCATTTGACTCATGAGCTTAGAGCGAATCCGATGAGGAGTTTCAGGGTAATCCCGATTAATGATCCCGATGTTGTTCAGGTTAGGGAGACCAAAGTAGTGACAATTTTGAGGAAAAACTCTGTTCTTGCGGTTGAGAGCAGTGGTTGTGGCGGTTCGGAAGAGTTTGGACCGGTTGCTGCAATTCGGATGCCGATGCTTCACGGATTGAATTTCAAAGGAGGCACTCCCGAGTTTGTGGATACTCCTTATGCTATAATGGTTTTGGTACTTCCGAGTGCGAATTCACGGGTTTGGACCGATAAAGAGATCGAGATAGCGGAAGTTGTTGCTGATCAAGTAGCGGTTGCTATCTCTCATGCCTCAGTTCTTGAAGAATCACAGTTAATGAGAGAAAAACTCGGTATTCAAAACCGAGCTTTACTTCGAGCAAAACAGAACGCGATGATGGCAAGTCAAGCGAGGAACACTTGCCAGAAAGTGATGAGTCATGGAATGAGGAGACCAATGCACACAATTCTTGGTCTACTCTCCATGTTTCAGTCCGAAAGTATGAGTCTTGACCAGAAAATCATCGTTGATGCGCTCATGAAAACAAGCACAGTTCTCTCAGCTTTAATCAACGACGTGATTGACATTTCGCCTAAAGATAACGGGAAATCTGCATTAGAGGTTAAACGGTTCCAGCTACATTCCTTGATAAGAGAAGCCGCTTGTGTTGCTAAATGCTTAAGCGTTTACAAAGGTTACGGTTTTGAGATGGATGTTCAAACGCGGTTGCCTAATTTAGTAGTAGGAGATGAAAAGAGAACGTTTCAGCTTGTGATGTATATGCTTGGGTATATCTTGGATATGACTGATGGAGGCAAAACCGTTACGTTCCGAGTTATCTGTGAAGGTACTGGAACAAGTCAGGACAAGAGCAAAAGAGAAACTGGAATGTGGAAGTCCCATATGTCCGATGATTCCCTCGGTGTGAAATTTGAAGTTGAGATTAATGAGATTCAGAATCCTCCATTGGATGGTTCGGCTATGGCTATGAGACATATTCCGAACAGAAGATATCATAGCAATGGGATTAAGGAAGGCTTGAGCTTAGGCATGTGTAGAAAACTTGCACAGGTTAGTGATCTCATCATGTCTCTGTTTCTGTTTGGTATATAGAGATTCTAATTATAAACAGTGTATTTGATTTGAAATTTGTTTTGCAGATGATGCAAGGAAACATATGGATATCACCTAAATCGCATGGACAAACACAGAGTATGCAATTAGTTCTGAGGTTTCAGACAAGACCATCGATTAGGAGATCAATCTTAGCAGGAAATGCTCCAGAGCTTCAACATCCGAATTCAAATTCCATTCTTCGTGGTCTAAGAATCACTCTAGCAGACGATGATGATGTCAACAGAACCGTGACTAAGAGACTTCTTGAGAAACTCGGCTGCGAAGTAACTGCTGTCTCGTCTGGATTTGAGTGTTTGAATGCGTTGTCAAATGTGGAAATGTCGTATAGAGTTGTGATTTTGGATCTGCAGATGCCGGAGATGGATGGTTTCGAAGTAGCAATGAAGATAAGGAAGTTTTGTGGACATCATTGGCCATTGATTATAGCTTTGACTGCTAGTACTGAAGATCATGTTAGGGAAAGATGTTTGCAAATGGGGATGAATGGTATGATCCAGAAACCGGTTCTTTTGCATGTTATGGCTTCTGAGCTTAGACGGGCTTTGCAGACCGCGAGCGAGTGATTCGAGCTCAGAGAAGGAAGCAGATATCAATGAATCTTGAAAAGCAAAAATCTTGAAACGAAGAAAAGCAGAGTGAGGATTCTTTGAAGATGTGAAGCATAGAGACACCTCTCTGGGGAAATGTTTTTGTTGTTGTTGTTGTCTCGGTTCTACAGTGATGAGAATTGAGTCAGTTTTCTCTATTTAGCCTAGTTTGGAGATTGGTTGGTTCGAAACTATTTATACGTAATGATTTCGCATTTTTAGCGAAAAAATAACATAAGTTTATTAGATTTAATAATAATTAATTTTATAATTTTGTCTTGAGTAAATTCTCTCTGAATATTTATACAATTCTTTTTTTGCATCTCATTATTAAATTCATCATATTTTGTCAAAATTCATCGCTTGTATTCTCTAATCTATTGCTCTAACTTTTTATTCTTTGTTTACTATTTTTTGACATTTTTTATTTAGTTTTACTATTCAGACTGAATGTTTCAAGCATTGTATATTTTGGACATTTCTTTGTCAACCAAAAAGAAATAATATTGTATCAAATCAAATGAAATTTATTAATTATTTATTTTTTGTCAATGTAATTTAGTTAGTATTTTATCAAATGTATTTTTTGTTTGTTTTTTGATATAAACAAAAAGTCTATTTAAAAATACTTTTTTTGACGGCAAAAACTTTATTTGACAGCAAAAACGTTTTTTTCTTAAAGACTAAAGTTTAGACCAGACCACCACACCAAACGTTTGATTGCTAAATGTTAGTATCTATACGAACACCAAAGTTAATGTTATTTAATGCTTTGTGTAGTCTTAAGAACGAACATCACGTAACGCTATAAATTATGTTCGACATATCGATGTTCGAATTTTTTAAAATGTACTTATTTGGATTGGATATTAACAAATACCAAACGACAAAAAATAAATCCCCATTCTAGCTTTAATTCAGTTCTCGTTTCTCTCAAACAATTGACAAAAGAAAATCAGAAGTTTGTAATGGTTATTGGATATCAATTTATTCCTAATTTTCAATCTTTTTTTCTACTATCAATATATTAAGATGTAAAATTAAGAAAAATAAAACTTTTAACAAAAAAATGCATATACGCATTATCAATTTATCATTTGAGTGTTATTTAAAGTGAGGACCATCTACAACGGATATTTATCTTGGGAATTATAAAATTATTCCTTTTTATGTGATAAGCAGTACCTCGGCGTACTACTAATTGTTTTAAAAATCCTTTTATATTGTTTTTTTAGGACCCCTAAGCAATGCTTTTATCTTGTGGTCTTAGTTATACTTTTAATAATGCTCGTTTATGGATTCCTTTTCAAAGTATTATTTGTTAATTGCTCTTGTTAACTTTTGGCTAATTAATTATTATTGTCTTTTGAGTGCGGTTTAGGGCTTCCTTTTTGATAAAATATCACAAGAAAATTATGATTTGATCTTTCTACACAACACTTTTTCAAATTTCTAGTTTTTCAAATTACTTAAATTACAATTTAAAAACCTGAAAATCAGGTTTGATTATTTGATAATTATCTTTATTTTATTTAAATTGAGTTAACTCAATCATTAGAAGAAAGTGCTAACTTTGTTGGACTTAGATATGAATATTGCTCTATGTATGCCTAAAGATTAATTTATATATGTAAATTTTCGTCACACCTTAATAGCAACGACTAGTTTTCGGAATAGATAAATATAAGAAATTCAAAAGATAAGTCTATTATATTTTGTTGTTTATCTGCTTGACTACTTGGATCTAGATAAATTATTTTTCAAATCATACATTTGCAAAGGGGACTAATTTATGTGAGTAATTCAAAATTCAAAAGCACTCTAATCATAAATCATTTTAAGTATTATGCATTTCTGCTCGAGAAAGTACGGATATTAAACAAACAATTACCATGTCCATTAGGGTTTGCGTTTTGCAAGAGGAACCCATGTGGTACCATGTGAAATGGTCCTCTATTGGCATACCTTTGTTTATGATTATTAATTAAAAGATGGTCAAGAAAGCCTAGAAAATTGGTAAAATGACGACACTTATTAAGAAGACCAACAAGAGGTAATATATATATATATTTGGTATAATAGTTGCATTGGACTATTTTCCCCTGGTATATATATTAGCTGCATTGGTTTGGCAGTTTGCCATATATTTTTTTTGTAGTTGATTGTTTTGTTATATTATTTGAGGTTGACTATCGCTTATTTGTTATTTGACCGTTGCAGATTCACAAAATCATTATAATTCAATAGTAGTTAATTAGGTTTCAATCCGATCATTGATTTTCCGAAAGACACCTGCATATATATACATGTTAAATATTTTATATTATCATTTGAAATAAAAGAACTTAAAAATAAATTAGGGTAACTTATCAGGAATAGATCTTAAAAAAAAACAATTATTCATTATCTCTTTGTGTGTTAATCGAATATTTTAATCTGAATTTGCATGAATTACATGTATATGTATGTATTCTCTAAAAATAGTGGAGCTGATGTAGGGATGATTTCGCAAATGCTATTTTATGCACCAAAAGATCATAAAATTCCTTGTATATATATTTGGATTCGAACCAACTTCCCGGAATCGGAGTGAATTTATTTTTTCTTTTCTTTTTTGAGTGAATTTACCTTTCTTGCTAAATATTGATATTTTTTAGTGATGTACATTGCTTAAACAATGTCGCTCTTAATTAACCGAGTTAGAATCCGATTGTTTTGTTCAGAAGGTTAGTATATTCATCATGCATGTCATGGCAAATTTCCTTACATGTATTGATTAAATATTTTATTGCATAATTTATAGCACAAATTTATGATTAATGAGGCCAGGTGAGTGTGGTGAGGCTGATGATTCCCAATCCAATAAATGCATGCAGACATACATAGATATATTAGTAATATACTATAGGAAAAAGCCTACCAAAAAAAAAATATACTATAGGAAAAATATCTTATACATTTAGTGAAAATATATGAACTTTCGAAAGGAATTACACCAAGCACTTGAAATTTTATCATTTTCAAATTATATATAGTCTGTATATGCTAATCATATTTGAAAAAGGGTCAACCCCAAGGTGTTCTAATTTAATGAGGATCGTCAATCATGTACACATGTATATATGTATGCACACTTAACCTCACTATAAAAAATTGGAGAATCCAACAAAGAGAAAAACTTTTAATAAAACATCATAAAAACACAAGTAAGCTAAGTGAAATTTAGCAAATAATAATCATAGTCAAGAGAGAACATAATATAATGTCCACAAACTATATAGCTCACTAGTAACAAGTAGCAACTGACTGGTTTTCATCATCATAATAAACATCATTATAATCTTATTGTTAACTTCTGTAAATTAAAAACCATTTTAACGCACGTTAAAATCCTGACCTAGCTTGAGCCCAACCATAAGCTTCTTGGCCGCTCATCTGTCCTCCTCCACCACTGCCACCATTAGAAACAAGATTTCCCGGCATATTATACACCGGAAGTCCTTGGTTACCGTCGCCTCCACCAGCACCGCTGCTTAGTGGCGAACCTCCGCCTCCGAGCTGCCCCGGAACCACTCCTCCGCTGCCTCCACCACCGCCTCTCTCTGCTGCCTCTTCCTCCTCCAATGGCAATCTCTCGTAAGTCGCGTTAGAGAACGTGGCGGCGATCAGCATCACCGGACCTGCTGCCATCAATGGGCCCACCACGCTTCCTCCAACAACCTGACCTTGACCACCGGCTAAGTAAATCGTTAAACCGGTGGAACCAGGTGGAGCCGGTCCTGGCAAGAAAGAACCGGTTAAAGAAAGAATCTCAAACCTCCCTTGTAAAGCCAAAACAGCCGCACCACCAGGAGCCGCCGCAACGGCAGCGGTCGAGGGTTGACGGAGGGTGACGTTAGCCACTGTGCCATTTCCGCTCAAGATGCAGATGCCACGTTGACGCCGCCTAGCAAAAGTAGCTAGGGTTTCGATGACGTCAGTCCCACTAGCGATCTCCATGACATGGCTCTTGAGAGCATTTGGAGAATCGCGAGTGACGAAGATCGGTGGCTTTGGTTTGTTCTTGGAACCAGCAGGACGTCCACGTGGACGGCGCGTGGGGGCTTCTACGGCTCCTTCACGTGGCTCGTGGTCGTCTCCACTCAAGTTGTCTCTATCGTCGTCGTTGTTGTTGTTATCGACTTCTTGGTGATGGTGATGATTATTGTGACCTGAGTCCATGGCCATGTTCATGGAGATGTGGAGATCTGGTTTCTTTAACTGAGAGGAACCAGGCGGCGTCGTTTCGAGGCCGGATAGGTTCACTTGTCCTGTCCACCATGGATTCGCCATGAAAGCCCTAGAGAGGTTAATTAATTCTGATTAAATGTTTCAAGAAGTGAAACCCTAAGAAATATAAGTTAATTTAGATCAGGAAAAGGAAGAAAAAAAACTGAAAAACCTAGAAGCGGTGATAAGATTTTTCAGATCTTGATTTTTTAACACTTTTACAAGTTTTTGTGTTGTGAGAAACACAAGACAAATTGCAAAAGGTTAATTAAAAGAACACGACAAAGAATGATACTAAGCAAGAAAGAGAAAAGATGTAATGGAAGCTAACTTATAAAAATAAGTGGAAGCATATGTATATGTGATACACATACATGTATACGTATAGTGTTTATAAGAAATAAAAATTTAAAACAAATCCCTCAACTCAAGGCTTGAGAGAGTGACATAATTATATTTAAGACAGAAAAAAAGTCGTATTACAAATAGGATACAATATGCATCGTACGTTTTCTTGGGAAAATTTTGATGACATATTGTTTTGCAGTTTTATTGTCATTTGACAGAAAAATTTGTTAAAAATTGGCTTTAAATATTAATTGGTTAAGATAATTTTTTAAAAACCTGTCATTTTGTATTTTGTCTTTTTTAAGTTAGCGTTATAATTGATGTGTAGGGTCGAGCGCCGAGGTTGAACTAATGGGGCGCACGATCGTTTTCCCATTTCAATATTTATATCGAAAGTTGAATCATAAGGTTTTTTGGAATATAAAAAACAATATAAAATAATATCTACGAAGTGTTTCATTGGATCCAAATATAAATATATTTCACGAATCTATAACAGCCAAAATATTAAACAATCACACATACAAAAGATTTATAATTTGCTAATTATTGAAATGTTTGAATACTTGAAGGAAATTAAAATTCACTTAAAAATGAAAGTCAAATAAGCCTAAGAATAATACAATTGCTATAAATAAAATACTAGTATTTACATACACGCATGCATCGTAAGAAACTTAATTAGGAGATTCTATATTGATGGATCAAAGCATAATTATTTCAAGTAATTACTTACTAGTTGTAGCAAAATTAAGTTTGTTTCATATTAATGTCAAAATGAACCAATACCATATCTTTCCAGCCACCTCCTTGTCATATTATCCATTATCCATTGTCTAAAGTAAAGTTTAATCGTCTTCTAATGTAAACTAAACTACTTCTTAGATATGTACATATGCATATTATCCTAAATTATTTTGTCCAAAGAAAAACAAAATTTTAAAAGTCGTTTATAATATTTTAGTCTTTTTACTCTTCTTTTTTTTCTACTCAACAACTCTCAACTAAAACATAATTTATGTATAAATATAGCTAAAACATAACTTATTGATTAATTTAATTGAGGTAGACAAAAAGCCAAAGGGTGGTTGAACTCCTCGGGACTACATAACACACAATAATGAAACAAAAAGAATTAATTGTGTTAAATAAACGACTGTACCGATTATATGATTTGTTCTCTATTCTTTTCTATAAATTAACTTTCACAAGTCTTATCTCTTTCTCCCCTTAATATATTTGTGTACTTAGCTAACACTTGTAGTTCACTCTTTCTTAATTGAAAGGCATGGAGTATGTAGTTCAATTGTGAGAGACTGTAAAGTATTTGTTTTTTCAAAACGAAAATATTATCAATTTGAAATTGTGTATGATGTAATTTGTATATTTTCTTTCTGCAGAAGAGAGAAACTCATAAATAATATAAAAAAAATTTACCCATTGTCCAAAAAAGTATTTTTTAGCTCCAAAACTATTTGGGCCGAGAATCTGGGGCTTTATTTCATAAAAGGCCCATAAGACGTACACACAAATCCAGTTTCGGCTCCGTCTTCCCCACACGCGTGCGTGACCGTCTCCGTCGACGAACTGGAGAGAGATGGCGGAAAATCTATTCTCAGGGCTGCCACCTCCTTCTTCATCTCAGCAGCAAGAGCTACCAATTTCTCCAATACCAGACGAGTCAAAGATTGAAACTTCCTCTCCAGCTCCGATTCTGGTTCTCAAGAGTGCCCTAAAGCGATCGAAGCCAGAAGAATCTGCACCCAATCTTTCAGGTATGCTTAATTCTTGAACAATTTATCCGATAATGGGTCTATTGGTACCGTGTTTTATAAAGCAGAAAGCTTTATTGAGATCTCTGTTCTTACTAATCTGATTTAATGCTCCAATGACACAGCTCCTCCTGTTCTCAAGAGCGCACTAAAGCGGTCAAAACCATCAGAATCTACTCCGGAACCAGTACCAGAACCGGAAGGTACAAGTTTGAGCTACTTGTACTTCTACTCGTTGCTAATTAGAATACGAATGGAACTATGAATCTTTGAAATTTCTGTTGCAGCTCCTAAAAAGCGTCTACAGTTTAAGACATCAACCGATGCATCAGAGGAACAAGTGATAGAAGCTATGCAGAAGATAACATCTCATATCAAGAACCCTTCCAAATTCTCCAAAGCCTCGAAGCTTGCTATACGGCTGATCCAAGCTGGTAGTGTGAAGCCAGAAACAAGCAGCTATTTTATTGCGATACTTGAAGCTGCCATGTCGTCTAAAACTCCTTGTACAGATCGCTCGGTTCGAGCAGACTATCATGCATTGTTCTCGGCAGCTCAGGATGTAGCCGAGGTAAACAAATAGAACTCATGGTTAAAGTTATTCTTCAGCTTTAGTATTAGCATGTTGATGAATGTTCATATGTTTTTGTTTTTATTTAGTGCCTTGATAAAAGCCAGAAGAATCTGTTGACCATATGGACATTCAAAGCAGTTGTGGCTAATGACCTCTTCACTGATGACAGCTTTATGGTATGAACCTTCGTGTGACTTATACCAATATTTTGGACTTTGTTTGGCTTTAGTTACTTAATTTCAGAGTATTGATTGCCTCGTCGCTGTGTTATGACCTGTAATATGGATATTGTTGTCTTGAACTATCATCCTCTGAGGTTTTCATAGTGTCTCACTTACATTGTTTTTTGGTTTAGTTTTCCAAGACTGCTACTCGTATAAAGGAGGCTATATCTGATCTTCCGGTTTCAACCGAGGAGGATGATGTGGAAGAAGCAGCTGCTCTTGAAGAAGCAGCGGTGAAAGACAATGGAGATGGCCAGACAACGCAGGACGTGGCTGAAGCTGCTTCAGCTGGAGATAATGAGGCTGTCGAGTCTGATCCATTTGGACTAGATGCCTGGATTCCCAGTTCTGGAAAGAAAAATGGTAAAACAAAGATAAAGAGAACAAATGAAGATCCAGATGCCGAAGAGAATAAGAGGTTTCTCAGGTCAAAAAGAGAAGCTTTGATTACATGCTTGGAGATTGCTGCACGCCGTTACAAAGTTCCATGGTAAGAATGCTGCCATGATTCCCAGTAATTGATCTGAATTTATCCCACTGAACTTGTTATCATGTCAAAACTGTGAAACTGAGGAATGGTTGGATTAATTTTCAGGTGCCAAACAGTTATAGACATATTGGTGAAACATGCCTTTGAGAACGTGTCAAGGTTCACATCACAGCAGAGACAAGCAGTGGAGAAACTCTGGGCTTCTGTTCGAGAACAACATCTCCGTAGGAAGCAAGGCAAATCAGTCACAGGAAAACTAGACGTTACAGCTTTTGAATCGCTTCAGGATAAATACGCCAACGAGAAAATGAGCATCCGAAGCTCAGTTGGAGCCAGCGGTGAACGCCGTGCACAGCAATGGCTCGGTTAATAAAACAGTTTCCAAAAAGGTCTGATTGGTAGGATTTGTTCACTAAGACATGAACTAGAAAAGCAAATAGAGAAAAATATTGCTCTGTTTCTGATTGTATCTTAGAACAAAAAGTTACCACCTTTATCCAAAATTTTTACATGACCATGATGACTCCGTAATCAGTTACAGCATATGAGTATTGATTCTATTAATTCAGTCCCAGTTCTGATGACTTGTCTGCCAATCATCATCATCTTCTCTTGGCGGCCTCACCACCAAAACAACCATCCCTAAACTCTCCTTCACCTCTCTCGCCTTCAAATCTGATCCTTTCTCTAGCTTAAGTCCGTTCTCAGCCACCACGAGATAATACCCGTCATCAGCCTCCACAACATTCCTCACCCTATCGGCCACTACCAGTAAAGGCTCCTCCTTTCCATCCCAAGGCAGCACTTTTCTATCATCCCTGAAAGAAACCGCCACACCGCCTTTCCCAATGGCTGCCACTGGGTTCCACGACGGAAGCACTACCCATCTCTTCCATCCTTTCTCCGCCTCAACCACCTTAAAATCCCCTCCGGCTATGATCTCCATTGGAGCTTCAAGAATCTTCTTTTCCCCTTCCTCTGCTTTACAAACCGGTAAAACTACCACCGAGGTCGCTTCTGCTACTTCTCCAAACTTAAGCCTCACCACTGGAATCCGAATAGCTTTGACTTCCTCTTCCTTCTTCTTCTTCTCCTTCTCCTTCTCTGCTTCCTTGTCCCCGTATAGCTCTGTGTTCAACCTGTTCTTAGCCTTTTCTGATTCTGCAACCCCCAATGCTTGTAGAAGCATCGAGGTTCTCTGATCCGATGGATTCTTATTCTCTCTGCTCTGCCTGTAATACAAGAATGAAAGACAATCTCCTGGTAAGTTGTAATCAAAATCCAACCATCCAACGTCTCCACGACGGTTAGGATAATCCTTGATGGCTCGTGCCAAATCCTGTGCTCCTTTCGAATCAATATTACGATCAATGATGAATGTGGCGGCTGCAACACGCTGCGTGGTGCTAAGGAGACGAATTTCGTATAGAAGCTCTGCACCACCGGTGTCGAACGCAGAAATGAGCTCCGGTTCATGGATAGATTGAAGAATTGAGTCACGAACTTGCGCACCGACGATTAAACGGTTCTGTTCGATGCTTGAGATTCCGGTGAGTTCTTCGATGGTTGGAGGAGTGAAACCATCGGTGTAAAGAGAAGAGATAAGAGGTGCGTATTCGAACCAGAGAGCCATTCGACCGGCGAGGATTTCGATTTTACCGGCGGAGTCGAGTGAACGGAATTGGGTTGGAATGGGAGATGACGGTGGTCGGAACGGTTGGTAGAGCTGTTGCCTCGCCGGAGGGTTTTTGGGAATCATGTTAGCTGAGGATCTTTTGGGTATCATGGAAGCGGTAACGGTGAAGGAAACGGTACGTGGTAATGGATTAACGGGTCGGGTAATCGGGTTGGTGAATAATCCATGAGTGGTGGATTGTGTGAAAGGTGAGGAGATTAAGGATTTGAGAGAGAACATGGTGAATGAAATTTGAGTGAGAGGTGTTGCAGAGTGTGTGAAGACGAAGATGTTATTAATCTGGTCTTATCTTTGTAACAAAACCAAACCGATTTTAAACCGGATTCGTATAAACCGGATTAGATATTTCTGTCTTTTACAAAAAAAAAAAAAAAAA
>Ga0041059_1001536_pt1 | contig 18193 bp, 10 predicted proteins | sample AraColnosormetaG_FD_56232 | JGI IMG/M metagenome (GOLD analysis project Ga0041059, IMG submission 56232) | Arabidopsis roots microbial communities from North Carolina, USA - Col MF nosort | ecosystem: Host-associated > Plants > Roots > Unclassified | place: USA: North Carolina | collected...
AAAAAAAAAAAAAAAAAAAGTTTAAAAATCTTCCAGATATGCAAATGCATATGCAAGTGGGGGCCATGAATGTGACAGCTGGATACAGGTTAAAGGACAACACATCATCGACCACATCCCCGACACGTGTCCCATCTCACACATGGCGTTTTCCTCTCTCTTTCACCATTTTTTTAATTTCGCGTCTCCGTTTTTACATCTTTTTTTTTGGCTAAATTGTTTTCTTTTTCTTATTATTCATTTCTATATATTATATTGAAAATAATTTGATTATTAGTAGTACTGTAGTATTATTATTTCATACAAAGTATATATATATATATGGCAAAAAATAGTTGTTTAATGCTTGTTTTTTTCTTCACAAAAATTCACCTTCTACTTCTCCTTCTTAGGACATAATGGGCCTATTGATTTATCTTTGTTAATCCCTATAACATTCCAACTTCCAAGTGTAATGCTTATTTTCCATATAAGAATAACAAAGCTTAAAAATAAAAAAAAATTAACGGTCACAACACAAACACTATTTTAACTTATAAAATGGAAATAGGCAATTAGGCATTGATCTCCGCAGAATCTATTGCACTAGCTTGCACTATGTTTATTCACTTTAATCTCACCCTTTTTGTCTTCTCGAAAATCAGTTGATAATATCCATAAATACGGTCAAAATACGTAGAAAATACGATAAGGAGAGTGTAATAGTATAGGGAGAAAATGGGAATAACGTGATATACATATCCACAGATAAGCAATAGGTCACCATCCCACGGTTCACGTTATTTCCGTCGGTTTTTAAAATCAAAAAATTTCCTCTACTGATAATGTTAATTAAGAAATTAAAATTATGTCTTCAACTTTTAATAAAACAATTAATGAAAAACTATCATTATTGTAGTTTCATTAGTGACAAATGACAATATTAAAAAAAATTAAGAAAAGTAAGCAATTATTAGTTGAAGAACTGAAGAAGCAGAAGAAGAAGAAGCAGAAGAAGAAGAAGAGAAAATTTTGACAGAGATAATACACAGATAGAGAGAAGAGACAGAGACAGAGAGTGATGGAAACAGCTGTATTTATTATGAGACGAAACAAGAACCTCTGGGTTTCTACTTAAACTCTTCTCTCTTTCCTCTCTCACTTTAAAAATCCACACTTTAGAGCACACAATACAAAAAATAAGGGTTTCTTTATCTTTTCGTTTCTTCCAAATTTTGTAATGGATTTGATGCAAATGGATAAGCGTTTGGATTCAACGGAGCAAGTGGTTGAAGAAATCATGAGAATTCACAGATCTCTACCCGCAAGACCAGGAATTGACGAAGTTGAAGCTGCCAAGGGTTTGATTGACAACGTTGAGAAAGAAGATCAAGCTTGTTTAGAAGCCATTGCTAGACAGAGGAAAAGCTCTGAAGTTCCTGGTGAGCTTTTCATGGTGTTGCAAGAAATGAAGAAGGGTTATGTTCAGTTTCGTAGCAAAGAACAGATAAGAGAAGCTTTGAAGCTTCTCGATCTGGAATCTGTTCACTCTTTGTTCGATGATTTCATTCAAAGAGCTTCTAATTGCATTGCTTCTCCTTCCTCTAACGGCTCTGTTTCGTCTCGTCCTCCGCTGCCTCCGGCGACTACGACGGCTGCTCGTTCTGATTCTCAGTCAAGTTTGAATTTTTCTGAGAGAGCTCCCGTTCGCCCCAAGGATATGGTTTCGCGAGACGATAGCTTCGTCACAAAGTCTAAGCCTTCTTCTCTCTACAGTGATGGTTTTGCAGCTCCTCCTCGAAGACCACAGATTCTCGATTCAACACTTACCACCGGTAAGTTAACCCTTCTCTTCTCTTAGTCCCGTTGATTCAAAGCTCTAGTTTACTCAATTGGTACTCGAACTTATGATTCTCTAGATATAGAAAGTTTAGGACTTGGAATTGTTTAAAGTTTAAACCTTGCAATAGATTAAGTTAGTAACTGTAGTGTGAATCGTTTGTTATGTGTAGGCAATGATGGAGAGAAGCTGAGTTTGATAAAACTTGCTAGTTTGATTGAGGTATCAGCTAAGAAAGCTACACAAGAGATAAATCTACAGAACAAGTTAACGGAACAACTCGAGTGGCTTCCAGATTCTCTTGGCAAGTTATCGAGTTTAACTTCGCTTGATTTGTCTGAGAATCACATTGTGGTGTTGCCAAACACTATAGGAGGACTTTCTTCCTTGACAAAACTCGATTTGCATTCCAACAGAATCGGTCAGCTTCCTGAGTCTATAGGAGAATTGTTGAACTTGGTTTACCTCAATCTTGGTAGCAACCAGTTATCATCTCTGCCTTCAGCGTTTAGTAGATTGGTTCGACTCGAGGAGCTTGATTTGAGCTGTAACAACCTCCCGATTCTCCCTGAATCCATAGGTTCGCTTGTGAGTCTAAAGAAGCTCGACGTTGAGACAAATGATATCGAAGAGATCCCATATTCTATTGGTGGATGTTCTTCTCTGATAGAACTCCGTGCAGATTATAACAAACTAAAGGCTCTTCCAGAAGCTATTGGGAAGATTACTACATTAGAGATCTTGTCTGTGCGTTACAATAACATCAGGCAGTTACCTACGACGATGTCTTCTTTAGCTAGCCTCAAAGAGCTGGATGTGAGTTTCAACGAGCTCGAGTCAGTGCCAGAGAGTTTGTGTTTTGCCACTACACTTGTGAAACTGAATATTGGAAACAATTTCGCTGACATGGTATCGCTCCCGAGATCAATAGGCAACCTTGAGATGCTTGAAGAGCTTGATATAAGCAATAATCAGATCCGTGTTCTACCTGACTCCTTCAAAATGCTTACAAAGTTGCGTGTGTTTCGTGCTCAGGAGAATCCACTACACATTCCTCCTCGTGATATAGCTGAAAAGGGCCCTCAGGTTCTGTTCTCTCTCTCTGTGTCTCTCTATGTCATCATGTGTCTAGATTCTAAATGGTACTCACTCACGGATGAGTTCATCATACTTACAGGCCGTTGTTCAATACATGAATGATCTTGTGGAGACGAGAAACGCGAAATCTCTAATGGTTAAGCCAAAGAAGAGCTGGGTCCAGATGTGCTTCTTCTCGAAATCCAACAAGAGAAAACAGAGCAGCATGGAGATTGTCTAACACAGCTGATAATGTCTCTGACCCTAAATCAGGTAACACTTTCCTTTAATTCCCAAACTCAAAAATCAAGATTCACTCTCAGTATTATACAAATACAACAAATAACACATGTTTTGTTTTTCCCTCCTTCTTTCAGGTAATTCTGTTAAAGCTGTTGACAGCACAAGTGACAAACATATCCAGCTATCTTCTTCACACGACAATGCATTGATTTGCATTGCAACTCCAAGTACTGTAGATGTTTCACTATTCATTCTTTGTTTGTTTCTTTCTTCACTATTCACATGTATCAATGTGCACAACATTGTTTCATTCATGTCTCTCCACATATCATAGAGCCCATCCCAAAACAGAATCGAACCATGTCCCTTGTAGATTGAGGTTTTCATTAAGCTCTTACCATGTTTGTCTATCGTCTCTGGTTTTGTTTCTTTGGTTTGAAACTTAAGACACTCACATCTGTGTATATGGATAGAGATGTGATGTAAATGTGATGGCTTTGAAGTTTAGAGGAGAGATGTGACATGAGTTGGCTTTGAACGTGGTTTTGTCTAGAGAGTAACTTGGTTAATTAATACTCCCTTGTAATAATGCAACTTCTTTTTTGTTTTGTTTTGTCTATGTGTATAATCGTCACGAGACATGGTCTTTCTTTCATGTGTGTTATCATATTATGATACATGTGACTTCACATGTGAACCAATGAATGAAGCAAAACTTTGTTCAACATCAAAACCCCATATCTCTCTTCATTCTGTGGAAAAAAACATCCAGTCCATACAGAGTCTTTATTGGGCTGGATCTGGGGTTGCATTATTTAGGCCTAATTTACTCTTAATTTTCTTCATATGGCTCCTTCAGGTATAACTATTTAGCAATGGCCCAGCCCATATAGGCCACTTGTACAAACAAAACAATTTTACTCTCACTTTAGTTTTTTTTTTTAAAGAAAAAAAAAAGAAACCTCTTATGTTGAAAACTTAACGCATCTTATGATCAACATCATCTGATTTGGTTTAATTTTGGGTTAACTTCATTGAACAAACTTGATGTAGCTTTTTCGAATGTAGTAGATGATGTAATATAGTGAAAAGGTCATATTTTGGGTATAGGATTTGCCAACTTTCCATAATGAGGCTGGCAAAAAGTGGTAGTAAATTAAAAGTCACATATATAATGTGAACATTAGAAATAAGTAGGAAAAAAAGGTTAGGGAAGATTAAGAGACGAAGGAGTGAATCTTTGAAAATGTCACTTTATTGACTATGAGGGAAAAAGATAGTTAGGAGGAAAGTACCTCTAATGAAAATTATTATTGATATAAATTATTTTTTATTTTTTAAAAAAGAGAGCTAGTTGTTAAACCTCGGACCATTCTCTCTATCTAACTTTCTCTTATTCTTCTTAATTTATAAGTTGATTAGATTTATATATTCCTGAAAATGATGATCATCTAGGAAGTAAATATTCTTGGAAGCAAAATGTCACTTTACACTATACACATTATACGCCAAAAACCTAAATGATAATATGTTCAAAGAAAAAGTGCGAGGGAATACTTGAGTTTGAAGCTAATAAAATCAACGGAAAACTTGTCTTAACAACTTTTCCAATGTTCTCATTTGTTTTTGCTCATAATCACCTCTTTAATTTTAGATAAGCTTTTTTGCATATGTTATATAAAGTTTTTAAAACAGGATTACAAGAATCCGAGGGTGCAATTGAAAACTTGTAATAAACTCAACAGTAACAAAGTCTAATGCATCAAACTGAAAAAATCAATAAATGGACTCTCGTCTATGGTAGTATTTGAGGATGTTTATCGGAAAGTTGGAAAACGTTCGGTCTTAACAAGAAAATACAAAAGAAAAGTTGGATAACATTGAGCTATGATTAGAAGACAGAAAATGTAAAAAGCCAAGTTAAAAAGATGAAAAGTTTTGGCCGAAATTTTTGTATCACTTTATTGCCTCTTGGGTGCAATTTAATAAACATATCGAGAAAAAGAGAGGGAAAGAGATAAGGCATAAGATTCCATTAAGCGAAACTGAAAGGTGGATGATACTTGGGCTTGTCATGCGTTTCTAATGTCTATAAGTTTGGTGGTACGTTTATCGTTTCCCTTCAATATTCCTCTTTCTCCACTTTATTCACTTTAATTATTATTCCCCATATTCACAATTTACATGAAATGATAGCAGTCTAGTAGCATTCGATAGTCTTAATGAGAATTTAATTTAAAACTGTGAGACAACAAAAAAAAGAATGAATTTATCTTAAGTTGTCGATATCTAAGTTCGGAATTAGTTAGAGTAGGACACATGCAGTCACACAGACTCACAGATAACCATTTTAAAGGAAAAAATCCAGAAGATTATAGCTATGTGAATCTATAAGTACATATAACTATAAACCAAAATAATTGAATTACTATAATGGTGAAAAGGGACCTAACAATATTATTCATCGTCAAATTTATGCTTGTTTTGACATGGAATAGTTTTTAGATATTTTGAGATATTTTGTTAAATCCATAAATGTTTGTGAATTACGTATAAATTTAAACCAAAATATATTGAATTGCTATAATGGTGAAAAGGGACCTAACAAAATTGATTATCGTCAAATTTACCTCTGTTTAACAAGGAGTACTCTTTTTAGATATTTTGAGATATTTTGTTAAGTCGATAAATGTTTGTTTATAAGTTAATCCTCATCAATTTGCATTATAAATAACCAAAAACTTATTTAAATCCGCCGCTAATGACTAGGTGATACCATAAATGTAAATATACGAAAAATAATTTGAATTGCTATAATGATGAAAGAGACCTAACATAGTTCATTTTCATCAAAATTAATAATTTATTTATTTCACATGGAGTATTCCTTGGATATTTTGTTAGATATATTTTATTTTCAAATAATATAAAATACATCTGTGACTTAAATTATACGTGGTCAATATTTCTATTCGTTATATCTAATTTTAAAACAAATATATTTTGTTATATTTTGTTTTCATATATTTTGTTTACTGTATAGACTATAGAGTTTTTTAAATTACATGTATAGATCTTTTAGCACAAAATAAATCATGCATTATATGCATTCGGATATTGTTGGATAGAAATGAGACCGAGTCATCCTTATTTGCGGGTAATGGAGATGAGGCCATTACATGCTTCCTTTGACTTATGACTGAAAATAAGGTAAACTTTTAAATACGCACATACATTTATCATGATTTTATTCATTTTGTTTAATTTGCATATAACCATCTTCTTCTTATAACTAATTTGTTTTATAAAAAAATATTACAATCACTACACACTAACATTTCGCCAAAACATAATACTAATGGACTTATAGTGTGCCAATTTTCCTAATTCTAGTAATCAACAAAAGAATTGCTAGATATTTGCAAAACATTACAAGAAAATCAAGGAAATAAATAATTTTCAGTTCCAAATTAAAAAATAGTATAGTTTTTTGTTTTGTTTTTTTTTGGGTGTGTTTTGCTCTGAAACGAGTTCACATGACCGACTCTTTTCTTAGTGCTCAGGTTGTCCAATCAGTAAGTATATTGTGGATTTTTTTGGAAATAAAAAATGAACATCTCGAATGTCGAAATTTCATCTGATTAATTCAGAACAGAGGATTACAGAGGAGAAATATAAAAGTACTTAACTAAAGATCACTAATTCCTAATTAATTAATACTTTACTTTTAATCATGCCGATATTTTTAGCAAATTATAAAAATTTAATAAAGTGAAAACATTTCAAGGAAGAAAAGCAGGAATAATGGCGGAAGTGAACTGTGAAGGATGTTGGTGATGAGGAGGTTGATCTTTGACCTGAGTCTCCGCCGTCGAAGCATGGTGCCCACACCTATCACACTTCACCGGCACCAGTATCCGACGACAAGACGGACACGACGACCGTGAAGTCAACCACTTGTCTATACACGCCACGTGGAAGGCGTGACTACACAGCGGTAAGATTCTGATTTCTTCGCCCTCCGAAAATTCCGTTATGCATATTGCACACTCGGTGGATGAATCTCCGTCTCCGACTGAAGAGCACGGTAGATCGTCAGCGGCGGCGGCGGTAGAGGCAGAGGCGGTGTAAGTTGATTTAGGGAGAGCTTGAAGTGCTTTTTTCTTGAGGCCTTTGTTAGGCGGTGGAGCTTCTCCGACGGCGGCGGGATTAACTCCGGTGAGACGGCGGAGCCAAGCGCAGCGAGCTACGGCGGCTAAACCGGCTACGCATACGAGAGCGCAGAGAAGTGCTGAGAGAATCACAACCATGTCGGTTTCGGCGGCGAGGATTTCTTCCGGTGGTGGAGGCGACGCCGTACCAAGGAATCTAGAGGAGCGAGTCATTTTGTTTTGGTTTTGAGTTCTGTTTTTAGGGGAAGAGGAAATGTGAAAGACAGAAGGAAGAGAGACTTTGTTGTTGTTTAGAGGAGAAGAAGAATCTGATCCAAGTTATAATAGAGACACACACATACACATCTATACTTATATAAGACATGTCCAAATTGCAGATTAAAATTAATTAAATATTAATAAGTAGTGTTCATTTAATTCCATGTCATATCGGCAAAAAAAGGTTTTGGATGAATAGAAGAAAAACTTAGTTTTACAACTTTTCCGAAGATAAATAATGAGATTGCAGTATCCATAAAGACAAACATATTTGAATCTTTATTTAAAAGTAAAAAAAAATTGATCACTTTTTATTTTTTTTTGGGTAATTCAAGTTTGATGTTCTACAAACAACATCTTTATTTTTAGGTAACCCAAAGTTTACTCGAGTGGTCCAAATTTAAATGTTCAACCCAAGATTTTAAATTTTTAATGCATGCTTTGAACTTTGGAAGTTTATAAAGTTCTGATTTACAAATTGATAAATCATATAAGTATGTGTAGTTAAACTAATAGAATCATCAACTGAATTTTTTTAATTATGCCGTTACAAAAATTTACAGAATTAGGTACTTTTGTATGCAAAACTATATATATCATCATTCCATTTTGTTATTTTTGACAAAACTAATACTTTAATATAAAAAATAAACATTTCCTCGTGTGATTCAAAGACTATAGATTGAAATACTTTATCATATACAAAAATTATTATGATTTCTGATTTAAGACAGAATTTATGTCTCAACGAATAAGTTATCTTGTTTAAGAAAAATCTAAAGTACTAATACAATCTGTTACGACTAAATTATTTCTTAGCCGCATGGGAGATCTTGGGCAACATGCCTCAACATAGATACGGGTTTTAATTTAAATAATGTTCTCCTCCAAAATACATTTAGATAAGAGATTTGGAAATATCGTAATCGAATACAATAAAGAATTAAATTGCCGTATATTATTAGAAAACCAGACATGGAAAAAGATGGGTAGGTGTGGGCGCTCTTTTTAGGTTCTGTTTGACGAACTCATTATCAAAAGGTGTAAGTGTAAATTACTTTCTTACCTAAACCTACTTCTATTAGACTCTTTTATTCTGCATTCTTCAAATTTTTTGGGCATCTTGAAAGATTCCTTTAAAACAAAAAAAAGGGTAAAAGATTGAGATCAGAAGATGGTTTTGTTGACAGGTGGTGCTGAAGTTTGGATTCAATGAATTTCGAAGTTCTTGCGATATTGTCAAGTTTTCCTCTTGGAATACCATATTTGTTTTAATAGATATACTGTAGTTGTTAGTTTAGATATATTATTTTTCATAACCGAGTTTGTTTACATTTGTATATGTTAGGATAGAATGATGTAGCCATGTAGGTGGGATCTTGATAAGTGATAACTATCAATTTACAGAATCTTTGAAATGAATCTACGTGTCCTCAAAGGTAGCATAATATATTTACATTATAGTATTAACAGCAGGTACCACCGTCCACGTGTGCATAAAGTTTTGGTGTTTCTAGACTCTCTTGTCATACTACTAACTGAAATATTGTAATATGGTTTTCACACTAAAAAATCGAATCAACCCAATATATTATCAAATCAAACCAACGACGATAAATTTTACCTAAAACTTTTTTTTTAAAACGATTTTCAGCCGAAATATCACAAGATTATCGGTCTTGGGCTAGACTCTAGAGAGGGATAGATAGATGGAACTTAGAAAATAATAAATGGAAAAAGATATTAAAAGAATAATAACTTTGAAGTTCAAAGTACAATCGGAATGGAATATCAGTCTTTTGCGTGAATGCGTGTGATGTGAGTCTTGACGTCGTATATGGAACCAAAAAGGTGAAAAAGCAAACCGAGTTATTAAACCACTAATTAAAACTATAAGACATTCTTAGCACATCGGATTAAATAGAAGAAAATCAACAATAATTGAGAACGGAAGCATTAATTATGACATGTAATAAACGGGAAAAACAACGACAATTATGGACTTTGGAAGCATCGATTGTACTGGGGTTTGGAGCATCAATAATCCATATTTTGGATACAACAACAATTTTGTTTGTTTTTTACTCAAATAAAGATGCTATATTTGTTATGTTCAAAATCTCTATACATCTTTCGGTCTACGGCCAAATAGGCAAATACTTGCACCAATTACAAGCAAGTAAGTTTATATCTTGACATATAATCAATATATGATATAGTCCATGCGATTCCAGCTAACCACATATAACTAATTCATACTTTAGTGGAGCTAGCCAGATATAACTTTATTCATATAGTAGTGTGGTTATGAATCCAATATATAATTGATAGAGAAATGGTAGTTTCGAAGTAACGAAGGTTGACAATTTCAAAAAGCCCATACAATCAGTTTGAGAGACTTAAAAGAGTTGAATAATGTACAGCAACAACGAGTCAAAGTCATGCTTGTGTGTTACGTGTTCTATATGTGTCCATGATTATAACGCAATAGCAATATCATGTCGGTGCGCTAACTTGTTTTGACTTTTTGGGGTCATTAAACTAAAACATCAGTTTCAATATACATATACATGACGTCATAAACGTTCCATTCAATCGCTATGCCATTTTAATATAATAGAATTTTGCAACTTTTTTTTTTCCTCAAGGTAGAATTTTATAACTATAGATTAAAATTGGATAATTAAAGTTCTTTGTTCGTTTATTTGATTAGTTTTTCTGTAGTATAGGGTCAAACAAGGCAATGTTAAAAGTCAACCATCTTCTTTATTTATATTTGTTCCTAGTTAATTACACTTAACACTGTTTGTTAATTCATTGAAATTGTTTTGTCATGTACTAACTATTGATTATTCAGTCACCGTCCCATGACATGATAATCCCACCAAGGTACCAACACGTCCAAAACAACGAAATAGGAAATTATTATTTAGAATCTAATGGGCTAAAAATAAGGCCCAAATAAAAAGCAAAGGCCCAATATATACTGTCACAAAAACCCTCAAAGAACAGTGAAGCTCTCATCACGATCGCAACAATGGCGGCTGCTGCGAAGGAGATCCTACGGCGACCAGTGGCGGCAACAATAAGGCTAACCGTTCCGGCGGGAGGAGCGAGGCCAGCCCCACCGGTAGGTCCGGCGCTAGGTCAGTACAGGCTTAACCTGATGGCTTTCTGCAAAGACTTCAACGCTAGGACTCAAAAGTACAAACCAGACACTCCGATGGCCGTGACGATAACGGCGTTCAAGGACAACTCTTTCGAATTCACCGTCAAGTCTCCGACGGTGTCGTGGTACATCAAGAAAGCAGCTGGAGTCGATAAAGGAAGCACACGCCCGGGTCATTTGTCGGTGACGACGCTATCGGTGAGACACGTGTACGAGATCGCGAAGGTGAAGCAGACGGATCCGTTTTGTCAGTATATGCCGTTGGAATCGATTTGCAAATCCATCATTGGTACTGCTAATTCTATGGGTATCAAGATCGTTCAGGATTTGGAGTGATTTTAGGGTTTCTGATGAAAGAGTGGAATCAATTTGCTTCTGGTAAACGTCTTTGCTTTGAGTAGTAAAGTATAAACCATGAATGAATTTCACAGATTGTTTTGTGTTTTGGTGTTACTTCCATTGTGTTGTTTGTTTCAATGGATAATTGAGCTCCAAAAGCTTTCCAAAATCAAAATAGATATTGAGTTTGTTTAACTTTGATCGTTTGAATAATTTGGACAGTAAAGACATTGCATTGTTGTTGTTGTGGATGTAGAAATTGTTCGTATGAGCAAAGTATTCTAAAGTTTGGTCCTTTAACTTGATATATCAGATTCCATGGAAGAAGTTTTCCTCTGTAAATTCGATTTTTTCAGAGAATTGTGTGTTCATAGCTCAGTGATTTGAAGGAACAATGGGGGTGGTCTGAAATGGCAAGACATAAGTAGGATCTTAAGGAAACAACAATCTCAAATTAACAAAACTGAAAGCTTTTGAATTGAGTTGCTTGAATCTTCTTCTGCAATATGTTTTCAAGTGTCACAGCTTTGTTTGTAGTTGTATGTTTGGAGAAACTAGAACTTTTCTTGTGTTTCATTGGAGATTAGTTTGGAGTCTGTAATCGAGCCCCAAGCTTATGAGTTATGACTATCAAGCTCGATGAAATGTCCAGCTCGAACTAGTTGCTTTTGTGACCGGATCTTTAAAATTTGCCGTCTGTCTATGGAAGTTTTTGAAATTTTGGTACCATATCGAATGTTTTTGGTCAAGCAAGACATTGACTTGGCCCTTGGGAAACAATAAGACAGAGACACCTGACCGGAGCAAAGGGCAAAATAGAGAAATAGGGAAAAAAAGTTTAAATCGGGAAAATCTGAAGCAACGAGATTGATTAAAAAAATCACAGAAAAGAGCAAAAAGTGGAGAGGGTCTTACGTTTCAGGGCCACACGCAATCTGAGTGCCATTCCTCTCTTTGTCTTTCTCTCTCTCTTTCTCTGTTCTAAGAAAGGGAAGCTCTTTGTCTTTGTTTGGGTCCTTGCCAAGATCCAATTTTTACGATCAAAATCGACCCGGTGGAATTCAGACACGTCTTTTAGATAGAGATATGTCTTGTTCATCTTCTTCCGGATCAGAAGGAGAAGAAGAGGGTTTCGATGCTTACCGTAAAGGTGGTTATCACGCCGTCAGGATCGGCGATCCTTTTTCCGGTGGTCGTTACATCGCTCAGAGAAAGCTTGGTTGGGGTCAATTCTCCACCGTTTGGCTTGCCTACGATACGCTCACCTCTGTACGCATCTCTCTTCTTTTCCCATTTCTTCGATTGTTTTGTTGCTTTGATCGTAATTCTTCATTTTGACATCAACCATTCATTGGTTTCATTTTTCATCTGGCCTCTGATCTCTGACATATCGAGATTGAATCACATTTCAATGGCACTGTTGCAAGCTAAAGACTCGTCCTTTATATACAATACGCATCTGTTACTCTTAGAAGTCCAATAGATTTTAGTGCAAGATCATTGCTTCATGTGATGATGATTCTGATTTTGATATTGTTGGATTATAGCCCTAGATTTGGCACTGTACTAGTAGTCTCCTCTAGTTTACCAGATTTGTTAGCTCAAAATGGATTGCGTATTAAATGGTTATAGAATCTTTAATCATAGGAAGGTAACTGTCACCCTATAAAGTATATCCTAAGAATGTTTTGCTTTGTATGTTTTTATGTCTCTTGTTGTAGACTTATGTTGCTTTGAAGATTCAGAAGAGTGCACAACAATTTGCTCAAGCTGCACTTCACGAAATCGAATTTCTTTCAGCTGCTGCTGATGGGGATCTCGACAAGACGAAATGTGTTGTTCGTCTTATTGACCATTTCAAGCATAGTGGTCCAAATGGGCAGCATTTATGCATGGTGCTTGAGTTTCTCGGCGATAGCTTGCTCCGTTTAATCAGATACAACCAGTACAAAGGTCTGAAACTGAATAAAGTCCGGGAGATTTGCAGATGTATACTGACTGGTTTAGATTATTTGCACCGTGAGCTCGGTATGATTCACTCCGACTTAAAACCTGAAAACATTCTTCTTTGTTCCACCATTGACCCTGCCAAAGATCCCGTTAGATCTGGACTCACCCCACTATTAGAAAAACCAGAGGGAAACGCAAACGGTGGCGCATCAACAATGAATCTGATTGAGAAGAAACTAAAGAGAAGAGCGAAAAGAGCGGTTGCTAAAATATCAGAAAGAAGAGTCTCAATGGTTACAGGTGAAGAAGCATCATCGAAAACGGAAAAAAGTCTAGATGGGATTGATATGAGATGCAAAGTGGTTGACTTTGGTAACGCTTGTTGGGCTGATAAACAGTTTGCTGAAGAGATACAAACAAGACAGTATCGAGCTCCTGAAGTAATACTAAAGTCAGGATACTCTTTCTCTGTTGATATGTGGTCTTTTGGTTGTACGGCTTTCGAGCTTGTCACAGGAGATATGCTATTTGCACCTAAAGATGGAAATGGTTATGGGGAAGACGAGGTAAGATCTAAATCTAACCTCAAGAGTTTGCTGCTTCATTGTTTTAGCCTGATTTCTTATACGTTTTTGTTATCTGGTTTTGGATTTAGGATCACCTTGCTCTTATGATGGAACTCCTAGGAAAGATGCCTCGAAAGGTATGTGTTTTTTTTTGCTTTCCCACTGTGTTTTCTTGGTTTATAGTCTGCTTTTTGATATGCTTGTTTGAGCAGATTGCCATTGGAGGGGCGAAATCGAAAGACTACTTTGACAGACACGGGGACTTAAAGAGAATCCGACGGTTGAAATATTGGCCACTTGATCGCTTGCTGATTGATAAATATAAGCTTCCGGAAGCAGAAGCAAAGGAGTTTGCTGAGTTTCTGACTCCGATTCTTGAGTTTGCGCCGGAGAAACGACCAACTGCTCAACAGTGCTTGGATCATCCATGGATGAATGTAACAACACAGAACGATGCAGAAAATGTAGATGACCAAATGAACAACTTGCATATCAAAGGGTGAGAGAAACTCAAACTTCTTGTTTTTTTTGTGGTTTCATTCCTTTGTTCGTTTTCTTTTAATATAACTTTCTTCTTCTCTTTATATGTTTTTTGTTTTGTATAATTTCTCTTTTTTTTTTGGGGGGACCTATGATATATTGATTTAACCATCGAGTTCATTTGTTGCTTATTAAGAATGTCTATGTAGCGATGAATTGACTAACAAAGATGTTGCATCTTCTTATTTTAGACTTTGAATTTTGAATGTTCTTTTGATGTTTTGATATTATTGCTAGATGTCAGTTGGTTTGGGTTTAGATCAAATTTGGTTTTGGGTTTGTTTCGGTTGCTAACAAAAAGTTTTAATATCTATTTCTATCAGAATTTAATTTATTTTAACTAAAAAATGGTAATTAGTATTTGATCGAATCTAGAAAATTACTAGATCCCATAATTTACGAGTTAGTAGTACGTATGTCTAAATTGCAAATTTTGTTTATCCCTCTTTTTAATGATAGTTCATTTGTTTCTTGTCGGTTAATACAAAATTATTTTCTTGTTAAAAATATAAATGTTTCTGTCGGTTGTTTTTGTCAGCGTCATGTAGATATAGTGCAGTTACATTATACTTTATTGACTATCATATGAGTTTTTTTAGTATACCTGGTCAAAATATAACATGAAGTTCCTATTTTAGACATGTCATTGTCAATGTATTTATTCAAGTAATAAATTTAGGTTTGATAGAAACCAAAATACCCTAAATGGTGAAACTGAAATTTCACTGTCATATAAATTAAAAAATAAAAATTTACTCTAGTTAGTAGTAATTCTAAAAAGCGACATGGCCAGATGGGTTTTTAACTTTCAGACCACATGTGACGTACATGACTTCGTAGCTTTGTCTTTAGAGAATTTGCGTGTACTTCTGTGTCACACGTTCCATATCACCACGTGGATCTACACGTGACACCCTGTATCCAATCGTTGAATCCATTCAAAAATATTTGTTTCGTTGTAATTTTCTTATTAGCTAATTGTTTCTTAGCAAATAAAAAATGGATTAGATGAAGAAAAAACTTACCATTCAACAAAAAACAAGTACATCACTTTATTGCATCTATGAATCCAAAATATCAAACTTTCTTCTACACAACAACTGCGAATAAACCCATATATGTATTATGTATATATTTAACAATATATAACATAAATTTTAAAACACATCCAAAAAAGGAAACAACAATGTGATTCTTCTACCGAAAATGGTAATGCTGACCAAATCTTGAAAAAAAGAGTCATTTTTTCTGTAGACAATGGTAGTCACTATGACCGTACGGCTTTGTTCTGCTTCACACATTCTGGTGCCTTTATGTCCTGGCATTTCCAAGACGACGATCCTGCTATGACCGTGATCGCACCACCGTCTTCCTGCGGCTGAGCCACCGGTAATGGAGACGCGGAGGAAGTTCCGTTTTCTTGATTTCTAGAATTACAAATGCTCAAAGGAAGCTTCTTTAGCTTCACTCTTCCTCTTCTTTTAACCAATGAGTTGCTTTCTTCCCCTGATTTCTCCATCATCAGCATCGAATCCGCTTCATCCCTGTTTGATCTAGCTATCTCTAATCCTTCATAGGAGCTGTCTGAATCCACAACTCCAGCAATGTCTTTCATAGAACCGGTCACTATAATACTACTACTCCCACCTTCAACTACGCTCTTGTTCTTCTTCTGCTTCTTGTATCTCTGACCATTCTCCTCGCTAGTTCTCAAGACTCTAGGATACGACGTATTGTCTATAGCTCGATGCAACCTACGCGCTAAATCATCTTCCTCGTCTCTTAGCTGCCCCTTTGAATACAAGAGCTCGACGGGGACATGTTTCTTCTGCTTGTTCTTCCTAGGAGACCTCTCCTTGCAATCAGCCATTGCTTCTTTAGGAAAAGAATCAACCAATTCCAATGCCCTCTTAGCCGCAGCAATCGCCTTAGCGGAAATCAAAGCCTTCTCGTTAGCAATAGCTCTCGCAGCCTTTGCAGCTTTAACCGCTAAAGCAGCTGCAGATCTCGTTGCCTCCACGAGCTCTTCAGGTGACTGGTCATTGTTGAAAGGAGAAGATAACAAGTTGCCGAGATGGGTCTGAACATTGGTGGAAGCAGAGGAAGATCCGTTTGAGTTTGAAGTAGAGGAAGAAGAAGCGAAATCTGAAGGAGAAGATCCATTAATGCCGTTGGAGTTAAATTTCTTGAATCCAGCAAGTAATCGTTTTCGAGGAGGGAGATGCGAATCGGAATCGAGCTGATTCATGTCACACGGATTCGTCTCCATTTTTGAATCAAGCTAAAAACCTAAATCTGAGAAACAAGAACACGAAGTTGTTGTGTCTTAATATCGGATTAAAATGGATCGGAATTCGAATTATGGATGAGATCAGCTCGATGATAACACTATGGAACAACAAATCAGAGTAAAATACATCACGAGGAGTCAGCAGCTGAATCATTTCAGATTACAAGAGTCCAAAAAACCAATTCCGTTTTCAATAAAGATCGATATTTTAAGCAATAACATGAATCGATCCTTCAAACCCATAAATCAAATAAGCATCCCAAAAATTACATAATTTAAAAGCAGAAATTTTTGACAAGAAGAGCTGAATTACTCGATCATAAGGTGATCGATGAATAATAGGAATCACACAGCATTGAAAGAAGAAGAATCATAAATCACATGTATAAAACAAATTTTAAAAAAAGAGAGTATAACACGATGAACAACAGAACAAGCAAATTCGGTTTTACCTTGGCGTGTCCTTTAGAGTGTTGAATTGTCGTAGTTTTGAAGTTACCTTATCATTTAGGAAGAAAAGAGAGAGAAAGAGGAAGATGAGAGAGTTTAGGAGAAAGGAAATTAGGGTTTGCAGAGAGAAAGGAGGAGGAGGAGGATGAAGAAGACAAGAGAATTTTGTTCCGATTTTCATTTTTATATGTAAACCCTACAAATCAATCTTTCTTTCTTTAATTTTTTCTTTTAAATTAATTAAGGGACAATTAATGATCACATAGTAATTTTGATTGACATTTGTTGTTTCTTACAGTTATCTCTTACCTTAGAAAATTAACCAGCTGGTCTCATGCTTTCCGTTATTATTACATCCCTCCGTCTAACTATAATAACGGCCGTCATTTATTTCTCTTTACGGAGTTACCTTTATCTTTTTACGTCGGAGTTAATTTCATTTTTATTACATAGAAAAGAGTCAAACATGATTCGATCTTGTGTCTTAAAAGAGAGTTATACTTGCAAATTTGTATCAGAATTTTAGATCATGTGTGTAATCGACATACAAATGGAACCACCTTATTATTTGACGTGTTTTAGATTTTTTTATGGTGGATGGATATTAAAGCAACGTGGTTGATCCAAGATCTTAGTTTTGGGGAAAAAAAAGAATTCGACAAAATAATTAAATTAATCTGATAGAATTATGATCATTAGTCCCTACTTTGGTGAAAAACTAATATGTTTGGCAGAGACAGTCAACTTCACCATCCACTTGCCGTATCATTCTCAAATCTCAATAGACCCCAACAAAGTTAATGATATCATTTTATACAAAGAAATTTATGGAATTATTACATCGTAATTATCAACAGTGTGACCAAAACAATATCATAAAAAAAATATCATCAACACTGTAGGGAAAATATATCAACAATTCAACACCATTTAGACCTTTTTTTTGTCGTTCTTTTTAATTAATATTATCATTCGTCATTAAAGAATTTTATAACGTATTTTAAGATTCACTTCTTCTTGGAAGGATTTTGTTTAAATTATAGATAAAATAGTTTGTTTGTTGTCCACAATAGATAAAACTAGATTTTAACCCGCGGTATACCGCGAGACGATTTATTTTTAAAAAATAATATATATTAAAACTTGCAAATTTTATTTTTATAAAATATTTTTATTTTACAGTTTATAATTATTATTAGGTAACGCTATACTACGAATCCATGAGATAATTGTTAAAAAACTGAAGTTTTAATCCCTACTTAAACAGCATATTAATAATATTTTAAAATTTTATAAATATTGATTCAAATACATCCACCA
>Ga0041059_1001537_pt1 | contig 18191 bp, 17 predicted proteins | sample AraColnosormetaG_FD_56232 | JGI IMG/M metagenome (GOLD analysis project Ga0041059, IMG submission 56232) | Arabidopsis roots microbial communities from North Carolina, USA - Col MF nosort | ecosystem: Host-associated > Plants > Roots > Unclassified | place: USA: North Carolina | collected...
TATATATATATATATATATATATATATATATATATATATACTGGCAACACACAACATTTGTGAAAATTTTCCTAAGGACTAGACTTTATGTAATTATCACTATTCATGGGAAAATTTGAACATATTGGTCTTGGAGCCTTTGGTGAGTAGTAGTGAGCACGTTATTAGGCATTAAATTTTGCATGTAATAAAAAAAAATGTTTGCATGTAAAAGTTACAATATGAAATTTTATTTCTTCTTTTGACAAAATATTTGTGGAAAATACTCTCTTTGAAATGATTATTAGTGGGCCTATTGATAAATGGGCCATGTATGATGTTAATTAAATAATTCGTTTGGGCCTTAAAACAGGTAACAAGGGGCTGTGTGGAGCGCCATTGCTTCCGTGCAGATACACTCGTCCGCCGTTCTTCACCGTGTTTCTCCTTGCCCTCACCATCCTCGCCGTCGTAGTGCTCATTACCGTCTTTCTTTCCGTTTGCATTCTCAGCCGCCGTCAAGGCAAAGGACAAGACCAAATCCAAAACCACGGCGTCGGCCATTTTCACGGACAAGTCTACGGACAACCCGAGCAACAACAACACAGTGAAAAGAGCTCACAGGACTCCAAGGTCTACAGAAAACTAGCTAATGAAACTGTGCAGCGAGATTCAACAGCAACATCAGGAGCTATATCCGTGGGAGGTCTCTCTCCAGATGAAGACAAACGAGGAGATCAACGGAAGCTACATTTCGTTAGGAATGATCAGGAGAGGTTCACGCTTCAGGATATGCTCCGTGCATCGGCGGAGGTTCTCGGAAGCGGCGGATTTGGATCTTCGTACAAAGCGGCTTTATCGAGTGGTCGTGCGGTGGTTGTGAAACGGTTTAGGTTTATGAGTAATATCGGGAGAGAAGAGTTTTACGATCATATGAAGAAGATCGGACGATTGTCTCACCCTAATCTCCTTCCGTTGATTGCATTCTATTACAGAAAAGAAGAGAAGCTTCTCGTTACCAATTACATTTCCAATGGAAGCCTCGCTAATCTCCTCCATGGTAATATTATGGAACTCTCTAAGTGTCTGTTTATCTTCATCCAATGAAATGAGGAATCTGATGAGTTTTGTTGGATTGATTTTGCAGCTAACCGAACACCAGGTCAAGTGGTTTTGGATTGGCCGATTCGATTGAAGATTGTAAGAGGAGTTACGAGAGGATTGGCTTATCTCTATAGAGTGTTCCCTGATTTGAATCTTCCTCATGGCCATCTCAAGTCTTCCAATGTGTTGCTTGATCCTAACTTCGAGCCTCTACTTACGGACTACGCTCTTGTCCCGGTTGTTAACAGAGATCAATCACAGCAGTTCATGGTGGCTTACAAGGCACCTGAGTTCACTCAGCAGGATAGGACTTCGAGAAGATCAGATGTGTGGAGCCTGGGAATCTTGATTCTTGAGATTCTGACAGGGAAGTTTCCGGCGAATTATCTCAGGCAAGGGAAAGGAGCTGATGATGAGTTAGCTGCTTGGGTTGAGTCTGTAGCGAGAACCGAGTGGACTGCTGATGTGTTTGATAAGGAGATGAAAGCAGGGAAAGAGCACGAAGCACAAATGTTGAAGCTGCTTAAGATCGGGTTGAGATGTTGTGATTGGGATATTGAGAAGAGAATTGAGCTTCATGAGGCTGTTGATCGAATAGAAGAGGTTGATAGAGATGCTGGTGGAGGTCAAGAGAGTGTTCGATCTTCATACGTGACTGCTAGTGATGGTGATCATCGTTCTTCAAGAGCTATGACTGAGGAGTTCTCACTCATGTAATAGCTTCCATTGAAAGGCCTGTATCTCTCTCTGGTCTTTCCACTAGTCTTATTCTTCATCTAATTCTCGTTTCCTTGATATTTGTTGATCAAGTTCGTGTCTTTGTTTGTAGGTAATGAGAATTACTTTTTATTTTTTATTGCCAGGGTTATTTATTCGCATTCAGTTTTTTTCCCCCTAGTTTTAACAGATATGATTGATGAGTAAAGCTTCAAGCTTTTGTTCTTTTGTTGATTTTTTCACTTTTCAGCTATTTCCCCATTTTGTGAATATTAATTTCGTGCCATACTTTGGTATCATCTAGACGCAAAAGAATGTCTTTTATGTCCATTTCGTATTCAACTTGTCCACTTTCTGATGCAGTGTTGAGATAAGCAAGAATATAAAATTAATGGTTTTCACAAGCTTGTTGCTTTAGATATTGGGTAACCTAACCTTGTAGATGGTATATTCTTTGAGGATATTTTGATTTACTTTTACTTGTTCTTTTGAGAGAGACTTCAATAAAGTTTAAGTTTATATCTTTTTTTTTTCTATTTATATTTCCTTGTCCCCATGTGATTTCATTTATCCCCTTTTCTTGGAATTTACAAGCTTAATCAACCGAGAGGCATATCATCAATAAGGATTAAACCTGTGTGGAAATTTTGTTACAATCTACTCTGTATTGAAACTTGTTTCGGTATAGTTTCCTCGTATCAAAGGTTATACCACCATCTCTCTGGTATCAGGTATGTTAAGTTTTGTTTATTACTTTTCTCAACAGGCCATCTGAGACAGTTCATCGTCTGTAAACCCTGTTATAATTGGTCTCTGTTTCAGTTTTTTAAAGTTGTATGTTCCTTCAAGTTTTGTTCTGGGTTTCTGATGTTTTGTAACTGGTCTTGATATGTATTTCTGTATGTTTGATCATTTCATGTGTTCATGAAGGGATGGACCTTAGTTTTTTTTTGATCCAGAATAAGAACTCAGGTTTTACTGTAGAACTGTATAGAACATCTCAGTCTTCACAAGTAGTACTTAACTACAACACATATGCTCATTTCTTTAGAAGTCTTTCGAGCTGGAATTAGCTTGAGCCGTTTTGGATATGTAATAGCATGTACTCGTACAATAAGGCTAAGGTACATGTTCTTGATGAAGCATGTTTTCTCATGTTGGTTTAGGTTTCTGATCAGAAGCAGCTTAAAGAGCATAGTGGTGTTGCAGTTTAGATGGCAGTATCAGCTGATTACCAAGTTAAGTTTCCTGAAAGTGGTGATCTCTACTCTATACTAGCAGCTGAAGGGATTGAGTTTCTTTTGTCGCATAGTGGAGAGGTACTGCTTTTGCTCTCTCGTTATTATATTGCACTATATTTTGGTATAATTGTCTGGTCTTTTATACTCTGTAAGCTCACTTCAATCAGGTGCCGTTGGAATATATTCATGGTAAGACGATTTGTCTCTTCTTCTCTGCAATCTGGTGCAGGCCCTGCAAGGACTTCACTCCAGAGCTGATAAAACTCTACGAAAATCTTCAGAACCGAGGAGAAGAACTCGAGATCATCTTTGTCTCATTTGATCATGATATGACTTCATTCTATGAACATTTCTGGTGCATGCCATGGCTTGCAGTTCCCTTCAATTTAAGCCTACTCAACAAATTAAGGGACAAGTACGGAATTTCTCGTATCCCGTCACTGGTTCCTCTATATTCAGATGAAATCTCAGTCGCTGAAGATGTAATTGGTCTAATTGAAGACTATGGTTCTGAAGCCTTTCCTTTCACTAAAAAGCGAAAAGAAGAACTCAAAGCCATCGATGACTCCAAACGCCTTGGAGGACAGTTGGAGAAACTCCTTACTCACGAGTCCCGAAATTACGTTGTTGCCAGAAATGGAAGCAAGGTAAAAAGAACTCATTTATAGATTTCATATATCTGGTCTCATCTAACGATCCTATAAGATTATGTCTACGAACGTTATGCAGGTGCTAGTTTCTAAACTTGTGGGAAAGACCATAGGGTTGTACTTTGGTGCACACTGGTGTCCGCCTTTCCGATCTTTCACTTCTCAACTCGTAGATGTGTACAATGAGCTGGCGACTACAGATAAAGGCTCCTTTGAAGTCATCTTAATTTCAACAGACAGAGACTCAAGAGAGTTTAACATCAACATGACCAACATGCCATGGCTTGCAATACCTTATGAGGACAGAACAAGACAAGATCTTTGTAGAATCTTCAACGTCAAACTCATACCTGCATTGGTCATCATAGGACCCGAAGAGAAAACAGTGACCACAAACGCGAGAGAGATGGTATCATTGTATGGATCAAGGAGTTTTCCGTTCACGGAATCAAGGATTGTTGAGTTAAAAGCTTGTTTGAAGAAGGAAGGTGATTCACTTCCAAGGAAAGTGAAAGATAACAAGCATGAACACGAGCTAAAACTGGATATGGCGAAAGCTTATGTGTGTGATTTCTGTAAGAAGCAAGGCAGGTTTTGGGCGTTTTCTTGCAATGCTTGTGATTATGATCTTCATCCTACATGTGTGGAAGAAGAAGAAGCATTATTGGTTTAGCAAAAGAGACGGTCGTCGTGATTTGTCTGAAAGATTTTGTAATATTAGTAGACAAAGAATCGTGATATGTAATGTTGTCATGTAAAACTCAAAGTTGAGGAATTAGGATCAACATTGTAATTATATCTTCTGTTTGTACAATTAACATGCTTATTTCATTAATAAAATTATATTCTGTTTTTACATTTTCTTGCAAGTATAGATTGAAAGGAAAGTCTTAGCTTATGATTTTTTTTGTTTTCATTTGGATATAATCTGATTTGTTGTGCGCAAAACCAAAAAGCCGTTTGTGGGTAAAGAGAGGCGGGGAAGAAGGAGAGGCGCTCGAAACAGAGAGAGAGAAGCAGAGTCAATGGATTATTATAGAAACCTCTCTCTCTTCTCTTCATTTCCTTTTTTTTTTCTTTCCCTTCCTACAATATTACAGACCAAGAACAATCTGAAACGGATCTTCTTTGAAGAAAACAAACCACATATTTGTCCATTGAAGCTCAAAACATCTCTTTGTGTGGTGCTCTTAGATTTGGATGGCGAAGAACAGGAGGGACAGAGACGGAGGATTTGGCGTGGATGGATTGGTTGCTGTGGCGATAGACAGAGACAAAAACAGCCAAGGTGCTCTGAAATGGGCTGTTGATAATTTGTTGCAGAAAGGCCAAACCGTAGTCCTCGTACATGTCAAGCCTCGGGCTTCATCTTTGTCCACAAACCCTTCAATCAACTCAAACTCTTCTAGTAAAAAACCTTTCTTCTACATATATCTTCTCTGTTTCTAGTTCCTTCTGCTTCTTTTATGTTTTTCTCGATAGCTAATGGGTTTTGTCTCTTTCAGAGACGAGCCAAATAAATGGTGATTCTTCATTGGTGTGTGGAGAACCAGAAGGCTCTTATAAACAGTTGTTTCTTCCTTTTCGTTGCCTCTGTTCACGCAAAGATGTGAGTCTCCATCATTCTTGTGTAATATAAGCCAGAAAACAAATTTACCTGTGCTCTGTCTCTTCCTATGCTTATAACCTGAAATGGAACATGTTCAGATACAATGCAAAGATGTGTTATTGGAGGAGTCAGATGTGGCGAGAGCTTTAGTCGAATACGCAAATCAGGTCATGATTGAGGTATTGGTGGTTGGTTCCTCCTCGAAAGGTGGCTTTCTCAGGTGTGTTTTTTTATCTTTCTCTTTCCGGTTTTGCTGTGAGTCTTTTAGCCAGAAAAGTTGGATCAGCTGTCAAAATTGAAGGTGTTATATATGACTCTGCTGCAGGTTCAACAAACCTATTGATATTCCAGGAGCCATCACCAAGACTGCACCTGATTTCTGCACGGTGTATGCCATAACCAAAGGAAAGCTTTCAACAAAGAAAACAGCTTCTCGTGCTGCGCCGTCTGTTTCTCCATTACGCATCCAGCTTCAACAGAATGGCTTAAAGCCACATCCACCTTTGCCTTCTGCAACTACTAACACAAGAGGTTAAAAACCAAAAAAAGGCTTTTCTAAGTGCTTCTTCATGTCAATCTCCTGCACTTTTCTGAATTTGTTTTTATCTTGGTTTCTTGTAGCTGAGAGACAGTCATTTGAGTCTCAGCATCGCAGGTCCCTTGACGATCAGTCAGATTCCTTCAGGTGCATATCACTCTTTTTTCTTCATTTGACACACTCGGAGAATCATGACCATAGACTTTAGACGATGAAAGTTCTTGATTGAAACAGGCCACCCTACAATAAAAGAGGCTTGACTGGGAGATCATATGGAGAACTATCAATCCCGGATTCTGAAATATCCTTCAACAGCTCTGGAAGACCAAGCATAGAGCGCAACTCTCCTTCCTTATATGACAATTCGGATCCAAACCGGACTCCTCCAAGGCTATCAAATTTCTCAGACGTTGACTATTGTAGCTTCGAGTCAATGACCTTCGGAAGGAGGTCAATGGATTTGAGCTCACCAACTGCTTTCTCAACTGGCTCATTTGAGAATGAAAGGTTTTCATCGGCTTCTCAAGGAGGGGTAAGACTGATCTGTGAATCTTTTTTCGGGTTACATACTTGTAACTGCTAGATGCAAGAGTATGTAACCAGATTAGAATTGTAATCAGGATGATGTAGAGGCTGAGATGAGGAGGCTTAAACTGGAGCTGAAACAAACGATGGAAATGTACAGTACAGCCTGTAAGGAAGCTCTCACAGCAAAACATAAGGTATGACTCTCGCAAAAATGATTAGTGTTGCTTCATTTTTGTTTCTCACTAGTTCCTACTAAGCGAATTGTTGAACCTGCAGGCAACAGAGCTTCAACGTTGGAAGTTAGCAGAAGAACGGAAATTCGAAGAAGCAAAGCTTGCAGAGGAAGCTGCATTAGCCATTGCGGAGAAGGAGAAAGCAAAGTCCAAAGCAGCAATGGAAGCAGCTGAGGCAGCTCAAAGGATTGCTGATATCGAGTCCCGAAAGAGAGTCGATGCAGAAACGAAAGCTCTGAAGGAATCAGAGGCGAGAACAAAAGCCGTGAATGCTTTAGCAAAGGATGTCAGATACAGGAAGTACTCCATTGAGGAGATTGAGGATGCAACAGAGTTCTTTGATGATAAATACAAGATCGGAGAAGGCAGTTATGGACCTGTCTACAAGTGTTATCTGGATCACACACCTGTGGCTGTCAAAGCTTTGCGCCCAGATGCAGCTCAAGGCAGGTCACAGTTTCAGAAAGAGGTGAAGTCTCGTAACAATGTCTATGAAATACACCTCGGACTCTTTCTTGGCTAACAGACTTTAATTAAGCTTTCTACTATTTATCAACCAAACACAGGTTGAAGTGTTATGCAGTATAAGGCACCCTAACATGGTTCTTCTGCTTGGAGCATGCCCAGAATGTGGATGCTTAGTGTATGAGTTCATGGCTAATGGGAGCTTAGAAGACCGTCTTTTCAGACAAGGAGACAGCCCGGCTCTCTCTTGGCAAACAAGATTCAGAATTGCTGCAGAGATCGGCACTGTACTGTTGTTCCTCCACCAGACTAAACCAGAACCACTGGTTCACCGTGATCTCAAACCAGCAAACATCTTACTAGACCGCAACTTTGTCAGCAAGCTTGCTGATGTTGGCTTGGCTAGGCTGGTCCCTCCATCCGTTGCAAACACCGTGACGCAATACCACATGACATCAACTGCTGGCACGTTTTGCTACATCGACCCAGAGTATCAGCAGACGGGTATGCTGGGTGTGAAATCTGACATTTATTCGCTTGGTATTATGTTTCTGCAGTTAATAACAGGAAAACCACCTATGGGTCTAACCCATTATGTCGAAAGAGCTCTCGAGAAGGGTAATTTGAAAGATTTGCTCGATCCAGCTGTGTCTGATTGGCCTGTTGAAGACACCACAGAGTTTGCCAAGTTGGCTCTCAAGTGCGCAGAGATAAGGCGAAAAGACAGACCTGATCTTTCCAAAGTTATATTGCCAGAGCTCAACAGATTAAGAGTACTTGCTGAAGAATCAACACAGGCTGCAGTAGTCATTAACAGCTCCGGACCAACCCCCACGGAGAGTCAAACTTCCTCCCCCAAGTTGTGAGGACTGATAAGCAATTGATCTGCACGTAGAAAGAGACAGAGGATCCAAATGGAACCAGTAATCCATGTTCCACCTTAAGTTACACTTAAACTTAAAAGGTATACATGCTCATGAAAAACGCAACTGAATTTGTATGCTCAGTATATAATACAGTAGAGTCTTTCCCTTGTAGAAAATGTACAAATTGTACAGATGATTAAATTTAACTTACCATCTAGCTCAGGATTGAGGAAATTCAATGATGAAACCTTTTTTCCCTGCAACTTCTTTAACATAAAAGCCAATTTAAAGATGATGCTGTCCCTCTGTACATAAATACCACACTTCCATAATCATAAAAAGAATGGATATTTTTATATCATTAAAAAATGTGTAATGATTTTACAAAAAAAGTCCAATCTTTTCCATTACGATTATTACTCTGATTACCAAAAAAAGAATAATAATACTCTTCATCAAAGCTAATAATGCTCTTCTCCATCCATATAAGCTCGCAAACCAATTGTTTATTAGCATGCGTCACGTTGTGGATTAGATTATATCGCTACCACAACTTCTTCATCTCCTTTCTCTTCCTCAGGCAGTATACTCTTAGGAGGTCTGCCACTTTTTCTCACATTTTTGCCAGACAAGAGCTTCATTGCTCTCTCTAAAGTAACCTCACCTGGTTCCGTGTTCTGCCAAGTACCAAGTTATCCACAATGAAAACGACAACACTTTTAACTCATTTCATAAGATAGAAAACAATAGATCCTAGCAGATCCACACCTTATTTCCGTATCAAATATAGCACCAACATCTTATTCTATACCTATATCATTAAGAAGGCATCAAACAACTATACCTTTGGAACAGTAGCCATATTGCGGCGATGTTTAATAGTAAATCCAGATTTACTAAGCTTCAAGACCACAGGCTGTCCATCTTCAGGGTGGGTTCCCTGGTAAGAAATCAGTATACCAAGTCGTCAGCACTCCAAAATGTTGAAACAGCCCAGCCAGAAATGCAATAACTTTAACCTTCATATCAGTCTTACCAGTGTCAAAGGATAGCGTAATAATTCGAGAGCACTTTCAAGCGTAATGGAGTTCACATCCTTTATCTGAAAAATAAGGTTGCAGGAGATTTCTCAGTAAGAAAAGGTAAGCTGAATGTGTGATCAGTATGCCTCCGTTTATGTAAGAAGGAAACATAGACATATATTTATTTGATTGACAAAACTCCAACATACATGGGCCGCATTTGCTCGTTTTGGTGTGTGCCCTTTTTTATCTTCACCGAGCTGTACATAATGCCCATAGGGTCCACACTTTAGAATAACCTGAACAAGGAAATGGATTCAGCAAATTAAAGTTTTAGCAAATTGTGAACAGAAAAGGGTCAGAACAGCGATACCTTCTCACTGGTATTGGGATGAAGACCCAGCAATTTGGGCTCTTCTACGCAGTTATTCTTTGGAGGATCATCTTCATCTTCATCCTCTCCATAAAGCGTTTTAGCAATGAACCTGTATATGAACCACATAGCTCCAATTATGTCAGCGACCATGTCAATATAGATATATAAAAAACTAATAAAAATTAATAGGTAAATTCTGATAAGAGAGGATACATGAGTAAGTATCGTAGGTGTAAAAACTAAGAGACTCAACAGCGTACGACTTACTTGCATGAAGGGTGCTGATCACAACCGATGAAATACCCCGCACCAAACTTACTTGCTTTGAAACTTAAGGTGCCTTCCATACAACTGAAACATGGAAAGAAACCCAATAAGGATCAACATACACTCATTCAAACTATAAAGAAACTTTGTCTTATTTAGTCCTCTGTATATCACTGATGTGAAAGTATCTTTAGCATGGGCAGCCATATATGAAAGCATGGGATTTTGTCAACTTAAATCAGTTGCTCTATCTTGAAATTGATTGGCATGAATGGTATGCTGACCTCGGGCATGTCCTACTGGGATAAGGAAGCAAAGAAAACAGAACGTCCTCATATTTCTTTTCCAACATTTTTTCCACCTGTAAACGTATGACAATGTAAGAAACTAATGGAAGAAATTGTAGAAAGAAACTAAACTTCCAGAGTTCATTCTTGTAAGATAGTACCTGTGAGCGTTGGACATTTTCAACACGTTTACAATATGCGCTGAATCGTGTCCAGTAGTCTCTTAGGAGACCTTTCCATTCAGTTACACCACCAGAAACGTTATCAAGCTGAAGGAAAATCAATCGTAAGGGAAAAAACTGAGTATCTCATTTTGCAATATTGGAAAATATCTATGCGAATGTAGAAACTGCTATAGTCAACAGAGAGTCAAGTGAAGAACGAACTAATTACCCACCTCAGTCTCCATATCCGCAGTGAAACTATAGTCTGTGATCTCAGTAAAGTAGTGGGTAAGAAAAGCTGAAACCTGGAAAGATAGTACAGAGGTTAGAAAGATATGTTGCAATGGTTGGTTTACTAAATCATCAATTCGTGAGCTCAATTTATTAAAAGAAAATACCATCCTAGCACGGAATTCCGGATACAGGACTCGATTCTTTATTGTTACGTACTTTCTGTGCTGTTAAAAAAAGAAGAGGTTTCAAAATGCTGCCAGTCTATGCCTCACATGAAAGGAGGGGTATTGTTAATTTCAAGGGATGGTAGCGCCTTTTAACTTCAGCATGAAACAGAAGCACTAGAAAAACGCCAATAGTTTCCTAGTACGAGCACATACCTGTAAAACCCTAAATATAGATGCATATGTCGAGGGTCTACCTATCCCGAGCTCCTCGAGCTTTTTAACCTGAAACACATTAAAACATATTTAACATATTATGTATTGTGAAACCTGACGGCAGTACAAAAAGATATCATGCAATGTCTGCACAACCACCAGATTCAGCACTCATACAAAACGAAACTCCTTATCTTTTATGAGAACTGTTTAAGATCAATGCTTAACTTTCAATAATAATGAAACAATTGTGTGGAGAACTGGAACCAAAATGAGCTACTGGAGACTAAAACGCGAACAGTCAGAGTTCATTACGCATCTGCTGATTAATTGAGTCTTAAAAAGGTAAGTTAGATTTGTATACAGAAACAAGAAGACAAAAGAATAGATCAATTTGGAAAAACTATTGTGTCAGTGTCCTCTTCTCATCTTCCTAGTCATATTTCTATCTCTTCGTCTATAGAAAACTAATTCACCATGACTGCTAATTCTCAAAAAGTGCTATATTGTTAATTAGCATATTCTGGAACGGGATTATACATACTTTTGACACAGAGGAAATAGGAGTGTTATACCAGAGAGCCCTCAGAATAGCGTGGTGGGTGCTGAGTATGGTGCTGCTTGAGCTCCACTTCACCAATCTGTAGCAAATCTCCATCCTGAAAAAAGGAGGGACACCTAATAAAGTCCCAACATCTCTAATGGACGAAAAAACTGACGACAGAAAGAAATGAAACCACGGTACAATTACAAAGCACAGGTGAAAAAAAAAATGTGATAGAAATGGTACCTTCAACGAACTGAGAGTTTTAAAAGTTTCCTCACGCTCACTACTCTGATCATTATCGTTATTTTTGATTGCCTTAGCTTCAGGATCCTACAATATCACCAGGAGAAACAACAAAAACTGCTTTAGCACATGTCCAAAGAGAAGAAGGATCACGCATTAGCTGATGCTTGATATAAAACAAAATTAAATCCACAAAAGGCAAAAGCAGTCAATATAAACATGCAGATGACAATCACAGCAAAGAGAAGCAAATAATTACGAAGAATTGCTCCAAAGGCTAAATCTAGGGAGTCATCAGTGCATTAGAAACCCGCCTAATAATATAACTGCTAGGTAATCAGCGAAAATATGAAATAGGTCGTACCTCGTAAACTGCCTGGTACCCAAGGAATTCAACTTTTGAGCATGATGATCTGAAGATGATGGATTCAGAGGCATTGCCAATATCAAGTTGTATCTGAGGAAGGAAAGAGTCAGGAAAAAATTGGAGAAATATGTTGGATTTCCTAATGTTAAACCTTCAACCATTCAATATCAGTTACATGCTCTCTTCTTTCCTTTCTTTTTCTCTCACTGGTCAATAAGAACCTACTTGACACTATGCATGATTTAAAGTGAAAAATAGCACATATATTACCTGCGCAATGGAAGCAGGCTCCATTTGACATGCCACAGCTCGTGACCATATCAAGGTATATAATTTTAGAGAATCCGCATCAAGCAGGCTAGCAATCGTTGCTGGAAACACAAAGAAAAGATTTTGAGAGTTACAAAAGTAAATCAAATGGTAAATTATTGATGACGACTAGTATAAATCCAGGGAAGCATGGCAAAATATTTACTTACACGGTAATCTACGTATATCAGTAGGTCTAATAGCTTCATGGGCCTCCTGAGCGTTCTTAACCTTTTTAAAATATTTACGAGGACTATCTGATGTAAAATTCTTCCCATACCTGCAGATAATAAGTATATTGCTGCTATAGTTTTCTCGAGTCAAACGGACCAACGTAGAATAACTTCACAGATGCATTTATATGCCTTACCTTTCTGCCACCAAGGACTGTATATCTTTGATAGCTTCATCAGCTATCTGATGGGAACAGAAACAAATGAAAAACGAAACAAATGAATCAAGGAAAATCAAAGTGAAGTTGTAACAGATAAGATGAATCAGTCAGAAAGTAATATTTTTGAAAATCAAAACAAAATGAATGCCCATAGCAGAAAATACACAATTAAAGAGATAAACCCACATGTAAACCATCTGTCCGCATGTATGTTATAAGACCAGCTGATTTACCATCGGACAGTTGGACACCCTCATATAATTTTTGAGCGAGCTGCAAAGTACTTATTATTAGAAATATGAATTCAAGGAAAAAGTGAATGAAAATGAAAAAGGTTTTAGCTCTCAACCTTCATGGTATGTGCTGTTGAAAAATGTAATTTGTTAGCAGCATCCTGCTGAAGGGTTGATGTTATGTACGGAGTTGGCGGATTCTTCCGTGTAGTACTTGTTTTAGTGCCCTTCACTAGAAAACCTTCTGATTTGATCCTTTGCTCAATGTCCTGTGCATTTGCTTCAGAGCTGATAGAAAGCTGATTTAATCTTTTTGAATTTAAACTGGTCAAGTGAGCAGAAAAGGTGGCTGAATTATCTTTCCCTTTCACTTTGATTCCTACAGTCCAGTACTCCTGAGGCTTAAATCCATCAATTTCACTTTCTCTATCACATACAAGAGCCAAAGCAGCAGACTGGACCCGCCCAGCTGACGGGCAACCCGGAAGTTTCCTCCATAGTAGTGGTGAAATATTGAATCCGATGAGATAATCAAGAGCACGCCGTGCAAGATAAGCATGCACCAAGTCCCCGTCGATTTCTCGTGGAGATTGAAGTGCACTTTTTATTGCTGATTCAGTTATCTCATGGAATACAACCCTTGCTACTGTCATACTTTCATGTAAGGCACCCTGCTGCTGCAACATCTCTATAATGTGCCAGGCAATTGCCTCTCCTTCACGATCTGGGTCCGATGCAAGAATCAGATTTTCAGCTCTGAGGAATAAGGTAAACATAATGAGATAGATAAGCACAATAAGAAAAACCATAGGAAAGAAGTAGTTCATATCATACAAGTTTGAACAAGCCACATATCTCAATAGCTGTACAGCACTTTGACACCCGGAAAGTATTCTAGAATTAAGGAATATAGATAATAGCAACAATAGATTTTTAAAGTAGTGATTAGGCAAGAAACCGTACCCATTTAATGCAACCTTAATGCTCTTAATATGAGTCCAGGCGGAAGATGGAACCTCCCAAACCATGCTAAAATCGTCATCTGGCCTCACTGAACCAGACCTTGTGGCCAGGTCCCTGATATGACCATAACTTGGCAAAACCTCATACATGTCACCAAGATAACCCTGAATAATCTTTGCTTTTGTCATTGACTCAACGACAATAACAGATTTTCCACTTGGCGGATAAAGCGGTTTAGATGCATTTTGACCTCGATGTTCTATGCTGTTTTTCATGTGTTGAGGAACCAGCTTTTGTTTTGGTGCCTTACTTGCTTTAGTTGACTTCAAATGCTGTTGTTCCGACTTGGAATTTGATGGAGCAGGACTTTTGGGCTCTTCCACAGGGTGATTTTTTGCCACCTCCTTCTGAGAATTGTACTGTTACTCTGTTAGGTAAAATAAGCAAGGGTAAGACTATTACGGTCCTAAAACTATTAAAGTCAAATACCTTAGCAGATGAAGACTTCCGATTTCCAGAACCAGAATGTTTTGGCTTGGGAACGCTTATCGGACTCTCATCTAGAGAGACCGCCTCCAAAACTGGTACCACTGAAGAAGATTTATCTTCGACTTTCTTGTTCTTGGGGCGCCGTTTTGATTTGACAGTAGTGGCTTGATTACCATTGCTAGCAGGTGAGGCTGCCGTGGATAGTTCCGCCTTGATGCCACTGCTACCATCTCCAATAACTGGTTCAGTAGAAGTCACCACTTCAGCTTCTGAGGAAGCCAACACATTATGCTTCTTTCGGTTCTTGTTAAATTTCTTGAAACCTACTTTATTCCCACCAGCCTTCTCATCACCACCAACAATGTTATCCTGCTCCTGTTTTGGTGCATTGCTTGCTTTTGTTGAGGTCCAATGCTGTTGTTCTGACATGGAATTCGATGGAGTAGAACTTTTGGGCCCCTCCACATTGGTTTTTTTTACCACCTCCTTCTGAGAACTGTACTGTTAGAAGATATGAGCAAGGGTAAGACGATGATTCAAAAAACTTTACTAGTTTAATACCTCAGCAGATGAAGACTTCCGATTTCCGGAACCCGAATGTCTAGGCTTGGGAAAGCTTTGCAAACTCTCGTCTACAGAGACGGTCTCCAAAACCGATACCGTTGGAGAAGATTTATCTTCGAATTTCTTGCTCTTTGGCTGCCGTTTTGTTTTGACAGTAGAGGCTTGCTTAGCATTGCTAGCAGGTGAAGCTGCAGTTGATAGTTTCGCCTTGATGCCACTGTTAACATCTCCAATAACTGGTTCAGTAGAAGCCACCACTTCAGCTTTTGTGGAAGCCAAAACCCTATGCTTCTTCCACTTCTTATTGAATTTCTTGAAACCTATTTTATTCCCACCAAACTTTTCAACACCACCAACAATGCTATCCTTAATCTCAGTACTAGCGACTTGAGAAAAATATCTCCTCGCAAACGGTCTGAAACTATATCCAAAGGCCCTTGAAGTGGAGCTGCTCCAATGTGTTGCATAACTAAGAGAACCGAGAAGACTTAGATGCGAAGGAAGTGCACAAGCTAACTTAAGACAACTTGAATTTTCTCTTTTAAACTGAAGCTGGGATACATTTCTATACACTCTATCGACCCGAACTACTGAAGAGGAAGAGGAAGCTGGGAAATTTTGAATCGCCCTGCACTGCAACTGCAACAACAAAGAAACAAGTAATCGTCAGAATCTCCATGAGTTCTACTGATGAATTTTCAAACACATCTAAATAACATAAACGAAAAATTGAAGCTCACTGAAACAAATTCGACTCCATTTCAATACGAAAACGACGAGAGTATAATGATTTAGCCATAAAATACCAAACTTTTTAAATTGAGAATCTAACATTTCAGTATCTCACCAGCGTAAGAGTCGAAACACAAACCTTAGCCATGAGAGGATGAAGAGACAGAACTGAAGTCGAAGAAGAAGACTTAGCAGCCGCAAGTGAGATGGTTCTCTGCATTGAGAATACTCTGTTTGATTCAGAAACTTTCAAATCATCCGACGAGTGAATCCGTAGCTTATCATAAATCGAGTAGAAGAAGAGAGATCTTGTTAATGGCGGAGATGTCTGGTAAAGAAATTCTTAAGGGTTTACTCAGTCTCTGGGGTTTATCTGCTTAGTGCCTTCTAACTCGGGTCGGGTATAAATCAGGATCAAGTAGATCCGCCAAATTACCCGGTCAACTCTTATTAGTCAAAATAGATTTCGGGTCGGGTTTTCGTGGCCCAATTAAAACTTTTGGGTCGGTTTTTCGTGGCCCAATTAAAACTTCCGGATCCTAGCAGCAGAGTAAAGGTCTCTCCTTCAGTCCTTCTTCTTCAGGTGCGTTTAGCTTCTGCTCCATCCGATTCAACTATTTTCTTCTCAGAAAGTTGCGTTCTTCTTTGTTAGTAAGTGATTGAACTAGGTATTGTGTCTCGCTCTCTCGATTTTCTTGCTGTTAGGGTCGTGTAGTCAGATTCTTAAGCGATGTCGCTTTTTTGTTAAACTCTTCAATTTACACTGTGTATAGTTTCGGTGTTTCTCTTTGCGTAGATATTGATTACCTTCTGGGAATTACTTCTCTCGTATTGAATTATATGGCCCAATTTCGAAAGCTTTTGTTTTTACAATCTTCTCAGGAACACTTAGCTGAATCTATACAACACAAGTGTTACAGAGTTTATATACATGGATCGAAGACAGCACGATTATGCTGCTTCTTCTGGGTTACCTTATGCTCAGCAACAGCAGCAACAAGGTCCTAACTTTCAACAGCAACAACAACCACAATTCGGATTTCATCCGCAACATCCTCAGTATCCATCACCAATGAATGCTTCTGGTTTCATTCCTCCTCATCCTTCTATGCAGCAGTTCCCTTACCAGCATCCTATGCATCAGCAGCAGCAACCGCAGCATCTTCCTCATCCTCCTCACCCACAGATGTTTGGTCAACAGCAACCTCAGGCTTTCCTTCCTCACTTACCTCCACATCACCTTCCTCCGCCATTCCCTGGACCGTATGATTCTGCTCCTCCTCCTCCTCCTCCAGCTGATCCAGAGCTGCAGAAACGGATTGATAAGCTTGTTGAGTATTCGGTTAAGAACGGTCCTGAGTTTGAGGCTATGATGCGAGATAGACAGAAGGATAATCCTGATTATGCGTTTCTGTTTGGGGGTGAAGGTCATGGTTATTACCGCTATAAGCACTTTCTCTCTATGCATCCCCCTGGAGGACCCTTTGATCCTCCATTCCCGTCATCTTCAATGCCTATGATACATCATCCGCCAAATCCCATGATGAGTCCTTCAATGAACAATGTACCTGGTGCATTGGCTGTGCCACCAATCCGCCAACCTCCTTTCCCACCATTCCATGACCACCACCAGCTCCAACAGCATCTTCCGCAGCCTCATCCTTTTGCGCCCCATGCTCGTCCTGATTTTGATCAGTCAACTCATGCGTTCCGAGGTCTTTCTGGTCCACTCCCTGCTGATGTTGCAATGGAACTAAATGGTGTCTTGGGCAACCTTAATGGCACGAAAGAGTCTATTAAAAGTGCTAAGATTTGGTTCATGCAGAGATCTCCCTTTGCACCAGCTTTAGCAGAGGCACTTAGAGACAGGGTCTTTGCAATGGATGATTCTGATAGGCAGATGCACATAGTTTATCTAGCTAATGACATTCTCTTCGACAGGTATCTAAACTTCATCCCTGATCGCTCTTTACATCATTCTAGAGGACTTCGGCATAGACTAGTTTTTCGTTCATTCTATATTATTAGGAGTCTCAGTCTGTGCTTTCAAAATTTTGGGTTGCAACATTAGATTCTTCTGCCCTAATATTTTCTCATGTTTATTGCTTCCTTAAATACAGTTTACAACGAAGGACAAACTTGCACGAGTTTGACAATGAAGCTCTTGCTTTCAGACCTATTTTGGGTTCCATGCTGGGGAGGATTTACCACTTTCCACAAAACAAGGAAGAAAACCAGTCACGTTTGGAGAAGATTTTGCAGTTTTGGGCTTCTAAGGAGGTTTTTGATCAAGACACCATCTCCTCTCTTGAGAAAGAGATGAAAAGTGGACCACCTGCAAATACCTTTTCTCATTCTCCCATTATAGCAGCACATGCCTTACAACGTCCAGGTACTCCTGCTCTTCCGTGAGAAAGACAGAAACTATAACTCCACCTATGTATAAGAAGAATTCGGTTTAGACTTGACAATATACCAACAACTTTTTATCTTTATGAACTTACAGGAATGCTGCAACAGCCACCAAACAGTAATGTCTCTAGCACAATGAATTTAGAGCATCTGACTAATCCGGTCGCAACCCAACAATTTATCCCAAATGTGATGCCTCCTGGTGCCTTTCCCGGTTCCATACCGCTTAACGCTTCTGTTCCACCACCAACCCAACCACCTGCTGGTGAGAAGCCGCC
>Ga0041059_1001538_pt1 | contig 18183 bp, 12 predicted proteins | sample AraColnosormetaG_FD_56232 | JGI IMG/M metagenome (GOLD analysis project Ga0041059, IMG submission 56232) | Arabidopsis roots microbial communities from North Carolina, USA - Col MF nosort | ecosystem: Host-associated > Plants > Roots > Unclassified | place: USA: North Carolina | collected...
ANAAAAAAAAAAAAAAAAAAAAAAGAAAATTATAAAGGAAATCAATAACTAATCACAAAAAAAAATCGATAGCGACGTCGTTGACTACTCATTCATTTTAAAACCTATTATTAAATGCATAATTGCATATAACTACAATATATCCAAATTACCATAATTTTTTATTTATTCAATTACTAACGTTTTATTGAATGCATACCATCAAAAACAATGGGGAAAATGTGTTTTAACTTCTAAGTGAGTAAATTAAGAGTTTTTTTGGTGTCTAATGGCCATGCTTATTTTCTAGATATAAATTTAAACTCTCGGTATGATTTTCATTGGTTAAAAAGTTTATAATTTCAGATATATTATTTCTCATACTCAATTTCAAAATTTTTATCATTACACGATATTTTCCGCTAAAGACTAATTGTGTATAAAAACAGTAGTCGAACAGTTCATGTATCTATTAGCGACGTTATGTATTTCTCACACTCAATTTCAAGATTTTACTATTACACGGTGTTTTTTATCGCTAAAAACCAATTGTGTAAGAAAACAGTGGTTGAGTGGGTTCATGATTCCAATAGAAAATTTGACTTATTTTTGTAGCATGCGTCGTTGTTGTCTTCATTGTCACAAGCACACCACAATATATATTAATCTCGTGTATAGTTTTAGCTACATAACTATATTTAAGATTTTCATAAGTTTAAATTCTATATGGTCGTCTTTGTTTTTGGGTCATTAGGTTGTGGTCGATTATTAATATAATTTGATGCTAATATATTATTATTAAATGATAAAATATATTATAGAAATATTATTGGAAAATGGTTTTCTATTTATATAAATAATTAAATTCAATTTAAAATGATCATTGTATATTTTAGTTTTAATATTAAAATTTAATTATGGTGGTAAATTAGTTAACTTGATAAATGGTTTAGTTAATTTGGTTCTTTAATCCGTTTCACTTTACAAAATTTTTAAGTGTGTGTCTCTAGCATGCATCATTTTTTCTTTCCAATATTTGGTATCTAATCCGACTTTCACTAGAATTTTAGTGCAAGTTTTTATTGGTGCACTTGTCAATGTTTCCAAAATATCAAACTAAAGATATTTAGGATTTGTGACTATTCTTTTTTGTCTAATAGGATTCTGTGAATGGCCACCGTCGAGTAAAAGCCTATAAAAATCCTATATTTCAATAAAACAAGCTTCATGTAGTGTTGCCACATATGGTCTTCATTCACACGGTTAATAAAATGCACTTTAACCAAACGATATTTTGGATCTAATGTTTTTTCACTTAAGTAGACATGATGATCCTTCTTTATTTCTATTGCACATTAATCTAATTATTATTTTTTTATTTTCTAAACTAAATCATCATTTATTAGATGTTTGAATACAATTCAACCAATAATAAAATAATTTACATAGTATAAATAGTTAAAACCAATACTAAAAAGTTAATCAATTATTTATTGAAAGTTGAAAACATCATCTATTTAAAAACCAAATATTACAAATGTTTAGTTTTGTAGTGTACAAAAAGCTTCTACCACTAACAACAAATTAGTGCAATATAAAATATAAATATAATTATTATATTTTAAAAGTAACAAAAAATGTTTCAGTATATATTTAGTTACATTTTATTATACATTTAAGTATATTAATTACACCATGCAACGCGTTGGACTTTTGCTAGTAACAGTATAAACTAAAAAGATAGATTTGAGTGTAAATTAGTTTTTTGGTTTGGGAAATATGGTAGATTTAAAAAAAAAGGATGAAAGAAGTGGTAGAATGTGAAAATGTGGTATATATCATAGTTTTCATAGTATATGGACAGATGGACTAATCATCCAATCATTGAAATCAAACTATTTCTAATCAGATAAGTAATTAGACAAAAACAAATTGACAAAATCCATTCTTATTTAATAATAATAATAATATTTTAGTTACATCTAATTATCTAAAGATGGCAGACGGGCCTGCCCGCAACAATTGGCTGCCTTGGATCGTTTTTTTTTTCTGATCCAAAACGTATCACATATGGTTTTGCTATGATTCCAAATCAAAATCTAAACAAATTCTTGAAATCAGTTCTTAGTAGCTCAGTATTTGGTTTACATGACACATCCACTCCTCTTCGTCATTCTCTCATTCAGAAGCTTATCCATCATCTCAAACAGTAACCTAGTAGGAGTATTCTTCCAAATAAGTACCAAACCCATGTCCATTCATCTTTGTTGTCCTCCTCTTGAATCTGAGTGGTTCTCTGGCAAGTTCCATCTCCTCCTCGCAGCTAGTGAGTTCTTATCATAAATACTCTAATGAACATAACTAAAATAGCACAAAGGATTGTAACATAAGATTATGAGTGATTAAATCTATCACCCATGAATATACATTAAACACAACTGATCACAAGAACCAGAAACTAATTCGTTATCTTAAAGACGCATCCAGCTCCACCCGCTGCGATTAAGTCCTATACGGTTCTCTGAACACTCAGAGCATTCCTCAACCAATATCTGCAACAATGTCAGAAAGTGATTATTTTAACAGAAGTTATAGAACAGAAACTGCAAACAAATATGACAACAGTTCTGATATTCTTCAAATCTCTTCAATAGTTTAAGGTAGTTATACTAGTAAAGAACAAAGAAAAATTGCAATTATCTCTATGCAAACAAAGATCAAGTAATCAACTATAACTAAACAAAGACCATTTCGCCACCTGTCATGACTTTAGCGAAACATCATATCATTGTGATTATCGGTGCCATATCTACCAAGATATTCCCAACTTTGTTCCAGAATTAAAAGTTCTAGTGGTTATTTTTGGTGTCCATAAATAACTCGACTACTATAGTGTTCTACTATAATCACAATTTTGTAGATTTTTTTCTCGTTCTTCGTTTATCAAACTATAGTGTTCTACTATAATCAAAACAATTTTATTTATTTCTTGCTTGTTTTATCAATTGAGAGAGAGAGAAATCGTATAGATATAACTTGTCAGAGAAATGGTGGCATAGACTTTTAAAATATTTTATAAAAAACTAATCTTCACTTCACAGTACTTAGATACTCAAACTATGTCATATATATAGTTATGAAAAGATCAGTCGAGAGCATGACCGTGAAAGAGGAGAAACATAAGGTTAAAACTTAAAACGAATGAATTTTATCATTAAGCGGAAGGAATTTTCCAAATAATCCTCCTAAATTTCATATATAAACCTATTAGAGAGGCTACTCTAAAAAAAATTCACAATTTTCGAGAACGTAAAATTCATAACATAAAAGGGTTGTTTCCGTAAATCCTCGTTCTAAGTACTTACATGAGTCAGAACACGCCTACATCCATGTAAAACATTCCTTGTCTTACTACATCTCGATCATCTTATCTGTTATGATGTCTTTGAATCAAAATCCCAAAAGTTTTGGTTCCCGCAAAAATAAACCACGACCTACGTATATGATCTTTAGTCAAGTTGGCAAGAACGTAATGCATGCCTCTCCAATCGGCAGTTTACTTTCAACGGCATATTCACCGAATCATTTGCAACCAAATCAACTCCTTGAACTACCCGACTCTCCCCTCGACCCTCCCCTCTAGGCTTTTATGTTATGACATGCTGGTTCATGGAAATGCACATACATAAACATAAGTTTTTTTTAATTCAGTTTCACTCTTTAATATTTTTCTCAACAAACCTTAGTGAAAGCTTTACTCGATTTTATTCCAAGAAAATTAATGTAAATTTTTTTGTTGGTTAATACTAAATTCAAATTCTAAAAAGATATTTATGGATAGATATGGCTAACTATAGTCAACAAGATTTATTATATATCTAAATATGAGGATGTGCCTTGAAGTATTAATTCAACAAGTTGACAAAACAGTAAGATTTCCTTTTTTCATTTTTAGGAATTATTTGAGATTTCATTTTGACTTCAATATTTATTGTCTTTTTTTTTTTGGTAGGATTCCATATTTTATGTTATACATACATTCCTACGGTGTCTATATAAGTAACAAATTATAGCGATATCTAATTCTTTCGTTGTAATTCTCTTCTTCAAAAATCAAATCAGAGAGAGAGAGAAACATAAACAAATGGCTAATCTTCGTTTAATGATCACTTTAATCACGGTTTTAATGATCACCAAATCATCAAACGGTATTAAAATTGATTTACCTAAATCCCTTAACCTCACCCTCTCTACCGATCCTTCCATCATCTCCGCAGCCTCTCATGACTTCGGAAACATAACCACCGTGACCCCCGGCGGCGTAATCTGCCCCTCCTCCACCGCTGATATCTCTCGTCTCCTCCAATACGCCGCAAACGGAAAAAGTACATTCCAAGTAGCGGCTCGTGGCCAAGGCCACTCCTTAAACGGCCAAGCCTCGGTCTCCGGCGGAGTAATCGTCAACATGACGTGTATCACTGACGTGGTGGTTTCAAAAGACAAGAAGTACGCTGACGTGGCGGCCGGGACGTTATGGGTGGATGTGCTTAAGAAGACGGCGGAGAAAGGGGTGTCGCCGGTTTCTTGGACGGATTATTTGCATATAACCGTCGGAGGAACGTTGTCGAATGGTGGAATTGGTGGTCAAGTGTTTCGAAACGGTCCTCTTGTTAGTAACGTCCTTGAATTGGACGTTATTACTGGTACGCATCTTCTAAACTTTGATGTACATACAACAACAAAAACTGTTTTTGTTTTATAGTATTTTTCATTTTTTGTACCATAGGTTTTATGTTTTATAGTTGTGCTAAACTTCTTGCACCACACGTAAGTCTTCGAAACACAAAATGCGTAACGCATCTATATGTTTTTTGTACATATTGAATGTTGTTCATGAGAAATAAAGTAATTACATATACACACATTTATTGTCGTACATATATAAATAATTAAAGACAAATTTTCACAATTGGTAGCGTGTTAATTTGGGATTTTTGTAATGTACATGCATGACGCATGCATATGGAGCTTTTCGGTTTTCTTAGATTTGTGTAGTATTTCAAATATATCATTTATTTTCTTTCGAATAAAGAGGTGGTATATTTTTAAAATAGCAACATTTCAGAATTTTTCTTTGAATTTACACTTTTTAAATTGTTATTGTTAATATGGATTTTGAATAAATAATTTCAGGGAAAGGTGAAATGTTGACATGCTCGCGACAGCTAAACCCAGAATTGTTCTATGGAGTGTTAGGAGGTTTGGGTCAATTTGGAATTATAACGAGAGCCAGAATTGTTTTGGACCATGCACCTAAACGGGTACGTATCATCATATTTTACCATTTGTTTTAGTCAGCATTCATTTTTCATTAGTAATTCCGTTTCAATTTCTAAATTTTTTTAGTCAATAGAAAATGATTCTTATGTCAGAGCTTGATTATTTAGTGATTTTTATTGAGATAAAATAAAATATAACCTAACGGAAATAATTATTTTACTAATCGGATAATGTCTGATTAAAACATTTTATGATATTACACTAAGAGAGTTAGAGACGTATGGATCACAAAACATGAAGCTTTCTTAGATGGTATCCTAAAACTAAAGTTAGGTACAAGTTTGGAATTTAGGTCAAATGCTTAAGTTGCATTAATTTGAACAAAATCTATGCATTGAATAAAAAAAAGATATGGATTATTTTATAAAGTATAGTCCTTGTAATCCTAGGACTTGTTGTCTAATCTTGTCTTATGCGTGCAAATCTTTTTGATGTCAATATATAATCCTTGTTTATTAGAGTCAAGCTCTTTCATTAGTCAACTACTCAAATATACTCCAAAGTTTAGAATATAGTCTTCTGACTAATTAGAATCTTACAACCGATAAACGTTACAATTTGGTTATCATTTTAAAAAACAGATTTGGTCATAATATACGATGACGTTCTGTTTTAGTTTCATCTATTCACAAATTTTATATAATTATTTTCAAGAAAATATTGAAATACTATACTGTAATATGGTTTCTTTATATATGTGTGTATAAATTAAATGGGATTGTTTTCTCTAAATGAAATTGTGTAGGCCAAATGGTTTCGGATGCTCTACAGTGATTTCACAACTTTTACAAAGGACCAAGAACGTTTGATATCAATGGCAAACGATATTGGAGTCGACTATTTAGAAGGTCAAATATTTCTATCAAACGGTGTCGTTGACACCTCTTTTTTCCCACCTTCAGATCAATCTAAAGTCGCTGATCTAGTCAAGCAACACGGTATCATCTATGTTCTTGAAGTAGCCAAGTATTATGATGATCCCAATCTCCCCATCATCAGCAAGGTACTACACATTTACATTTTCATCATCGTTTTTATCATACCATAAGATATTTAAATGATTCATCATTGCACCACATTAAGATATTCATCATCATCATCGTTACATTTTTTTTTGCATCTTATGCTTCTCATAATCTACTATTGTGTAGGTTATTGACACATTAACGAAAACATTAAGTTACTTGCCCGGGTTCATATCAATGCACGACGTGGCCTACTTCGATTTCTTGAACCGTGTACATGTCGAAGAAAATAAACTCAGATCTTTGGGATTATGGGAACTTCCTCATCCTTGGCTTAACCTCTACGTTCCTAAATCTCGGATTCTCGATTTTCATAACGGTGTTGTCAAAGACATTCTTCTTAAGCAAAAATCAGCTTCGGGACTCGCTCTTCTCTATCCAACAAACCGGAATAAGTACATACTTCTCTTCATTCATATTTATCTTCAAGAACCAAAGTAAATAAATTTCTATGAACTGATTATGCTGTTATTGTTAGATGGGACAATCGTATGTCGGCGATGATACCAGAGATCGATGAAGATGTTATATATATTATCGGACTACTACAATCCGCTACCCCAAAGGATCTTCCAGAAGTGGAGAGCGTTAACGAGAAGATAATTAGGTTTTGCAAGGATTCAGGTATTAAGATTAAGCAATATCTAATGCATTATACTAGTAAAGAAGATTGGATTGAGCATTTTGGATCAAAATGGGATGATTTTTCGAAGAGGAAAGATCTATTTGATCCCAAGAAACTGTTATCTCCAGGGCAAGACATCTTTTGATTAACTTAATGTGATATGTCATTTGTGAGGTCTAATATCTAAAACTATAATATAGTTACTATATAATAATAGCATTTTGGTGGAAGTAAAATTGATCAATAACATTTAAATATTCTGCTTTTCGTTAACATTAAATTTCCCCATAAAAACTACAAAATTTTCTCACCCACAACAACGGTTATATGTAAATGTGATTTAACTAGCACATAAATTACATGAGGAGAAGGAAACCGAATCCAAACCGCGTTAAACCGGAAAACTCTAGGCCAAAGGAAGAATATTATACTAAACCGGAGGTCGCTAATCATGCTGCCTCAACAACCACTGCAGCAGCTCCAACAACAAGAGCTGGTGATTCATCATCTGTGTTGTCAGGTGAAACCACAACTCTCAGGGAATCTTCTTCCTCAGATTCAGATTCAGTTTCCTTATCTGCAGCTTCATCGGCGATGAGCTTGTCTTGGAGCTTCTTCATGAGCTCTTCTTGATCAGATTCGTTCTGTTTAAGGAATCTCTTTAAAGCCTCTTTTCCATGGTAGTTTTTACCGTTGAGATTGTAGAATGTTCCGTTTTTCGCGATGAACTTGTGCTTTATGCTCAGGTCGATTATCTCCGTGATCTTGCAGATTCCTTTGCCGAATTCAAGCTCAAACTGAGCAGTTCTAAACGGCGGAGCGAGTTTGTTCTTCACTATCTTCACGGAGACTTGACTTCCCGTTGTCTGCACAAGCATACAATCTCAGGTTTCAAACACAAGCATTTAATCATTCTGAAGAACTAAGGAGACAATAGAAAGGTTAAGTGATCAGTTAAACACACATCACGAACATAAGACAGGTCGTAGGATAAGACCTTCGAACCCAAAATGTGTAAGCGGGTTTCGGAAGTTTACCTCTTCGCCTTTCTTGATAAGTCCAATTCGCTTGATATTCAAACGCATAGAAGCATAAAACTTCAAAGCATTTCCACCACAAGTAACTTCTGTTGGACCTCCAAATCCTCCAAACGTAGATAGTTTTGATCTCACCTGAATATGAAACATGGGGAAGTAAAGATACATTTGCATAAGAGACTTTACATTTCGAATACAAATCTCAGCTAGTAACGTTCTCTTACCTGATTTATAAAGATCAGAAGTGTTTGCGATAACGATAAAGAATGGCTCAATTTACGCAAAGCTTGGCTCATCAATCTGGCTTGCATAGCCATATGTGCATCACCCATCTCGCCCTCAAGTTCTCCTTTAGGTACAAGAGCAGCCACCTGTAAAACAAAATCACATGAAAACATGAGAGAGCGAAATATAGATCCAATAGCAAAAGCATCAACCCATTATCCATCCCATATAAATCACCTTACTTACACTGTCAACTACAATAACATCAACTGAACCACTTCGGATTAAAGTATCCACAAGACTAAGGGCCTGTTCGCCACAATCAGGCTGTGATAGAAGCAGATTTTCTGTATTTACACCGATTGCCTTAGCAAGTGACGAATCAAGAGCATGCTCAGCATCTACAAAGACACAGGTTCCTGTATGCAAAAAACTTCTTTAGGATACGACGTATGGCTCTGTAAAGAACATAGCCGAGGAGTTAAAAGAAACAAGGAATAACCTCCTTGTTTTTGTGCTTCTGCAATAACATGAAGAGCAAGTGTTGTCTTTCCCGATGCTTCAGGACCATATATCTCCACAACACGCCCCTATGGAATTCACAATGGGGAGACCAATATTATTAGATTCTTCAAAGAGAATACAGACTTATACATAAACCTCAATTAACTTAGCTAATAGAACCAACCTATAAAAACTCTAAAACACACATATTGGGGAAAGAATAATATCACCAAAAGAGATAAGTATATATACCTTAGGAAGGCCACCAACTCCCAAAGCTACATCAAGGGCAAAAGATCCGGTAGAGAAAACCGGGACATTTCTAGGAGAAACAGCACGACCGAGATACATTATGGACCCTTTGCCAAATGAACTGGTAATCTGATCAAGTGCTTGCTGAAGAGCAATCTCCTTTTTCGACATACCTTCTTCAGATGATCCATTTCCATCTGACTTGGATTTCTTTTTAGCTTCAAAACAAAAACAATTGCAGAGTTAATGGCAAAAACCTCAACTTTAACAACCACAGTGAGCTAAGCAATCAGAAACGCAAACGGATTTAGCTCTAGTAATCTGTGGAAATACATATATTCATCAAAATCAAAAACCAATTTGAGTAAAATCGATTCATAGAAACAAAAGGTAAAAGCTTAAGACAACCTTTGGCAGCAAAGCCTCGGAGCTGAAACGATGTTCCAACCACACTTCTTCTAAGTAACTGCAAAACCCCATGAAACCCTTGTCAATAAACATTACCCAGAAAAAAAGAATGAATTCAAATTAAGAGACAACATTTCGGATTCTTTCTCATGAATGAATACCCAAATAAGCAATGAAAACGACAGTAACAGAGTTTTTTTAATTTCTCGTAATACCCAAATGAGAAACACGATAAACATACCTCTGACGAAAACAGAGAGCTTCTCAGTGAATAAACGTTTCGGAGAATCCTCGCCATAGAAAAGCACTAAAAAGCTTCTTCTCCACTTTTTTAAACCACAGATACAGAAACAAACCAAAAACTGGAAAATTCCAACTACCCAGAAGTCAGACTTGTATGAAAACGGAGAAGAAGAGAAATTTCACTGGAAAAAAAAAAGGAAGAGTTTTTTAGGGTTTTAGGTTTTCGTTTCCCTCCGTTTCAACTATTTTTTTTGGGTTTCTGTTGATCGGTCTTTTACAAGTCGGCAGAGATGTTTTTGACTTTTGTCTTTCCCAGAGAAACTCAAACCGATGTCTAAACCGGCTCATTGATGGGTTATGCAAACCGATAAATAAGATTGATTGGTTTTAATTATTTGACGGTTTGGTAATGTTGGTTTATAAAATTCGATCAATCTTAAGTAAACTAGATTGTCTCACAAATTCTCTCATTAACGAGGGAGGATAAATAGAATTGAATTCGAAATCTGACCAGAGAACGACATTAACTCGAAACAAATTCATAAGATCATTACAAAAGGAAAAATCAAGAGACACAAACCAAACCAAAGAACCCATTTTTTTTTTTTAAATAGCAAACCAATCACCCAAAACTGATATATAATAAACCGGACCATGACTCTGCAAATTAAAGAAACACAACCTCGGCTCAAAGACACTCTTCACTCTTCTTCTTCATCATAACTAAGCCAAGATTCTTCACTTCTTCACTGCTGCTTACATTCCGGTGGCCTCTCACCTGCTTGACCTTCCGCAAGTTGACTTCTTCCAGCCTTCTGTTCATTAAAAAAGGATACCTCAGGTTAGCCATTGCATTATCAACAAAAAAAAAAGATCGAGATTGATTGATTGTTAAACCTTGTGCCCAGCTGATGACTGCAACAAAACAAAAGATAAACCACCAAATCAGTTTCAGAGGTTTTAGTTTCCTATGTAGGAAGGTTTTAAGTAGAACAAAACCACATAATTTACCTTCTTTTTGCTCTTCTTTCCTTGATCTGCTTCTTCCTCCTCGTCATCATCCTCATCATCCTCCTCCTCGTCATCCTCATCATCTTCCTCGTCCTCTTCATCATCATCTTCATCAATCTCATCATCGTCGTCCTCAATATCAAGGTCATCTGCCTCAACAGCTTCACCAGTGAACCATGACACAGCATGCGAGATGATTTTCTCTTTGATTGTTGAACTACAGGATAAACAGTGGACAGACTCAGATCCTAGAACTGAACTAAGTGAAGAGAACTGAATATGAAATAGAAAGGTACACACCCGATATCATAATCATGCTCCATTTGTCCTTGGAGTTCATCAGCCTGTGAATATTAGATGATCAGATTAAAATCCAACACAATCTTAATTACTGACTCTAAAAACTAAACTGCTTATGGAGATGGAAATACCATGTCATCATCAAGATCCTCATCATCGTCAGGAACTTGAGGTGGACTGAAAAAGTTGAAGAAACTCTCACAGTCCTCAGTCTTAGTGATCGGCTTTGTGTTTTTGGATCCTTTCTTTGGCTTCTTTTTTAGAATCTTCTGTGTCAAACACTTTCCAGGATACCACTCAATCTCCGTCCTGAACAGCAGTAAACGACAGTCAATAAAGACTTATTGTCTTCAGAACATAAACAGTAAATACTTGATAGAGCAAAACATTACCCGAGGGCCTTCTCAAGGATAGGCTCATCTTCATCAATCATGTGATATGTCTTGGTCAAGACAGTGTTCTTGAAGTAAGGATTCTGATCAAAGAAAAACTCAAGCTTGAACCCTTTTGGTTCTTCAACCCTACTCCACTTGATATCTTTGAGATACTTGAGAGCCCCTTCATCTCGCTCAGTTATCTAAAACCGTGGAAAAAACCACATAATGATAAAGAGAATCGCCATTTTATAAACCAAAAAGAAGAATATTCTAATAACGAACCTCTTCCGCAGTAATTTCATTGTTCTTCAATGCAATAAGCCAGAAATCTGGTACTCCTTTCTCTGCAGAAAGACAGTTTCATATCATATAAAAATCATGAGTTCACCATCATCATCATAAGATACTAAAAATAAACATGTTTCAGTAAAAGAATCGATAAACACACCTTCAGCTGATTTATCTTCTCCTTGTTCGGATTTTACTTCTTCAGCTGCACCTTCAACTTCGACCACACCATTCACAATCTCATATCGCTGTGATGCAGAAGGCAGAAGACCATCAATATCAGTTACAATCACGAATGATGCAGAAAGAAGTGAAAACCATGAAGCACTAATCATTCACGTAAGTAGCAACAGAGAGAAGTCTTATTAAACCTTTATCAATTGAGGTGTCATCATGTGTTTCAAAGATATTCTAATAATAGGAAACTAAAGACCATAAGAATCTCGCAGAATCAAAGACCGTATTCAAACCTTGGTATATAAAGGCTGATATAACTTTTGATACTTAGCTTCAAGAGCTGCTCTCTCCTCAAAGAATTTTGCTTCCATCTCATCATATTGGTTCTGCAAAGGTTAAAATACAAAAGGAATCAGATAAATTTGCTCCACCAAAAACTCATTAGACCTGAACAGCCAGCTAATTCAAAACCAATACAAAATCCAAGATCATCTAAAAGCTGAAAATTTACTCACCTGAATCTCTCTTAGAAACTCGACACGCTTCCTGACTGGTGGAGTCAAGTTTTCAAGGACATCAGAGTGTTGTCCAGCCAAATTCTGCAACTTGTTCTGCAGCAAACACGTAAATCAAATCAGGAAAAGTCACAAACTTTCAAACAACCAAATTAAGATGCATAGACAATCCTCAAAACCAAAGTCAAATTCTCTAAGCCATAAGAATCAAATCAATTTCTCAAAACTAGTCAGGAAGAGAAAACAATCCCTAAAAGTTACAAAGATGAATAGCCCAATCTCCAGATAGTCATACGCAAATCATATCGTGAAGAAAAAACTCACCTTAAGAGCATTAACAAGCCCGGCACGATCCTCCTCGTTAAGAGCTATAAGCAAAACACAAAACAAGAGAAGCTTTTTTCAATAAATCAAGAGAACAAAAGAGAATCCAGGCCTCATTCTATAGGACAATAAGATTATAATATCTTACCGGTGGAGAGATCGGACATGTTCATGCTGTCCTTGTCGTTGCTCATCTTCGCAAGAAAAGAATCTGGCGGAGGAAGAGGAAGGATAAGAAACCTTAAAACCCTAGATTTTTGGGGACAAATACGAGACAGAGAATATATATATAAATAACTAAAAGGGCTTTGAGAAAATGACCAGACCGAAATAAGACACAACTAAAGCGAAAATAACAAATTTTTACATCAAAATTTGGCATGAATATTTGTTTTTAACATTTAAGAGCATTTCTGTTGATTTTTTTTAAAAAAAGGCTTTTAAGAGCATTTCTATTGGTTAGAAGAAATCTAGGTTGCATGGAAACTCGCCCCGAGGTCTATTTCCCATTTCCGAAACGTTACGAAAACAGAAACTCTCCGGAAACATGAAAAACGTAACGGAAACGCGTTTTTTAAAAATTTATGTTTGGAAACACGATGGAAACTTACGTTTTAAAGATAGAAACTCATGTTTCCCAAATAGACATACGACAAATTTTTTTCAACTTTGAAAATTTAATAACTAAAATTAAAATTATTAAAATTATTAATACATATAACTAATTTTGGAAGACTTTGAGTTTTAAGATATTTCTTTTGATAAACCAGATTTGAAAAGAGCTTTATATTATCTTTGATGAAACTAATGAAAATGAAAATGTTGGTCTAAATTAACTATTTGAACTTGAACCTTTTAATTTTTATCTTTTAGAATTTTAGTTTATTTATTTAATATTGATGTTTTGGACTTGTATTGTTTAAACCATTTTTTCTTTAATATAGTTTTATGTTAATGTTATATATATATATATATATATATGTATGTATGTGTATACGTTTCCAATCCCTAATTTTAAGAAAAAATCGTTTCCAATCCCTAATTTTAAGAAAAAATCGTTTCTCGTTTCCGAAACGTTTCGTATTCGCGTTTTCGTTTCCATTTCATTGCAACATAGGAAGAAACTCACGAGTCTTTTGATGATAGAAGTTTATTTATTTAACTAAAAATTTATTTATTACAAAAGTTTAACCTAATCATCAAAAAACAAATGTATATAAAAAAAAAGTATGTCATGAGTTTCTCAAGTGAAAAAAGAGTCTACTTTCTTTTAGCTCGAAGACAATTCTCATATTCTCATGAATGCTAGCTGATCACATGTTAATGCTTAATCTGGATTGATGCATTGTCATGAGTCACTCAAATTTCATATTAGCACACTATAGTAAGCAAATCTGATTGGAAAACATCTAGTGAGATGCTGCTTTGTTAGTTTAGGGAAAAATGCTTATTTGGTCCTAAAGATTTCGACTTAAGAATAGAGAAATGGTAAAAAAATGTAGAACATCATGCCAATCAAATGATACAAAAGTAACATAACCACCAAACGCATTTGCATGATCTATCTAATATTATATGTACCTATTTTGGTTTAAGGTCATTAATAAACTTGTTGATTAGTTTTTAATAATTTTGTAAAGTTTCTCAAACAATTTCTTTATTTTTATGATATTTTTCACAACTTTATTTTGTAAAAAAAAAGGGTATGATATTTTTCACAACTTTATTTTATAAAAAAAAGGGTAGAAAGTCATAAACCAATAACACAATAATTTAATTCATTATAATAATCATAGATTCTTTGTTTTAAATGAATTACACAAAAAATTTAATAACTTTATAAAAATATGAATCCAATAACTCTACATTTATGAAGATTTTATATTACTTTTTACAAATCTTAAACTAATAACACCAAACTTTAACAAAAAATTGAAAAATCTTTATTGAATAACAACAAATTCTTCATAACATTTTAAGTCACTGAAACTTCGAATACATCACAAACCAATAACACTCCCTAAATAAATTTATATATATTACTAGAAGTCTGGTTATTTGTTTAAATGTTAAAAGATATATGAATTTGTAAACTTAAGAGATTTATGGAATTTAGGAAAATATAAAAACAAAATCCTTATTCTTATTATAAAGTTTCTAAGAAATATACTGTATATTTTTTTCACCGAATAAAGATATTTAATAAATTGAGAAAAGGAATAGAAAAGACCAAAAGCAACAGGCTAAGCGAGACACACACACACGCGCAGTCTTCTTCATCTTGCTTGCTTCTGGTTGCTTAACCAAAACACCATGGAATCTCCCTAAATTTCCTCACCTACTCACTTCCAATTTCAACCTGCTCGATTCTTCCCCTCTTCTTCGCAAAAGCCCTAGTTTTGATCATCGCACTTCACTCTCCTCCGCATGAGAAATCGAGAAATCCGCTCGACGTAGTAGATAGATAAAACCACAAAGTTAGGGTTTTTTCAATTGGGTATGGAACCTCGTGTTGGGAACAAGTTTCGCCTTGGCCGCAAAATTGGGAGCGGCTCTTTCGGAGAGATTTACCTCGGTTCGTTCCTCCCCTCTCTATACATATAAAATCTCTTCAATAGTCGTTTGATGAGACTGTTTTGATTGCAGGAACTGATGTTCAGACTAACGAAGAAGTTGCTATTAAGCTTGTGAGTGTTTCATCTCTTCAAAGTCCCAACTTGGATCATCAAAACTTAGTTTTTTTTGTGTGTGTGCAGGAAAGTGTGAAGACTGCGCATCCGCAATTGTCATATGAGTCGAGGATATATAGAGTTCTTCAGGGTGGAAGTATGCAATGAAATGTTTATCTCTATTGTTATTGAATTCTCATTTGGTTATTCATTTCTTGTGTATGTTCGTTAATGTAGCTGGGATTCCAAATATGAAATGGTATGGTGTTGAGGGGGACTACAATGTCTTAGTCATGGATTTGCTTGGTCCAAGTCTTGAAGATTTGTTTAGTTATTGCAAGAGGCAGTTTAGCTTGAAGACTGTTCTTATGCTTGCTGATCAAATGGTAATTATGCTTTGGATTGGTGTCTTGTCATTCTTAATGTAACTCTCTCACTGTTGGGTTTATCTTGTGTCAGATAAATCGTCTCGAGTTCATTCATTCTAAGTCGTATCTTCATCGTGATATAAAGCCGGATAATTTTCTCATGGGCTTAGGGAGGCGGGCAAATCAGGTTTTCTTACTTTTGCAAATTCTCTCAGTTGGATTTGTTTTTGGGGTCTCGCTATTGTATGACTGATTTTGGTCTCTTTCTCTAGGTCTACATCATAGACTATGGTTTGGCTAAGAAATATAGAGACAGCTCAACTCATAGACATATCCCATACAGGTAACAAGATTTTGGATGTCACAGATTCAGCATTTTCAGCATATTGTATGTCAGCTTCAGATTTCCTGACAACGGGTTCTTTATTGTTTGGATTTTACGTGTAAATGATTCAGGGAGAATAAAAGTCTAATTGGGACTCCGAGGTATGCCAGCTTGAACACTCACCTAGGGATTGGTATACTCCATCACTTTCTATAAACCCTCATGATAATCGCGGATCTTTTTCTCCTCTTTCACTGATTACTTTTTGACATTTTTCACTTGGTAGAGCAAAGTCGGAGAGATGATATAGAATCGCTTGGTTACATCCTCATGTATTTCCTCAAGGGAAGGTGAGAGTCATTAAGTAACTTTTCTTTCTGTTCTGATTCTTGTCTCCCAATCCATCTCTAATATCTTATTCTCTTGTAGTCTCCCTTGGCAAGGGCTGAAAGCTGGAAACAAGAAACAGAAGTATGATAAGATCAGCGAAAAGAAGGTTTCAACTTCCATCGAAGTAAGTTCTTCTTATATGGTTTACATTTAGAAACTTATACGAATCCATGTTTCAAAGGATTATGATCAGGTAGAGACGGTTGATCATAGATAGTACTGTAACTTTGCAGACGTTATGCAGAGGTCATCCAACAGAGTTTGCATCTTACTTCCATTACTGCCGCTCACTTAGGTTTGATGATAAGCCAGACTATGCATATTTGAAGAGACTATTCCGCAACCTTTTTATCCGGGAAGGTCATTCATTTTCTCTATCTCTCTTCTTCCTCTCAGGCTATTAAGTTCATACAGAAGCATCTGTTGACTCAAAATGAGTATTTTGTTTGTCCCAGGTTTTCAGTTTGATTTTGTGTTTGACTGGACAGTATACAAGTATCAGCAATCACAATCTGGAAACCCTCAACCTCGTCCCCATGTACACTCTTGATACTTTAAAGTTTCTATCCCGTTCATGATACATATACATACACAGATGAATAATGCAAGATCTTTCTATGTTTCTTTTTTCAGGATGGTGGTGTTGGAACTAGTTCTGGATTAAACCCTGCGGTTGGCAATTCTGAGAAGCGTCCAGGTATATTTTTGAATGCTTATTATCCTTCTTTATGAAAATGCAGCCGCATAGTTGTCCATTGATTTATATACTAAGGGCGTGTTTGTCTGCCATAGATGTCCCAAATCAGAGGACAAATCCGGATTTTACCCTGAAGCAGAAAGACAAGAATGGAAATGATTCTGCAATTGCAAAGGACAAGCTGGTAAGTTTCTTGTCATGCTGTTTTTTTTTCTTCTCGGGTACCTTCTTTTGAGTCGGGATGTTCATTGTGATCCATTGATTTCTCAGCTACCTGGATCTTTGAACTTGGGCCGATCAGAGGGATCATCGTCAAGACGAGTTGTGGACACGAGCAGTCGTGAACCATTTAGTGGCGGGAGTGACAATGCAAACTATGAAACCGCACTCAAAGGCATTGATGGTTTACGGATCAATAACAATGCAGGCGATGAGACAGCAGCAACGCCACAATCAAATGGAGACGATGTAGAACCCCAAAGCAAAGCTCTCTGACTGATTCATACAAAGCAGCTATAAAACAAAACCTGTACTCACTCAGTGACGTTGTCTATGATTCTTCTGAAGAAAGGCTATTTTCACAGCTAGAGAACTGATGATATATAAGAGAGAGATAATATAGATTTATTATACCAAACGAAAGTGCTTAAACTATGATTCTTCAAATATTCATTTGTCTCCTCCATTTGTATAGAGAAACTCTTCGAATTTTAAGATCCTTCCTCTCTGATAATATTTGCGGAATGATATAAAATCCAGTGGGGGATAAGAGTAAGTTAATATCTTGTTTTATGTTTCATATCTTGAAAATTTATATGAACTTTTATTTGTCTAATTGGTCAAATTTGTTTGACAAAAATTACTTACTCAATTTGTACTTTCTAGAAACATGAAGACGAACACTATGTCGGTAGGGAGAGACTTTTACGTATTCAAAACCTATAATTACAACGTAATCTCTTACTATATATGCAGGGCTTCATTTTCAAAAGTTCGGCTTTAAGATTTTGGCATAGCCAAACATAACATGTAATAAATTGGAATCAACAAACAAACAACAAAGTCACGTAATATACAATTAAAAAAAAAAAAAAAAAAANAAAA
>Ga0041059_1001539_pt1 | contig 18180 bp, 18 predicted proteins | sample AraColnosormetaG_FD_56232 | JGI IMG/M metagenome (GOLD analysis project Ga0041059, IMG submission 56232) | Arabidopsis roots microbial communities from North Carolina, USA - Col MF nosort | ecosystem: Host-associated > Plants > Roots > Unclassified | place: USA: North Carolina | collected...
AAAAAGGGTTTCCAAAAAAAAAAAAAAAAAAACACTATATTGGTTTTATGAATCCTCAGATAATAACTCTTTCTTGATCATCTTCGAGATCTCCAATATCTGAAAAAGCCAATAAGAAAATACAGTTTTTTTTTTTCAAAATAAAACTTACTTGCAATACAATCTACTTGAAAATAGAGAGGTAGGGTTAACTTACATCTGAGTTATTGCAGAGAAGCAATGGATGTTGATGAAATGTCCAAAGTGTTTTTTGTAAAAGCTTCACAAGCGAATCAACTTGATCTCCAAGAAGATCAACCTGGAAATTTATCTCAGTTTCTCATTAAAAGTTCTCACATTTTAAGAACGAAATCACAAACTATTTTACCTCAGTTTCTGCCTTCCTGAGATTCTCAGACCTAAGAACAAAAGCTGTTCTATAAACTGATTCTCTTTGCCTTAACTCTGCTATAAAATCCATCGTTGAATCAATCTTAATCTCCAAGTTTTGTAACCTCAAAAAAAAACAAAAGATCATTTGTTAAGATTCAACATAACGTTTTGATTTGTTTTTTCAAGAACCCTCACCTGAAAGTTACCATCTTTAACTTCTCTTGAATCTTGAAATCAAAATCATCGTAGAGTAAAGAAATCTCCAAGCAGGCTCTGTTTACTTCTTCCTCAATCACTCTTTTATTATTTGCTTCAATCTTTTCATGATTCTCCACAGTCTCTGAAACTTCTCTTAGCAACTCTGTTACAATAATCCAACTTAGTTCTTGTCTGAATTCTTCATCTTCAAGAAGAATCTCATAATCTTTCTCCCTATTCAAATTCTCTAAACAATCCATACATTTAACCTCGGATTCGATCTTTTCACTCTTGATCTCTTCTTCTTCTTCTTCCGCTTTTCTATTGTTTGTGATCTCATCTGCTTTTAGACCTTTGAGCAAAGTCAAGTAAGTATCTTCCAATATCATTAATCTAATCTCTGTATCTTCTTTCTCCTCTATCGCATTGTCTGAAAACACCGAGTTATTCTTCTGCATTTTCATCCAAACATCATCTAAATTGTCATCCATTACCACTTCAGGATGATGCTCATGTCTATCACCATCATCATCATCAAACAAATGTTCAAATAACTTAGTGTTAAGACTCATCAAGCTATCAAGACCTGAAACGATATCATCAATAGCTCGCTTCGAGCTAGAGCCGTTGCAACTCTTCTGTCGTTTAATAGACTCGATCTTAGGAGGAGCAAGCTCTTCGCTTTTCCTCCTAATGATTGATTCATGACTCTTTATCAACTTCGAAACAGGAAAATTGCTTGAATCTTGTTCTTCTTCTCTATCTTCTTTTGCTTCTTTATCATCACCAATTTCATTATCTATTGAAGATGATGATGATATTGTTGCTGCTGTTGCTACACATGATCTAGGAGATGATGACCTATGGACGATGATCTGATCAGACTGAGATTCTAAACACTCTAACTCTCTACGAATCGAACCAACCCGATCTTTAAAACCCGATTCATAATCTTTTACAACTATCATTACTTTCTCCATCTTCTCCTCTAAACCATTCATGAAACCTTTTATCAGTAACGCCATTGAATCTCTCTCTATAGACCATCTCCAACTCTGCTCAATAGGACCCAATTCCGACAAGAATATCGCGTGATGCATCTTGTTGAAAGCAAGATCCATTGTCCCTTTCAAAACATCAATATCAACCGCTGAAGGATCCTCTGTTTCTCCTCTCAATTCATCGTACTCTGTCTCAAGCTTTTGTCTAAGATTCATCACTTGTTGATCAACAGAGCTCTTCAGCTCAGAAAACTCATCTTCCTTGATAAAATCCCCAATCTTACTATGAAATCTCTTCCTCTCAAGATCTTGCAAATGAACCAACTCTGTTTCTTTACTCTCCAACACGTTTCTCAGAGACTCTTGGTTCTCAGACATCTCTAACAACTGTCTATCTTTCTCAAGAATCGCTATTTCAGTCTCTAAGAGACGGTGGTGAAGCCTGTCTTTAATCTCTCTCAGATCTCGAACCACTTCCTCGTGGTTACTCTCTAGTTTATCAGTCTCTTGTCCGACAAAACTAAGACAGCTCTCTAGCTGTATCACAGCGAGCTCGTAGAAAATGGATATGGCATTGAGACGGAGGAGAAGACCGTGTTTGGTTTTGATCTTTTCATGGGCTTTGTCCATTGCTTGTTGAACAAGTAACATCATTGTCGAATCCGCCATTGAAAACTTCACTTTCCCTTCTACTTCCTTCATTATATCTTTCATTTTTCTTCAGTGGCATCCACAAGAGATTAGAACTTACTCTCATCTTTTCGTTAACAATATTTCTTTAGAATTTAGGATTTTAGTTGACCTATTCTTGAGGATCTCAAATACAAAATTCTCGGATTTGTATACCAATATAAAATTTGAATTTTGATTGTTTATTTATTATATATGCAAACTTTAAGCTTTGGTACCACCATGAATGGTGGAGATTTCAGATCGTGTCTTAATCCAATCCAAAACATCACCGAACACCAAGTCGACGTTCTCCTCTGACTCTCCAATCAGCTGATGCCACATCCCTGGATAAATCTTTATCGTCTTGTCTCTGCTACTGCATCTCCGGTAAAGCTCTTCGACGGAGGCTGGATCGCAGACGACGTCGTCTCTACCGTGCACAATCATCAACGGGACTTCAACTTCTTCAAACCTGTTTTGAAGATCCTCGCAGACTCGTACGAGCTCATAGGCCGTGGCTGCTCGTGGTTTACCGACGGTTCTGTTTGGGTTAGCATAGGCGAGTTTCCGTTTCCATGGCTCCTTGAAAGAGACGCCGGCGATGGAGCCGCGAGTTGGGACGACGCGCCAGGTGGGGATGAGAGTAGCAGCTAGGGTTAAGAGGTGTTGTAACGGCCATGGAGGTTTAAATTTGTGACTGATGGAGCACATTGCACCGCTGAGGATAAGACCGTTCCATTGGTGTTTCTGGCGGAGAGTAATGTACAGAGCGATTGCGCCACCAAGGGATTCAGAGTAGAGGAAGGCCGGGAGAAAGGAGGAAGCGTGACGTTTACGGAAGTCGTCAAAGAAGGAAATGCAGTCGTCAACAATGAGGTTGATGTTTGGGATGTGAGCGGTCAAACCGTCTGAGAAGCCGTGGCCTTGGTGGTCGATGGCGCAAGTGAGGTATCCGGATTTTGCGAAGAGGACTGATGTTAGTTGGAGGAACCAGCTGGATTCGCCGGTGAAGCCGTGGACAACAGCAATGAGGCCGAGTGGTGGACGGTTGAGTGGAGTCCACCATTGGGTAAAGAGTTTGAGACCGGTGGGGTTGGTGACGTAAGCGGAGGAGTGGGTGACGGAGTGGCGGGAGTAGAATTCAGCCGCAGAGAGGGAACCAAAGGGGCTTGAGGCGTTGGCCTCTGAGACTGGATGGAGTCCCATCTTTTAGTAGTACCGTTAATTAAGATGTCTTTAAATTCGTATATTTGAAGTAAAAGAGTGCAATGCTTCTTGTGTGACAAGCTAAGTTTACTTACCTACTGCTGTTTTTTCGGTTGGTTTCGTGTTCACAAGAATTTCTTCTTATTTGTTTTCAGTTCTTAAGTTCTTCTACCTATTTATTAAGAACCAAAATAAATCAAACAAAACTCACCTACCTTATTGTCTCATATGTTCGACTTCTATCCATATAAACCAGACGGAATTAAAAAAAAAACAACATCCGATAACGATATGTGATCAAAATAACATATTTAAACTAAATACGTTTTCGGATTTAAATTGACTGATTAATCACTATTCTTCTGAAATATAAATAAAAATTGACCACCCTTGTGTAAATTATCATGATGGGTGGTTTGGTGAAGTGGGTACACGTGAGAAGTTAGACTAAACCACCTACTTGAAGAACAACAATATAGAAAAAGTCAAATTAGTTGATTAAAAGAGATTAATGAATCAAATTATAACTATTAAACACAAATAGCACTAAGATCCATTTGAAGACATTTCTCTAGTCAAGAAGGAAGGCATAATCTAATTATGCTTTTAACGACTTGCTACTTACTACTGATTCTTTTTCCCTTTGTTCATAAACTTTGATTAGCTAACACTATCTGGACATTTAAACCTAATTAGAAGAACTCAAAGAGGTGAAAATTTTGCAGGGGGGCATTGATAGATAATAACTTAACGCTTAGATTAAAGAAATCAAAATGGGGGAGAAGAATATACATTTGTGTTTCTTTTTTATCTTGTCTCCTTTTTATGATTCTCTGATATTACAGCAACCCAACAACACAGCTGAGATGTAATCTATTCTCCAAACCTCTTAAATGATGTCCCAATAGCATGCACCTGAGACGAAACAGACCACCAATGAGATTAACAAGCTCTGTCCTGATTATTTGCGCACAAACGGAGTTAAAAGACTTACCAGAAAAGGAGCTTTGCAAGGTAATCCCTGGATGTGTCCACCTTTCTACCAGTTCCATCACCACCTTCTGTAGTCCTTATGCCAGGATTTTGCATGAAATTTGAAGTAGTCTGGTCTTCGAAGAGCCTCTCTAATACGTTTTGGACAAGCTGGTTCACAATCTCTTCCACTTCCGGTGAAGACAGTTGAGATAACTCAGTCACCTGCCAATATGATTTCTTGTCATCAGACTAAAAATCTTGAGACTGAGAATAAAAATCAAAGGAAACCTCAACGTTAAGTACCATCTCGGGATCTAAAGAACGCAAATAATCCAACAAATCATTCCTGTTTCCTTTCTCACATTCTATCCTCAAAGCTTTCTTCTTTTGTGAATCTAGCTCCTGCAATATACACATTAAGAACAAAACAAGTATTAGGAGCTTAAAAGTATCACAAACTCAGACATAAACCATGCACTAATTTGAGTGTTTGACAATTACCTCTTTCATGGAAGATAGCTCAGACTGCAAAAGCTGAATATAACTCAACGCTTCAGGTGACAAGTCTCCAAACACCTGAGGACTCAGTCTCTCAAATTCCTCAACACAATTCCCTAAATCCTCACTCATTCCCTTCTCTGAACCAAATCTAACATTGTCTTTCGAAGATTGATCCTCCTCCTCCTTTCTAGGATCAATCGGTATATCAAAATTCCTCCTCAGTGATACACGATACTCCGCATTCCACAATGTATACCTAAATCCCACAAAAATCCCTAAATTCACAGTGTTCCAACAAAAGAGATGGATGATTTTAACTTACCCGGTGATGATGGAAGAAATAAGGAGACGATAAAGAGGCTGTTCGGAGATAGTAACGGAAACGGAAAATTGATCGGAAGGAAGAAGACCAAGCATAGAAGAAATCGTCTGTTTCATCGAATCCTTAGCTGAATCAGATAAGCCTTTAGAGATAACAGACGTATCAAGCGGCTGGATCCGATTCACCAAATTCGCGATCACAGCGAAACCTCGATCTAACTTAGACCGACGAGTAGATACATACGAATCGTCGGAGGAAACACCACCACCGCTGAGACAGCTGATTACAGCGGAGGAAGACACCGCACGATTCGGAGCATAAGGTAGCCGGTGAGGAGATGACGACGGTGGTGGTTGGTGAAGGATTAGCTTTTTCTTTGAAAGGTCAGTTACACGAGAGAGCATGAAGAAAGCTCGTGCTGATGCGGCCGCCATTAATATTGAGCGTCTCGAGCTCGAGCTCTGTTTCTGTTTCTGTTTCTTCTCTCTCTCTCTCCGCTGTGTGGTGGCTGCGTAATATGCGTTGGGTATTGGAAGATGAATCTTTTTGTTTTTTATTTGTTTCCTTAAATATTTTTGATAATTATGATTTTTTCTTTAAATTTAAGAAAAATCTTCCTTCGTTCGTTTTATTTATCTGAGCCCACTAAGCCAAAGATTTTGGTCTTTTCTTATGTTTGGTCGATTAATATATACACTAATCAAGAAACTGACCCTTTTCAATATATTTCTACTACTTTACAAGTTTCCTAGAACCACATCAACCAACTAAAAATATCTCAAAAATAAGACAAATTTATTTACTAAAAATTCTACTAAAATAAACTACTGAATTTGGTTGAACTAGCTAAATTGGCTGAATATTTCGATTTTTGTTTAATAGAATATCCAAAAATAGTAAAACTAGCTAGTTAAATGGAACGATCCGCTACATTTGGTTGAACTAGCTAAGAGTTTTTTTGCTTGTTTTTGAAACATAATCAGCTTTTTCTCTTAATCCCACAAATGATGTATCACTTGTATTCCAATTCCAGCCAATTTAGCTAGTTCAACCAAATTCAGCAGTTACCATTAGTTAAGGATAAAAATTGAACCATACCAAACGACAAAAGCATTAACAGATTAAAGTTTAAACTTTTTGTGCTTTTAAAAATTCCTTTCAACATAGATATATAATCATAGAACTGAAATGGTATCCATTTGTAAATTGTAACAATAAAGGAACGCTAGAAAATTAAAACTACACGGTTAGCTACTTTAAGTTTTTATTTTTTTCTACAAAAAACCAAAAGATAACGCTTCGATTTGCATGTAATAATCTCTATTGTAAGAGTTTTTCTGTAGTTTAACGCAAATGAGCAAAAGAAATTTGGCTTGTGATTAGAGAATTGAAGTTACGCCCCGCAAGTTAATCTACCTGATGATTAAGTCATTTCTCCCGACCAAACTCTTCTTGATATGACCTAAATGTCTCGTTGTAATGCGCAAAAAGACCAAGTAACTCTGTTCACCAAAAAAAAAAAACTTTGGTTTGTAAAAAGTCCCCACAGATTATTATAGATATAAGGAAAACATATATGAAAGAAACTAGTTTTTTACCAGGATTGCAATATGATGGTTGGTAAAGAGTAGAAAGGGCTTCGATAACTCCAAGTCTACCTCTTGGCCTAATGTTGTTTCCCATATCGTTACTCTCAGAAGTGCCTGCAGGAGTGGATGATCCAGAGGCAAAATTCTTCACGTCCGGTTTCACATCATCACATTGTTCTTGCTTGATAACAATGCTTGTGTTTTGATTTCCATTACGCTTGCTGTCTTCTTTAGAACAACCTGATTTGTTTCTCTTTGCGTTAACGTTTGTGAGTTCGGTCCCAAATGCCCGCTTTTTAGGCACATTACGATCACATAAGCTTGCAGAACCATCAATGAATCTGTTTTCAAATATGGTTTTAGATCCCAACCACCTATATGCCGGCTTCTTAGTCTCTGGGACATGAGTCTGCATGAACACAAAAGATGAGAGAGATTTGAGTATCCAAGATTGTGCATATTGTAATATTTTAGGAACAGGCTCATATAGTAATTGTACCTTCTCGATTAGCTTCATTGAGGAAAACACATTTGCAATGTCGTAAAGGCGTCTAACTTTCTCTGCTTAGAGTTTACAGAAATGGGGTTTGGTTATTGCTTATGTATGTAATAATCAGAGAACAAAAAAGATTAAGGGAAGGAATTAGAATTACTTCTCATATTCATATCCTGAGACTCATTCAGCAATGCTTTTGTAGCGCTATCAAATGTTACCAGATCATCCTGACATCAAAGTAGCAACAATAGAGGTGTCAATAAATTGGTCATTGGTCAGACTTGTTTAGAGAGATGCCGTAACACTTATTCACTTACATCAGAGCATAAAAACAGCTTCACAAAGTTCTGTGCAAGTAGCCAGAGAGTTCTCTCCTTCCTGTTGTCTAAAAATAGCAAAAACAACTAGTTAGCTTCCAACACGAATCCTATCCTGAACAATTTCACTGACTAGAGTATTCTTATGCAAAAATCACAAACAAGGACTAGTTTTCATTTGTATCAGATTTTAAACTGAAAGTAAATGCATGGACTAAATAGGAAAATGCATAGAGTAATACTGAGTCCATCACTAATCAATGATGTTCCAACATAAGATATTACCAAGTTAGCTTCCAACACGAATCCTATCCTGAACAATTTCACTGACTAGCGCATTCTTATGCAAAAATCACAAGCATAAACTAAGGGATCCTAGACTGAAAGTAAATGCATGAACTAAAAAGGAAAATGCCTAGAGTAATTAATACTAAGCCCTTCACTATAATCAATGATGCTCCAACATAAGAGACATTACCAGGTCTGGGAGATGGTGAGAACTCTTGATCATCAGGAGATAACATGAAAGATTCTTCTCCTTCTTTCTCATAAACGACCTATTCAAATAAGAATCTCGTTTCATTGATGTTTATCAGAATCATAAGCACAACAAAGTAACTGAAATATGAAATTACCATCTCTGACTTGGCCACAAAAGGGACGATCGCAAACTTCTCTTTCATTCCCTCTTCCTGTAAAACAAAAGACACAAAACTCAAAACTCAACCAAACCAATCCTGAAGAAGCTAAACAAAAACAAAAAAACATATAGATTGATTCGTTTATTAAGTACTTTGAGTTCAGATAGAGCACGAGGAACAGCTCCAAAACCTTTCCACGAATACTGATTCTTCCCACTTCTTGCAACAAGCTGTGTAACAAAAACACAACATCACAAAAACTAATCACCTCAAAATTTCAAATCAATCAAACACAATATGAAAATAAAAAAACATCATCAAACATGAAATATTATACCCCAATACTCTCCAATATATTGACCACATCATAAATACGCCGACGTTCAACTCCTACAATTTCAGATACCAACCAAAATTAAAACAAAGCCAAAATGATATTGCGATTTTCTTGTCTTTTTATTCTAGAATCAATTGGATAACGCATAATATAATTTATCCAAAACCCAATCGAACACAAAATTAATGGGAAGACATGATAAATAAAATTCACCTAATTTCGCGGCGGCATCATCGAGCCCAAATAGATCAACATCGGGACGATTATACAGTGTCAAGAAACTGAAAGTAACATAAATAGAGTAAGTAGATATTAAATTCAACGGAAACGTGAATTTGAAAAATCAAAATCAGGAGAATCGTAATAGACAGAGAGAGAGAGATACTTGGCGACAAGAACGCCGAGAGATTTGTCCTTGCGGCTGTAAACCTGGGGAGCGAGAGCGAGAGAATCCATAACCTGGGTGGGGTGGGTGGAGACAACAAAAGATATTTTCTCGGTGACCTGCGAGAGAAAGAGAGACAAGACTTGTGTTTGGATCTGAGCTTTGTTGTGACCTCGGAAACCTTTTATAATTATAGGCGGGGTCTTTTCAAATTAGGAAATACTATCACTTGTTTTCCCGGGGTTAAATGTTATTGTCTAATTTTACACTTTGCTTTTTGATTTTTTACTTTTCTTTAATAGGTATTACTTTTAAATTAATTTGTAAATATTTAGTGTATATATTTATGTAATTAGAGGTTTTAAACATGTTAATAATCATGTAATCATAATTTTATAGCAAAAAGATTTGGTTGTTATTGTCCTTTTTATGATATCCATTCGATAAGGTTTCTTTTTACATGTTGATAATACTTTCTATCATTAGTTTTTCAAAAAAAAATATAACGTGTCTCTGTAGCTCACGTTTTTGTTACTTATTTCTATCATTAGTTTTTTGGAAAAAAAACTTATGTGTCTTTATACCTTGAGCTTTTTGTTACTTATTTGATATTTCCATCATTCATTGTTCAAAAAAAAATATTACGTGTGTCTATAGAACGCGCTTTTTATTTATACTTAAAAAGGATTTTATGATATGAGTCACACATTTATTCATATGAACACGAGATTGATATATTTCCTCAGAATAAAGATTTTAGCAAGTAAAGCAATGAAGCGGAAAAGTTTCTCATTAACATGACGTATCAAATTCATCGTTATTGATCAGCGGTTTAAACTTCAATGGTTAATATGCATTAAAAATGTTTAGACTTTCAACCCTTTATTAGTGTACATGTAGGACTTTCGTATAAAATTTAACCGTTTTATGTAAATGCTTTATCTTTCTAAATAATATATCGTGTTCCCGAAGTTTAGATAGGATATTTGGCTCTTATTCCTCGAAAGAGAAACTCAAATAGTTAAAATGGTAAGATCTTTTATTGAGCCGTTCTAGGGTTTCACCGTAAGAGCAATATAAGTTTTCTTGCACCACCCTTTATGGTGGAAACATTTTGCCTATTATCTTTCAATAAGTCATGTTGTCGAAACATGGAAAACCCGTTCCTCATGCTAAATTTTATGTTTGTGTAAACGTTGATGATTTTTTGGCTGATAATTCAGTCTCACATAGTTTTGAACGAGTGAAAGCCATCAAAACTTTGTCTTATGCAAGCGATCCACATGTGGAAAACTGTAGTATTCCGTCAAAACGTAACAAAAATGTCAAAAACTCTTTCGATCAGTGTGTTGGAAGTTAGTTTAATATGTTCTTGTAGTTGAGATCCGATCAAATGAAAGGAACAAATGAGACAAGAGACAACGGCATGGAGAATATTGTTAGGAAAATATAGCTTTAGAAATCACTTATGTTTTGCATGATATTGGAGAGTATTTTTGCAAAACAATTTCCTGACTAAACATAGAAAAGTGATACTTTAGTTTACATTTATCACAAAATTACAAACTTTATTGTAAGTGTTTTCTCATAACTAAACTAATAAAATAATACCGTGCAATACCGACCTACAATGCAATACACATGTTCTAATGATGTTTTAGTTGTATGTAAAACGTGATCATCTAGCTAGGACTTTTGCAGAAATTGTTTTTTTAGACCTTTAACGTAGAAATCTGCATTTATAAATATTTTGAAACAAAAAGTCAAAATTTAGTTATACTATAAGATAATAAATTTTATCATTAGTCTTTCAAAGATTTGATGATTAATAATTTTCCTATTTTCTAATGATACCATACAAATATTAAACTCTTAAATATAATAATAATTATAATTATAAAACTGACCTTAGGGTTATCTAATAATAATCTAAACCAGTAAAGATACTAGACTTACTCCACAACAGTAACCGACCCCAAAAAAAGTTACTCACCAACTTGGGCCTTAAAAAAAAGTAGCGTATGTCGAAAAGACCATAACACCCACTGGCATTTACTTTCCCTTAAAAAAACAAAAAACCAAACAGGATTCGGAAGAAAAGTCCATCGAATCTAAAAGACCATCATCCGCTTACATAAATCTCAGAGCAGAACACAAGTAAGAAAGAAAAAAGAAGACAACTCGAAACGACGTAGGTTTAATTCGTTAGATAGAAAAGAAAAAGGAAATTCCGAGGAGGAGAATATGCCGTTCTCCTCGTATATCGGCAACAGCCGCCGTAGCTCCACCGGCGGAGGAACCGGCGGTTGGGGCCAATCTCTTCTTCCAACAGCGTTATCAAAGTCAAAACTAGCGATCAATCGAAAACCACGAAAACGAACTCTCGTAGTCAATTTCATCTTCGCCAACTTCTTCGTCATCGCACTCACCGTCTCACTCCTCTTCTTCCTCCTCACTCTCTTCCACTTCGGCGTACCAGGACCGATCTCCTCACGATTCCTTACCTCCAGATCCAATCGGATCGTCAAGCCACGGAAGAATATTAATCGCCGACCCTTAAACGATTCCAATTCAGGCGCCGTCGTTGATATCACAACTAAAGATCTATACGATAGGATTGAGTTTCTTGATACAGATGGTGGTCCATGGAAACAAGGTTGGAGAGTTACGTATAAAGACGATGAGTGGGAGAAAGAGAAGCTCAAAATCTTCGTTGTTCCTCATTCTCATAACGATCCTGGTTGGAAATTGACTGTAGAGGAGTATTATCAGAGACAATCCAGACATATTCTTGACACCATTGTTGAGACTTTATCTAAGGTATGACGAAAGTTTTTGCTTTTGGTTTTAATATTTTAATTCTCTCCCATGGTTATCCCGTGAACAATCTTAAATGTCTTAAAATTCTCATGACGTCATTAAACTCTATAACCAAACTTCTTTGCTGGGTTCTGTTTTTTTTTAGTTTCGTGATGAAACAGAGTTCTAGAAGTTCGTTCTTTTGGAAAATTTGAAGTCTTTGGAGCTAAAGTTTGTTTTTTTATTACTGGGTTTTGAGATTGAAGGATAGCTAGAATCTTATTTGTGTGGGGGTTTGTTTTGAATATGTTTAATAGGATTCAAGAAGAAAGTTTATATGGGAGGAGATGTCATATCTGGAGAGATGGTGGAGAGACGCTTCACCTAATAAACAAGAAGCTTTGACTAAATTGGTTAAGGATGGGCAGCTAGAGATTGTTGGAGGTGGCTGGGTTATGAATGATGAGGTATGTTTCTTACTTGTTGTTTGGTTGTAAATAAATAAATTGTTTTTTTAGTCCCATGCCATTCTTCTGCTGATTGTTTTGATTGAGATTGTATGTGCTAAAGTTTTCTTCTTAATGTTCCCTGCAGGCTAATTCACATTATTTTGCCATAATTGAACAGGTATGTACATCAACGCTTGACTTTCCAGTTTTTCTAGGCACTTTATTTGTCTACTCCTGTTTGCTTTTAGGAATTTTAATTCTTACTGAAACAAAGATGATGACGATGATTACTGCATTTTCATTTAATGTTTCTGTTTCTGCTAGGTTTCTATTTATTATGTCACTTATGGTTGGTTATAGTTCGACATCCCCTGAGACCTCTTTTGATCTGAAAAGTGAAACCTCTCTTTTTTTGGTTATGCATAGAACGTGTGATGTTAGAATGTCATTTGGCTAGTCATAATGCTAGTTAACTAGCCCCTTGTTGCATTGTGTTTCTTTCCTTTTTATACTGATTTTGTACTGGATCACTTCTTCTGCAGATAGCAGAGGGTAATATGTGGCTGAATGACACAATTGGGGTTATTCCTAAGAATTCTTGGGCTATAGATCCCTTTGGCTATTCATCAACCATGGCTTATCTTCTCCGGCGTATGGGTTTTGAAAACATGCTTATTCAAAGGACTCATTACGAGCTCAAGAAAGACCTTGCCCAGCATAAGAATCTTGAATATATTTGGCGTCAGAGCTGGGATGCTATGGAAACCACAGATATCTTTGTTCATATGATGCCGTTTTATTCATACGATATCCCACACACTTGTGGACCAGAGCCTGCAATTTGCTGTCAGTTTGATTTCGCTCGGATGCGGGGATTTAAGTATGAACTTTGTCCATGGGGAAAGCACCCAGTGGAGACCACACTAGAAAATGTGCAGGAGAGGGCATTAAAGCTTCTGGATCAATACAGGAAAAAATCCACTCTATATCGAACTAATACACTTCTTATACCTCTTGGAGATGATTTTAGGTACATTAGTATCGATGAAGCCGAGGCTCAGTTCCGTAACTACCAGATGTTGTTTGATCACATCAACTCTAATCCTAGTCTAAACGCAGAAGCAAAGTTTGGTACTTTGGAGGATTATTTCAGAACAGTCCGAGAAGAAGCAGACAGAGTGAATTATTCTCGTCCTGGTGAGGTTGGCTCTGGTCAGGTTGTTGGTTTCCCTTCTCTGTCAGGTGACTTCTTTACATATGCAGATAGGCAACAAGACTATTGGAGTGGTTATTATGTTTCAAGACCTTTCTTCAAAGCTGTTGATCGTGTGCTCGAGCATACCCTTCGTGGAGCTGAGATCATGATGTCATTTCTGCTAGGTTATTGCCATCGAATTCAATGTGAGAAATTTCCAACAAGTTTTACGTATAAGTTGACTGCTGCAAGAAGAAATCTGGCTCTTTTCCAGCACCATGATGGGGTAACTGGAACTGCTAAGGATTATGTGGTACAAGATTACGGCACCCGGATGCATACTTCATTGCAAGACCTTCAGATCTTTATGTCTAAAGCAATCGAAGTTCTTCTTGGGATCCGCCACGAGAAAGAAAAATCTGATCAATCCCCATCATTTTTCGAGGCAGAGCAAATGAGATCAAAGTATGATGCTCGGCCAGTTCACAAGCCAATTGCTGCCCGGGAAGGAAATTCGCACACAGTTATACTCTTCAATCCATCAGAACAGACGAGAGAGGAGGTGGTGACGGTTGTTGTTAACCGCGCTGAAATCTCGGTTTTGGACTCAAACTGGACTTGTGTCCCTAGCCAAATTTCTCCTGAAGTGCAGCATGACGATACCAAACTATTCACCGGCAGACATCGCCTTTACTGGAAAGCTTCCATCCCAGCTCTTGGTCTGAGAACATATTTCATTGCTAATGGGAATGTCGAGTGTGAGAAAGCTACTCCGTCTAAACTCAAATACGCTTCTGAGTTTGACCCATTTCCTTGTCCTCCTCCATATTCCTGCTCCAAACTGGACAACGACGTTACTGAGATCCGAAATGAACATCAGACTCTTGTGTTTGATGTGAAGAACGGATCACTGCGGAAGATAGTCCATAGAAACGGATCAGAGACTGTTGTGGGAGAAGAGATAGGTATGTACTCTAGTCCAGAGAGTGGAGCTTACCTGTTCAAACCAGATGGTGAAGCTCAGCCAATTGTTCAACCTGATGGACATGTAGTCACCTCTGAGGGTCTGCTGGTTCAAGAAGTCTTCTCTTACCCTAAAACCAAATGGGAGAAATCACCCCTCTCTCAGAAAACTCGTCTTTACACTGGAGGTAATACGCTTCAGGATCAAGTGGTCGAGATAGAATATCATGTTGAGCTTCTTGGTAATGATTTTGATGACCGGGAATTGATTGTCCGGTACAAGACTGATGTTGACAACAAGAAGGTCTTCTATTCAGATCTCAATGGTTTCCAAATGAGCAGGAGAGAAACTTATGATAAGATCCCTCTTCAAGGAAACTACTACCCAATGCCATCTCTCGCATTTATCCAAGGATCCAATGGTCAGAGATTCTCCGTGCACTCTCGTCAATCTCTCGGTGTTGCAAGCCTCAAAGAGGGTTGGTTGGAGATTATGCTGGACAGACGGTTGGTTCGTGATGACGGACGGGGTCTAGGGCAAGGTGTGATGGATAACCGCGCAATGACCGTGGTATTTCACCTTCTTGCGGAATCTAACATTTCTCAAGCAGACCCTGCTTCCAACACTAACCCGAGGAACCCTTCGCTTCTCTCTCACCTCATAGGTGCTCACTTAAACTACCCCATAAACACATTCATTGCCAAGAAACCGCAAGACATATCTGTGCGTGTTCCACAATACGGTTCCTTTGCTCCTTTAGCCAAACCGTTACCATGTGACCTCCACATTGTAAATTTCAAGGTTCCTCGTCCATCCAAATACTCTCAGCAATTGGAAGAAGACAAGCCAAGGTTCGCTCTTATCCTCAATAGACGAGCTTGGGATTCAGCTTATTGCCATAAAGGAAGACAAGTAAACTGCACAAGCATGGCTAATGAACCAGTAAACTTTTCCGACATGTTCAAAGATCTTGCAGCTTCAAAGGTAAAACCAACTTCACTGAATCTCTTGCAAGAAGATATGGAGATTCTTGGGTACGATGACCAAGAGCTACCTCGAGATAGTTCACAGCCACGGGAAGGACGTGTCTCGATCTCTCCCATGGAAATACGAGCTTATAAGCTTGAACTGCGACCTCACAAGTGAAATACACACACTTAAGACTGAACGTTGACTATTTATTGGCTGGTATGGCCTCAAACGATCGTTGACTATAAGAGGTTGGGCTCAGAATCGGCTTCTTCTTGTTCACAAAAGCTGTGCCGGGAACATGAACTGTCAAAAAGAGAGAGTAGAAGCTGGAGCATCTCTGTGTCCATGTAAAACTACTGTAAGGCATTAGTTTTTTTTGGCCGGTTCTTTTTGAGACAAGTTATATTAATTAGTTTTACCATTTTGCCTGGGATTATTATGTTGTGTGTATATAAACTATATGTTATACACATTCGATTGAATTGGAGTGCAAAAGATATGGTCCTAACTCCTTATTCTCTAACTTCAAATTTATCTATGAAGCTTGTGGAAATTTTTCATCTTTTAAGTACGTTTTTGCAATGCAAAAGAAGAAAGAAAAAGCCTAAGAGGTTACTTGTGACCAGAATTTGTTATATGATTGGATCGTGCATGAAACGAACTGTGGTGGATACTGGATAGTGGATCCTCGAATGTTAATTGATGTAGGTAAGCTACGAGGGGATTAGTCTCTAGTGACACCAAAAATATTGTATCTTTCTTTTTATGAAAGAAACCAAAAAGGAGAAAAGGTATAACTAATAGTCATGGTGGTATGGCAAATTATAACCTTTACTCTCATGTAACGTTGTTCTACCACTAATTTTTTAATAACCTTTATAACTCGAAAATCTAGACACATACTTTGTCATTTCTCATAACATAGGGTCATATGTAACTGTTGCCAAAAGAAAATTGATCTTTTGTAATTACGTTAGTGCTTATATTTTTGTTGCAGAAACACAAAAATACGGACCAAAGCTAGTAGTCTACTATCTTTGGAACTAGTGTTGTGTTGTCGGCGTACCAAAGTTAATTTTGATTAAATAATTTAAGTGAGTGAGTTACGAGTAAATAAAAGACACCTAGATTCATATGATTCTGTTACTAGCTAAGCTAATCTAGATAAATTGGATATCATTGATTAAATGTTATTATATGCCAAATTAGGCGTGATAAGTTTATGGCCAAACATTCTTTTTAAAGCAAACGATAGTAATAAGAGAGAATAATGACGGATCAAATGGAAACGTTACAATGGTTGATTGACTAATCCCTAACTTTTTCTTGCGATAAGATAATATTTAGTGTCATTTTTAGTAGGAATAGCACTTTAAATTAAATTATCTGTATATTAAGACACCCCGACATAGTTTTGTACATCGCATTTAAACCACACTTGTTTAATTAAATCGCGAGACGACGTTTTTTTTTTTTATAGATGTTATTTTGTTATAGAAAGAAGATTAATTCATAACCACAAAAACCATAATCTAGACTCGATGCAACTTTTGTTTGGTTTTAAGCTCTCCATCATATTTTTGTTTTTTTTTGAGGAAGGGTTTAAAGCTCTCCATAACTTTAATGCTACAAAATTACATATTATCATCAAAGTAACCAAAGCACAACATGTCAAACACACACACGACTGACACACGCTCCTTTATCCTTAAGCCTTTAATTTAGAACAATGTCACCCACTTTGTCCTAAATATTTCGAAATAGGAATAAAATATATAAATTTCTGAAATGATCAAAATTTGACGAGTTAAAAAAAAAAGAAATCATGAAATGATCAAATTTGATGCTTCAAAAAAAAAAAATATAACTATTATTAACGTGAACTTTTTTGGGTGAAAAGTATTTATCATAATTAATACATATTTATCTTCTTCTTTTTTGAATACTTGCTAACCATTATAGCATTTTCACCATGTAAATCGACTAGGTTACGTTATTAAAATAAAAAGATATAATCATTTTTTTCTGTGTACTAGAAAGCATGTATATCGGTTAAACGATTTAATGGTGGGAATTGGGATGGTGATATTTAGTGTTTCACCATGTGGTTTCAGAGACCATGATGGTATGTAACAAAAAGAAAAAGAAAAAAGGAAGTGTTACGCACGTAAGCTAACAATTGTAAGTTGGTGCAAGTCGACATATCGCCACTCACTCTACATCTTTCTCCAAAGCCAAACCCTAAAGTGATCAACTTTAATATATCTTCCCTTTTGTTTAGTTTTGAATATATTTTTCAATTACATTAACATCAGATTGATAAATTAATTTTCCAAAATAATAATAAAACTTCTTTAAAGTCAGAAAGACTCCTAGAAATACGAATTTCTGAAAATCTCCAAAGAAACAAGGATTGTTAGTTATTTATTATACAGTTTTTGATAATGGTTTTAATTTGAGTTTGGATAATATATACCCTCTTGGAGGAAAGATAATTCACTAATGTTGAAAGAAAGAAAAAAATCCTAATTACTAGTACGCGTTAGTCTCATATGCATGGAAATTGGATTCTTAAATCTTAACGTAACACATAATATTATGGATGTGATTTTATCTTCCAATAAACAATTTGAAATATACTTGTTTTTAAGAAGAGAAATGCATTAGATGAAAATAAAAGTGTTATATATATGGACCAAAATTAATTATTGCCGATAGTGACACTATCATAATGTTCTATTATTTTCACGTATCTATATACAAACTCCTTTTTTTTTTTTTTTTTCAAT
>Ga0041059_1001540_pt1 | contig 18180 bp, 19 predicted proteins | sample AraColnosormetaG_FD_56232 | JGI IMG/M metagenome (GOLD analysis project Ga0041059, IMG submission 56232) | Arabidopsis roots microbial communities from North Carolina, USA - Col MF nosort | ecosystem: Host-associated > Plants > Roots > Unclassified | place: USA: North Carolina | collected...
GAGAGAGAGAGAGAGAGAGAGAGAGAGAGAGAGAGAGAGAGAGAGAGAGAGAGAGAGAGAGTAGGTTCGATTAATCCGCCATTATTGCGTAATTAGTAATTTAATTACTGTTTAAGTCGCAAACTCGCAACAAGACAATAGAAGATGAACAAGTGGGGGAGATAGACTTGAGTTGGGCCTTGTTTTCATGCCCAATAACAATTGGGTTTAACGGTATTACGAAGTTGTGGGCTCAAAGGCTTTATTGATTGAAGAAAAGATAGGAGACGTGTAAAATGATGATACTCAAAATAGAACTTCAAACATAAACATTTATCATATCTGAAAAATCTCACTACGTACTCCCAACATAAACGTTAAAAAAAGGACATTTGATGTAAGTTTATTATAGAGTATGATTTTTTTATATATTTTTTGGTTTACTGGATTTGAGAAGAGACCGTAACTAACTTGATGCACAATTGCTAATCATATCCGATACAAAAACACAAACACTTTAGTTCAGGGCTGGACCTGTGTAACAGTGTAAGAGTATGATGAACCATTCTTCCGCTGCGCGATTACATTCATAGTGTCAAGATTGAATAGAGAAATGATCAAAGAACTTCATTACAAAGAGTGGACGCTTTGTCGGTAGGATTGTAGTGGGGGTCATTAGTATATTACAAACCACAATACCAATGACCTAATTTTATTTTCTTGTTGAAAAATAGAGTGACATTTTCGAAAAAATTGTCTAAATCATAAATTTTAAAAATAGTGTAGATTTCACATGTGATTATAAGATATATCATAACATGGTAATTTTGAGCATTGAAATGCAACAATCACCCTTTATAATAACCTTTTCAAAATCTCAATAAGCTTCTTTTTATTGAGTTAGGCATAACATAACTATAATTCAATAACTAAATGTAAAAAAGACCAAAGACTCGTGTGTCTTGAAAACTACTAATAAACAAAACGAAACCAAGTGTAAAGAGAGGAGCATGCGAGCACGTTCGTTAGTTAGAAATGAGGAGAGCACATCATGTTCCATATATCCCTTAAAGCCACCGTCTTCACTTTTTATTCACATTTTACGTTTCCTTAGACGTCCTCTTTTAAAACCAAAACCAAAACCAAAAGAAGACAAGATCCACCCATAAACATGGCCAACTCCAAACGTTTGTTTGGTGTTGTAAGAAGGAAACTTCTCCGACGATCTCAAAGCAGAATCACAATCATTCGCTCTTCAGCTCCAGAAACAACTCGAGAAGAGATTGCCGCCGTTAAAATCCAAGCCTTTTTCAGAGGGCACCTGGTAATTTACATTTTCTATCTCTGTAGATTTTGAAAACCTGAAAAAACAAAATTGGTAAAACCATTAAAGTGTTTTGCAGGCAAGAAGAGCGTTTAAAGCATTGAAGAGTCTGGTGAAGTTACAGGCGGTGGCTAGAGGAGTGCTTGTGAGGAGACAAGCACGAATTGCTTTACATTGTATGCATGCTCTTGCTCGCTTGCAGGTTAGGGTTCGTGCTCGTCAGCTTCTCTCTCATTAACTCTGCTTTTTCCCCTGTTTTTGAAAAAAACATCTTGTGATTGTGACATTTTACATTGCTTCACCGGTTTTGTGATTTTGTTGTATATGTTATTAGCTAACTCTCTAACATCCTGCATTTGTACTAATAAACAAGATCAGTTTCGCTGACACATTCTGTCTCAAAATTGGTATCAACACAATATGCATTCTAAAAGGATCCATATAGATTATTTGAAGCAAAACCCTACAACAGATTTATACTTGGCAAGGAAGCTGATTAAGGGGATACCTTGGAAAAGAAGAAATGGAAAAGGCTTCCATGGAGACACACACACGACTTGATTTTTCAAGAATCTGGAAGTTAGAAACAAGATCAAAAGAGTTTATGACATCAGCCTATAGGTAAACAATATAACAACAAAGAAGTTACAAGTACTTGTCTCCATTTCAACACACACATACAAATCGATCTACAAGACCACAAAGTCCAAAATAGAGACGAGAGAGTACTGAGATATTGGCGCGGCTCAATCAGATAATCTAGAGAGAATAATGTATATCTACGTGTGTGGTCAGGTAAGATCTGAGTGAACCAGGCCAATATCAAAGGGACTCTCTCATGCTTAAAGTGCGGATATCAAAGGAAACATTGTAAAATGAAAAAACAAGAAAGAAGTGTTGATGTGAAGTGTGAGGAGGAGAAGTGAGAATGTCTGTGGGGAGTTATAAAGGAGAGGAAGAATTAAATTAGGGTAAGAGAGAAGGAAATGGAAGGTATGGAGCATTTAAACCTCATCTACTACCAAAGCACAAAAGCTGGCCTCACCCTCTTTAATCCTCCTCTTCTTCTCTCTTCTCTCTCTTCATATTTTTTTCATATATCCATCCTTCAAAACTAAACTGGCTATGCAATGTGAACCTATACTTCTTTGTCTCCTCCTCTGTCTTTCCTTCTTGAGGAGGTTCATAAATCAAAATTCAAATATATATAACCAAAAAAAGAGAAAAGATTTTGAGGAAGAATTAAAAGAACATCGATGAAGATGCTTTGTAATAAATTTTGAGGGAATCTCGCAGAAGAGAGGGGACACTGGCTGGACCTGCCTGCAACATTTAATAGTCTCTTACTGCTTTTCTTTCTTTCTTTCTAGGCCCCTCTCTCTCTCTTTCTCTGCTTTTTACAAAACCTCAAGCAAGTTATGAACCCTAATATGACCACTCACTCTCTCTCTCTATTGATGATTCTCAAGAGAAAAGATTCGTGTTTTAATGTCACATTGTAACACCAGAGCTTGTTTAAAACCAACACCTTTCTTTTTTGTCTGGTTAGGACTGGTGGGATGGCAAAAACTTTTGCAACCCCTATTTACTTCTCTCATGCTTTCTTACTACATTAACCTCTCCGGTCCACCATTGCCATAAATTTTATGCAGAACACACATTATCTCTCTTTCTTTCTCTACCCAATTATATTTTCTTGACTTGCAATATCAAATCATATCATTACTTATCAACACGCTTCATTCTTTCTTTTCAGGATTACTGTTTTCGAATAGTTCAGACTTATGATTCGTTACCATTGAGTTATTGAGTAGTAGCTTAATATCAATGTCGCATTTAAGGAACATTATAAGCTACTAATATGAAAAGCTAAGAGTTCTTACGTCAATACCATGCATTGTATTATCTATAGGAGCAAGTTCTATGATGTAAAAGTAGACCTGAAACAAGGACAAAGGTATTGTGATGTATATTGCACACTTGAGCTTTAGTATTAACTGATTCTTGGCTTCATTCACATATATAGAATAAAAAGCAATATCAAGCACCTCTGTATTATGAATGCAATACAAATACATGACAGAAGAAGAAGGCCTACATTCATATTCATTCATCATCAACAACAAATTACATCGTTACACAAAGTTTGCTGAATAAATAAAAATTAATAATTACTGGAATGAGTTCCAAACATCAGTATTGTGTGGCTTTCACGTTAAAATTATACATTCTTATACCAACAACAGTGACTTTTTTTTTTATATAACTACAAAAGATGGAGCCTAAAAGTGGAGTATCTTAGATTTTCTTGGGGAATGTCATACCACCGCCTCGGATAGAGAGTGGGGGTCCTTTCACAGAGCTCACCTGATTGGTATCAAGGAAGATTATGACCACAGTTATGTCATCGTGGAAATGTCTCCTCACACCTCTCTCTATCTTCTTTAGATCAGAATATCTCATCTCTCGTTTCTTTGCCGCCTCTTGCAGTGCCATCTTCACCAGTCTCCGTGCAATCCCCTGCATTCATTTCCACAACAAAGGATAGAGTCAATCTTTGGTTTTGTAATTGGTTTTTACTGAAAGTGAAAAAAAAAGGAAGAAATGGGTCTAACGCACGTTTCGTGGGTGGTTCTGAACGATGTCAACAGCTTCTTGGTTGCTCATCTGTTCCCATAGTCCATCAGAAGCGAATATTAGAAACTTATCTTGTGGTTGGATCTCATGCTCCGTTATCGTTGGTTCCCCACTCAAGATAGGTCTTTTGAACGGTTCACGGATTCTATACTTTGTGTACAATGGTTCCTTGTTGAACTCTGCCTTTTTAAGATACACGTCGCCTATGGATCTAGATATCTGCAAAGGAACAAACATATCTTAGCCTTTTCAATTTCAATCTCCAGGATTATCTTGACATATCTAGCGTTTGCACCTAGTGTCTACTGTCTACATGCAGTGATAGGGATAAAATATGGATTCAACTGTTGAGTCAATTATATAATATCTGTATCTTTGTGTAGGAGGGGCATACATACACTGGCTTTTAGATAATACCTATTTCAACTTCAACCAGAGCTCTGACTTTCTCGGGTTGGTGGGTTTGGTATTGGCAATGTCAAAGTCAAGGTTACGACAAATCTAGCCTTTTGAATGTAAAGTCTAATTTAATGCAGAGACCTTATCGCCAAACAGATAAAACATTGACAAATTTCTTGGTTGATCTTGACATCTTAAAAGTAAGAAAAAAACACTGCTTTTTTGATTCGAAGTTTAGCATTTTGGCTTCATGAAACCAGCAAGAAGTTCCAAGGCCATTTAATTCAAATTAGCTCCGGTTTTGCCTTACAAGACAACTATATATCAATTCAACGAGTGATTCACTAAGATACTCATGTACCTGAATTAAAGCCGTCATTTAACCATAAAATCTAATTAAATATCATTCAGATTGAGAAACATACCTGAATAAGGCCCTTAACACGCCACACATTGTGCTTTAACATGACAATATGCGAGTCATCTGGGTGCAAGGAGTGCATCTCCTGTCTAACAGACTCTATACTCACATTATGTTCAGCAGAGAGCTGAAGGGCAATAACCTCACCTGTCGCCTTCATAGCCCTTCCAAGAACTGCACGGGAATCCCCAACATTAGCTATGTAAAGCATCCCTCCGCATATAACACCCACCAAGCAGCAAGACCCAACCGCTGCAATCTGTGGCTTAGTTGGCCACTGCTTTGTCACAACCCCTAAAAAACCTTCTTCTGTCGCCTCATACGCCTTTTTAATTACATCCACCGACATAGAGGCCTGCTCTGCAGCAAATCCTGAAAATTCAAACAAGATTTTAGTTTCCGCACGGTTGGTTTGTAACCTGGTATGCATATATCATTCAGTTTCCTCACTCTTTAGATGCTGAAAAAGGTGATCATTAACAAATCGCGACGTCTCAGGCCCGCCATGGCCATCATAGATTCCAATAAAAGTTCCATAAGGACCAGAGTCAAGAGTACTCAAAGGCCCAGACTCAACTTGGCTCTGATCCTCAAGCAAGTTGTTGGCTTGAACAACAGCCATGGAGAATTCACCAACGAGGTGCTGACCAAAGTCTTTGTACCAAAGCAATCCATCTTGTTTTCCAGTTGAATCAGAGGACTTGCCCGAGGAAGAAGACGGCCACAGACAAGCACTCAAGAGTTTCATTAACGTTGATAACATCCCTCATTTCATCAAGACACCCCTTTTTTCCTCCACATCCGTCAAAGCGATGCACAGAAACAATCAAAGTCGAAAAAAGATTTAAGCTTTTAAGAATCTGCAATTCAAAACAGAATTAAAAGTAAGGATCTGAACAAAACAACAATTTTATAAGCTTAATAGAATCTGAAAACTCTCGACTTGGCTGAGCAAAAATGATATCAAAAACCCAACTTTAAACTAAAAAAACTGCAAACCCAATTGGTTAATGGATCAGATAAGCAAGAGGGAATAGTTTATTCAACAAGGATCAGATCAAAATCCAAACTTTTTCAAACTCTGAGAAAATTAGTACCTGAGAGATTCTGGAGTAGCTGATGTGTAAACAGGAAGAAGTCACTCGCAGACTTTTCACAAGTCAACTGATACACATCAAAGCAATTACAATCAGAGAAGCAATCTTATAATCCAAAAAAAGGATTTGAGGGTTTAGTGATTGAGAGAAAAGGTCGACAAATACAGGTATACGAAAAAAAGATGAAGATCTGAGAAAACAAATTGATGTAGAGAAAGAGAGAGTGATGGATCCGAATCAGATCCAGAAGAAAGAAGGAAGAAGAAGAAGTAGCGTCGACCTTCTCTCGGAGAGGAAGAAGGCAAAGGAGAAAAGAGAGAAGAGAGAAAGGAAAGGGCTCCACTGCTTCTAACCAGACAATCCAATCTCTCAAATTACTTACTGGATCAGATTTTCTAAACCTAACCCTTCTTTTCTCCTCTAATTGACTTTTCTTTCCTCTTTTTATTTACCCAAACGGTCCTTTATCTTTGTAATAACTTACAATTTATACCAAATAACTAATTCTGTTATCAATTAAACCCACAACTCCGAATTCGACGATTCCTTATAACTTGGAGAGGTAAAAAAAAAGTGTTGCAGATATAGACAAGTGTTTGTATTGGTAGATATATGTAGAAGAAAAAGATTGATAGTTAAAAAACCAAAAAAAAAAAGATATAGATAAAATGTGTGAGTGATAAGGGAGAGGGACACGTGATGAAATGAGATTAGAGAGAAAGGTTAGCTGGCGAAAGAAGACAGACATACGTGTGCAACTTCCACATCCAACTCCACCTGCACCTGACCTGCTCTTCTTTTCCCCTTCACTTCTCTCCCATGTGCCTTCCCTTTTCCTCACTTTCCTCCCATTTGCTCTCTGGCTCTTGAAAACAAAACGGGCCTTCTCTCTACTTATCACAAATTGGGCCTTTAGATATGTCTACTCGGCCTTATAACCAAGGGCAAAAAACGAGGGGGAGTAGTCAAGAACACCAACCCTACTTTCACTCTTCACCACGAAATAAAGACACCACATGTAAATTGATCACGTCTTTCTAAGTAATGTTTTGTCTGAGAATAACCAAACTTTGGCTTCACTCATCACTACACAATCCTTCAGTTTCTTCTTAAACGAACGATACATATTGTATATATAGATTTCAAACTAATTAATTACTACATTTCAGACTCCAGTTAACAAAGGATCAACATTTAAATAACTACATTGTTCTTTTGGATCGGATTAAGGGAATATAGAAAAGATGCAACATCATTCGGAAGTGAAGCAGCCTCTTTGCCCTAAGCCACGCCGTGTGTGTCATTCTCTTCCTGATTTCATCAAACCTCTCTCGTGTTCCTTACACTCCTCCACCTGGTAACATTACATGGTCTAGCTAGATTGTTTGTTTGTGTTTTTTATACATTTGGTGTAATTTGTGTTTGTGCTTTCCAAAAAGTTAAGAACATGATTCTTTTTGTTTGTAAACGTAAACACAAAAGTTTTTTTTATAACAATCGAAACTATATATCATTTTCTTCTTGTTTCTTGAAATTAATCATGATGATTCATTCATCATACATGTGTGTGCCTTAATCAGCCAACAAAGTAAGGAGGGAAGAAGCGACGTTCTCAGCATTATCGATAAGGTCGTCGTCATTCTTGCTTCTTTCATCATTTCTATTAGACATTTAATTTGTAGATTTCTTCCTTTTCAAAACAATAGTCCTTTTCATCTATTTTCTATGAAATTATCTAATTTATATATGAAAATTGGTAAAAATGTAAAATGATATATCAAAACTTAACTTTTTTGTGAGAATACTAAAACATAAACTTGTTTTAATTAATTTCTTAAAATATTTTTTCAAACTTGCATGCATGAATCGATCTTGGGTGTTATTTAAATATAAATGTTCATCGTGGTCGTAGGTGCAGCCGATAGAAGGTGGAACCATAGAGTCAATGTGGTACGTAGGGTCTCCACCAAGGAGAACCGGAAATCCTCTTGTACACGACCTTCATTTCATTCACTGCCTCCATCTTCTCCCCAATTTCTCAAGAACGAAGGCTTGATCATCACATCTTCTTAGACTAGCTACGTACCTCGTCTATACATATATATGAATGCATAGTAATTGCTTTTCAAACATTTTTTATTTTTAAAAGTTTTTCTCCAAGATATTCGTCTAATCTTCACATCTTGTACATGACTTGTGTTTCCTTTTATCTAATGTAGTTGTTCGTAGTATGTGTAAGTTCCAGAGTTCTACGTACTTTCTATCATTTTTGTTACTATAGTTTAAAATTAAAACTTATTTTCCGGAAAAAAAAAAGTTAAGAGAAAAGCAAATGATGGAATCAAGTGATTATTTTCATATCTGTTGAGATTAGAGATCAAAAGTTTATGATTCAGTCTAAGATCTACTAATTTAAAGAGAGAAACTTTTTTTTTCTCATACAATTAATTGAGATTCATCAAATATCAAAATTCAAAGCTGGCTGGATTAAGAAGAAGAATTTGATCTGGGTCCCATATATACATGACACGTGTACAAAAACTTATCAATAGTCAACGTTTCTATTTTCAAATAATTGTATCATATTTGCAATTCGATCTCTCTTATCTCTATATTATGACAAATTCACCCCATTGTTTTCCGTACAGATTTAAACAATATTGTTACCAATTGCCTAATGTACACCGGGCTGCACCAAACCGATAACAAACATCCCTCCACGTCTCTAGTCACATTTCCACCAAATTTATATATAAACAGCCACAGAAACACAATGATTCGAGGTTAGATCATATACTTGTGGGGTTTTGTTTATAAAGATAAAAGAACAAGAAATATTATGATAAGGTTTCTATGAATAATTAAATATGAGAGTTGATGTTCAAAAATTGAATTAAATACGATAATTTCGTTGGCAACATATTCCTTTAATAACGATCTTTAAAAATCCGTTGACAAAGACCAAGCACCAGACAAAACGTTGACCTTCTCCCTCATATTCCACACACAAAACAAAACAAACAAGTTTCGTGTAGTAAAAGGAAACTCAACTAGCAAGAATCAACACACCTATTCTTTGTTTTTCTTCTTTAACTTTAGATTCATAGAGAAAGATAGGAAGATCAAAGAATGATTTGGAGTAATTGGAAGTTGAGATGGATGTTTCAGTTTGGATTCCTCTGTGCTATGAGTTTGGGATTGGCTTCTTCTGTTTCAGGATCACTTTCCTTTGAAATTCACCATAGATTCTCAGAGCAAGTCAAAACCGTTCTAGGTGGCCATGGTTTGCCTGAAATGGGCAGCCTAGACTACTACAAGGCCTTGGTTCATCGTGATCGAGGTCGCCAGCTAACCTCCAACAACAACAATCAGACAACTATTTCTTTCGCTCAAGGCAACTCCACCGAAGAAATCAGTTTGTATGATAAAAATTTGGCACCTCCTCTGTATTTCCATTTAGTAAGTACTATATAGACCTTTGATTATATGTTTCTTTATTCTTAATGATCAGTCTACATTATGCGAATGTGACGATAGGGACACCGGCTCAATGGTTCTTGGTGGCATTAGACACAGGCAGTGATTTGTTTTGGTTACCTTGCAATTGCAATTCCACTTGTGTACGGAGTATGGAGACTGACCAAGGCGAGGTAATTTTATACAATCTTGGAATGTTATTTGTTATGACATCAAAACTTGATCATCTTTTAAGACACACATGTATACGTAGAGAATAAAACTCAACATCTACAACCCCAGCAAATCAAAATCAAGCTCAAAGGTTACGTGCAATAGCACACTCTGTGCATTAAGAAACAGATGCATTTCTCCGGTCAGCGATTGTCCTTACAGAATCCGATATCTCTCTCCGGGAAGCAAAAGTACAGGTGTGTTGGTGGAGGATGTGATCCACATGAGCACTGAAGAAGGAGAAGCTAGAGATGCTCGGATCACATTCGGGTTTGTAATTCTTTCTAAAATTGGCAATGCACTGATTAATATGTCTTTCATATAGTATTTTAGGTCTCTTCTTACTTCATATATGAAAAGTACTTAAATGGTGGCAGATGTAGTGAGTCCCAACTAGGGTTGTTCAAAGAAGTGGCTGTAAATGGTATAATGGGACTTGCAATAGCCGACATAGCGGTTCCAAACATGTTGGTTAAAGCCGGTGTCGCGTCAGACTCTTTCTCAATGTGTTTTGGTCCTAATGGGAAAGGAACAATCAGTTTCGGAGACAAAGGTAGCTCAGACCAGCTTGAGACTCCATTGAGTGGCACCATCTCACCGTAAACCCTCCTTACACCTTTTTCTTTTATTTGTCCCAATAAGTATATTCATATGTAACGAACATGCATGATCTAAACACAGGATGTTTTACGATGTGAGCATCACCAAATTCAAGGTAGGAAAAGTTACGGTGGATACAGAATTCACCGCGACATTTGACTCTGGAACCGCGGTTACATGGCTGATCGAGCCTTACTACACTGCTCTAACAACAAACGTGCGCTTTACGTACTTTTGCATTTAGTTCATTCCATTACCTAAAACCTCGAGGCATGTAACATTACAAACCGACCCGTCTGTGTGTTGTGTTATGCAGTTTCATCTCTCTGTACCAGACAGACGACTTTCGAAAAGTGTGGATAGCCCTTTTGAGTTTTGCTACATTATCACATCAACGTTCGTAGGCTTATCTTTAGATATACATATGATAAATGTTTGTAGTTAAAAAATTATTGATGCATGTGTGTGTAGCTGTTTGCAGTTCAGATGAAGATAAGCTTCCTTCAGTTAGCTTTGAGATGAAAGGAGGAGCTGCTTATGATGTTTTCAGCCCCATACTTGTCTTCGACACTTCCGATGTATACACATATCTTCTCATATCATCATTTTATCATATTTACTATATCTAAATATATTAATCTCCATTGCATTAACAGGGTAGTTTTCAAGTCTATTGTTTGGCTGTCTTAAAGCAAGTTAATGCTGACTTCAGCATCATCGGACGTTCGTTTTTGTTCTTTTTTTCCCACAATCAACACAATTTCTTCTTGTACATTTTAACCAATTCCTAAATCAGATGAAAATTTTTCTTTATGTTAGAAAATTTCATGACCAACTACAGAATCGTCCACGATCGTGAGAGAAGGATCTTAGGATGGAAAAAATCTAATTGTACGTCCTACTTGAACTAAACTCTTCTCCAAAAACAAAAATTACTCATGTTAATAACTAATTTCTTGTGGACATTTTCAGGTAATGATACTAACGGTTTCACAGGACCTACCGCTTTAGCAAAACCGCCATCGATGGCACCAACGTCGTCTCCAAGAACCATCAACCTTTCCAGTCGTTTGAACCCTCTGGCTGCGGCTTCTTCACTTTTCATCATTTGCTTCATTTCTTTTGTATCTTTGTGATAGTGACTAATTTAATTACATCTAATGTGCAAAGAGCTAATCTTATTCTCGTTTCTACCCTCTGAGTTTCACATATTATTCTATCCACCCCATCATTCTTTGTTTCTCATCTTCTTGCCATGTTCGTCCCATTCATCCAAGTGGGACATTTTTAAATACAATATCTTACCTTATATAGGAGCACGCATGGGTCAAAAAGTTTGGGTCGTCTCCCAAAATTTAAAATATCCAAAAATAAATCGATGGAATGACTTAACCTATATAATATTGTATAAGCCAAGACTTTAAACAAAATGGAGAAAAGGAAACTAATTCAACTTGTCTATCTTTGATTTATAAAGTTATAATGCATAATGCCCTCCTCGTCTGTTGATTTCTCTGAAGGAACTTCTATTTTTCTAAATTTTTTGTATACAAGTCGAATTTTAGTATGATAATAAAAAGCTCGTATAACCTTTTAATATAAGATTAGGTATACATGTACTATTGATACTCTATTGCGGCATGATTAGAAGGTCAACTGTAAGAGAAAACATCAACAATGTTGTCTATTATGAGTAACTAGGGAATTATATGATATCAACAACAATAGAAAAAGATATTGTTCGTTAAATAAAATAAGACAAAAAAGAGAAAATAACAGGAATGAAGTGCAAAATACGAAGTGTAGAGGGGCATTTCAACAAAAATAAAAGAGTTGACGAAGACACTTATAAAAAGGAATGGCTAATTTCAAAAAGTCTCCCACCGCAAAAGAGAACTCTGTCTTCGTCAACCTTTCTCCTTCAGGGAAACAAGACGAAGATACAAAATAATGGCTACTACTCCGATTAAACTAGTATTAGTTCGAAGAGAATCAAATCAGCTTCTCTCAGCATGTCTGGTACAATGCGACCGAGTCAAGCTTTTGACCTTTTTACTTTCCTCAAATTTCTGTACATATACGGGATTCGTCATGGTGTGTATCGTTATCTGAGAAAGTAAACGGAGTTTTACTCCGGAAGTGTTTTTCTTTTCTACGAGAAAAACCTTTGAGAGTAAAGTCATGGACGTTGCACGCCAAGTGTTTGTGTTATTGTCTGTGTTAGTGGTGTGTTGGGGATTTGAGAGATGTGAGGCTACTGGGAAGTTTGGCTTCGAAGTCCACCACATTTTCTCTGATTCCGTCAAGCAAAGTCTTGGTCTTGGCGATCTAGTTCCGGAACAGGGAAGTTTGGAGTACTTCAAGGTTTTGGCTCATCGCGATCGCTTGATTAGAGGTCGAGGTCTTGCCTCTAACAACGATGAAACCCCGATCACTTTCGATGGGGGAAACCTCACGGTTTCAGTCAAGCTTCTGGGATCGTAAGGCATCTTCTCATCTTGATTCACAACTATTCGTTTTCTTGTTTATTGCTAGTTGGTGATAGTAAAAGCGATATGTATGAATGAGATGCTTGAATCCATTCGTTGTTGAAATATGATTTGTATCTCCATGTGGTTTGGTTTCAGTCTGTACTACGCCAATGTCTCTGTGGGAACACCACCTTCTTCGTTCCTGGTGGCTCTGGACACAGGCAGTGATTTGTTTTGGTTGCCTTGCAATTGCGGTACTACTTGTATCCGTGACTTGGAAGACATTGGAGTTCCACAGGTTACTTTCCCCTCTTTTGAAAGCAGCTAAACGGTTTCTTCAAACTATTTTTGTTTAACTCTTTGTCGTTTGCTCTTCTTTGAGACAGAGTGTACCACTCAATCTATACACTCCCAACGCGTCGACTACAAGTTCAAGCATTCGTTGCAGCGACAAGCGTTGTTTTGGATCTAAAAAGTGTTCTTCTCCTTCAAGTATTTGCCCTTATCAGATTTCCTACTCTAACAGCACAGGCACCAAAGGGACATTGTTACAGGATGTATTACATCTGGCTACAGAGGATGAAAATTTAACACCTGTCAAAGCTAATGTCACGCTTGGGTAAGTAAATGATTCTTCACCTCTGTCTTTTCTTTACAAAAAACCTTCATGTACGCTATTGTGCCGCTTAAATACTGTCCGTGTCCTGTTAACGCCGAGGTGTGCGTAGCATAACCGATAATATACAGTAAGATTAGATATAGTGTGAAATCTGGAGATGTAAAATGTGTAGGTCTTTTGCCTCTCTTAGCACTCATGTATGGCTCCATCAACTGTCCTCTGTTTGAGAAATGACCTCAAAGGCCAAATAACTGAATCCGTGTTTGTCGTGCAGTTGCGGTCAGAAGCAGACAGGTCTGTTCCAGAGAAACAATTCTGTGAATGGTGTTCTTGGGCTTGGTATTAAAGGTTACTCTGTTCCAAGCCTTCTGGCAAAAGCCAATATCACTGCAAACTCCTTCTCAATGTGCTTCGGGCGTGTCATTGGCAATGTCGGAAGAATCAGTTTTGGAGACAGAGGCTACACAGACCAGGAGGAGACTCCATTCATTTCTGTTGCACCAAGGTACAAAGTCAACATAGTTTCTACACCGATTCCATTTCTTTCTCCCATTGTTTTCTTTTTGACAATTTTGATCCAAAATGAATAAACTAGTACCGCTTATGGTGTGAACATTTCGGGAGTATCAGTGGCGGGAGATCCTGTTGACATTCGCCTGTTTGCAAAATTCGACACTGGCTCATCATTTACACACTTGCGGGAGCCAGCATATGGCGTTCTTACCAAATCTGTATGTATAAACTTTTCTTCTTCTGAAAATGTTGTGCTGTTAAACCATTAGATAGATCTGTAACTTTTGCAGTGGGTATTGCTACATCGGCATGACGTTCATTCTCCATAACTTTTGCAGTTTGACGAACTTGTTGAGGACAGGCGACGCCCAGTTGATCCCGAGCTTCCGTTTGAGTTCTGTTACGACTTGAGGTCACGCCCGCACTCTTATCAGTGTAGTTATTAGATGATTTTGCCCACTTTAGTAAAATGTGTTCGAATTTTAACGCACGCTAGAACATCTAATAAGTAAGAAAAGCCTGAGGAAACATTGACTTTATAGAAGAATATGAAGTAATCATTGACTTTGTAAAATGGACTGATCGGTACCACATTTGAATTCTGATGTTCTTCATCTTCACATGCAGCCCAAACGCTACAACCATACAGTTCCCCTTAGTAGAGATGACTTTTATAGGAGGATCCAAAATCATCCTCAACAATCCGTTTTTCACTGCACGGACTCAGGCAAGACATGGTGTTTAATTTTTCTTTCTTTGATTTACTAGCTTATGTATTTACATATTTGTTTTTGGTTATGTAACAGGAGGGTAATGTGATGTACTGCTTGGGTGTTCTGAAGAGCGTAGGTCTCAAGATTAACGTCATAGGACGTAAGTATCTCCACACTGATACACAAAATTCTGTATATATATGCAAAATACTAATGGGAATATTTGTGGCTCGCAGAGAACTTTGTGGCTGGCTACCGCATTGTATTCGATCGGGAGAGGATGATTTTGGGTTGGAAGCAGTCTCTTTGTGAGTGACCAGACCAGGAAGTGATTAACTGATTATATATACCTAGGAAGAAAGCATTGGTAATGAAAGTGTTTTGTGTTAATGGCAGGTTTTGAAGATGAAAGCTTGGAATCTACAACTCCTCCACCACCAGAGGTCGAAGCTCCTGCACCAAGTGTATCCGCTCCACCACCTCGTTCTCTTCCTCCTACTGTTTCCGCTACACCGCCCCCAATCAACCCTCGTAACTCCACTGGAAACCCTGGTACAGGCGGTGCAGCCAATCTCATCCCTCTCGCATCTCAACTCCTACTTCTCCTACCTCTTTTGGCCTTCCTGTGAATCACAGAAGCCATATGTTTTCCTTGGTTTGACCATTTTGTGTTCATTCAGTAACAAACTTCGTTTGATGTGCAAAACAATTTTCATTGGTTTGAGAGTGGTAATCTTGTCTCCCCTGTTTTTGTTACATAAAGTGTTTTGGATATGTCAAAGTGCATGGAGCAATCATCAATTACATAAAGTGTATAAACTTCGTGATAATCTGACAGACTTATTATAACGGCTAATGTCAGAAGTTATCTCACTTAAATAGGAAATTATTTCACGAAATAGAAAAGTAAAGAAATTGTTCGTTGAACAGAAGAGAATACAGGGAGTTAAGTGAAATATACGAAGAATAAAGGGGTTTTTCCGAAAAAAAAAGAGTTGACTAACAGACTTATTAATAACGGCTAATGTCAGAAGTCAACTCCCTCCGGATAAGAGACTCTGCCTTCGTCAACCTTTTAGGTTCTTGGGAAAAAGAAGAGGATCCAAAGTAATGGCTACTACTCCGATTAAACAACTCTTAGCTCGAACATTCAAATCAGCATGTCTGGAACAATGCGAACAAGTCAAGCTGTTGACCTTTTCATTTCCTCAATCTCCTTACAAATACGGCATTCGTACCAGTGTACATCGTTTATCTGAGAAATTAAACAGAGTTTTACTCTGGAAGTTGTATTATTTTATCGGAAAAGCCTCGAGATTGAAGTTATGAACGTTGCACGCCAAGTGTTTGTGTTATTGTCTATGTTAGTTTTGATCTTTTGGGGTTTGGAGAGATGTGAGGCTTCTGGGAAGTTTAGCTTCGAAGTTCACCACATGTTCTCTGACGTAGTCAAGCAAACTCTTGGGTTTGACGATCTAGTGCCAGAAAACGGAAGTTTGGAGTACTTCAAGGTTTTGGCCCACCGTGATCGCTTCATCAGAGGTCGAGGTCTTGCCTCCAACAATGAAGAAACTCCTCTCACTTCCATTGGAAGCAACCTCACGCTTGCACTCAATTTTTTGGGATTGTAATTCCTCTTTTCCTTTTGATTCACAACATTTCGTTTTCTTCTTTAACGCAAACACAATTTGGTAGTGTATGATGCTTGACTCCATCGCCTCTTGAATATGGTTTCAGTCTGCATTACGCCAATGTATCTTTGGGAACACCGGCGACTTGGTTTCTGGTGGCTCTGGACACCGGCAGCGATTTGTTCTGGTTGCCTTGCAATTGCGGTACTACTTGTATCCATGACTTGAAAGATGCTAGATTTTCCGAGGTACCTTTCCCTTCTCCAAGCAGTTGAACATTTTTTTCAGACTATTTGTTCCTTATCTCTTGTCGTTTTCTCTTCTTTGAGACAGAGTGTACCACTTAATCTATACACTCCCAATGCATCGACTACGAGTTCAAGCATTCGATGCAGTGACAAACGTTGTTTTGGATCGGGAAAGTGTTCTTCTCCTGAAAGTATTTGTCCTTATCAGATTGCCTTATCTAGCAACACAGTCACGACAGGGACATTGTTACAGGATGTATTGCATCTAGTCACAGAGGATGAGGATTTAAAGCCTGTCAATGCTAATGTAACGCTTGGGTAAGTAATGACTCTTTTCCTCTGTCTTTCTTCTATGCACCTTTAAGAATAAAGGGTTCATTCCTGGAGTAACCTATTGAATGAAGTGAGATTCCGGACATGTAAAAAGTTTAGGTCTTTTGCCTCTCTTAGAACTCATGTACGGTTCCATCAACTGTCCTCTGTTTAGAGAAATGACCAAGGAGATGCTAAAGAACTGAATCCGTGTTTGTGGTGCAGTTGCGGTCAGAACCAGACAGGTGCGTTCCAGACAGATATTGCTGTGAATGGTGTTCTCGGGCTTAGTATGAAAGAATATTCTGTTCCGAGCCTTCTGGCAAAAGCGAATATCACCGCAAACTCCTTTTCAATGTGTTTCGGGCGTATCATTAGCGTTGTTGGAAGAATCAGTTTCGGAGACAAAGGCTACACAGACCAGGAGGAGACTCCATTAGTCTCTCTTGAAACAAGGTAAGAAGTCATTTCCAGATTAGCGGCGCCAAAGTTTTATAATTTGTGTATATCTACTACACCAATTCTGCTTCTATCTCCCATTATGTTTTCCTTTTCACATTTTTGACCTAAAATGAAAACTAGTACGGCATATGGTGTGAATGTGACGGGAGTATCAGTAGGGGGTGTTCCTGTTGATGTTCCCCTGTTTGCACTATTCGACACTGGCTCATCATTTACACTCTTACTGGAGTCAGCATATGGTGTTTTTACCAAAGCTGTAAGTGTTTAGATTAGACTATACCATGTATTATAATGCTGCCTGACCAAATTCATGTAAAAAAGCGAGATATGTGTAAACTATTCTTCCTCGGAGAAACTATTGTGCTGTTAAACCATTAGATATATCTGTAATTTTTGCAGTGGGCATTGAAAATTGAAATGAAGATTTCTCAGAAGAAAGCCATTCCTCCAAGCTTTGTTTGTTACATCATATGACGTACATCTTTTACTTTTGCAGTTTGACGATCTTATGGAGGACAAGCGACGCCCAGTTGATCCTGATTTTCCGTTTGAGTTCTGTTACGACTTAAGGTCATGCTTCCACTCTTATCAGTGTAGTTATATATGCTTTTGCCTATATTAATAGCACATTCTTTTAACGCACGCCAGAACACGTAAAAAGTAAGAAAGATGGGAAACATTTTATAGAGAAGAACATCTGAATTCTGATGCTCGTCCTCGTCATATGCAGTCCAAATGTTACAACCCCTGTAGAGATGATTTTCGTTGGAGGATCCAAAATGACTCTCAGGAATCCGTTTCTTACAGCAACGTCTAAGGCATGACATGGTCTTTAATTTTTCTTTTTCTTTTCCTGTATTAACGTATCTATTTACATTTTCTTTTTGTTTTTGGTTTTGAACACTGGTAACAGGAGGGTACTAAGATGTACTGCTTGGGTATTCTGAAGAGCATAAATCTCAATATCATCGGACGTAAGTATCTCAACAACCAATTCTGATGCACAAATTTATATATATATATATATATATATATATATATATATATATATATATAAAGAGAGT
>Ga0041059_1001541_pt1 | contig 18178 bp, 25 predicted proteins | sample AraColnosormetaG_FD_56232 | JGI IMG/M metagenome (GOLD analysis project Ga0041059, IMG submission 56232) | Arabidopsis roots microbial communities from North Carolina, USA - Col MF nosort | ecosystem: Host-associated > Plants > Roots > Unclassified | place: USA: North Carolina | collected...
ATTATCATTATTAATTCATTATCATCAAACTTAGGATATTTACGGATTCCACTTTTTACGGATTTACGTTTTTGGCGGGAAAATCACGGGTTTACGTTTTTTGGCGGGAAAATTAAGGGTTTATGTTTTTGGCGGGAAAATCTCGGGTTTACGTTTTTGGCGGGAAAATCACGGATTTACATTTTTGGCAGGAAAATCACGGATTTACGTTTTTGGCCGGAAAATTACGGTGTTTACGTTTTTGGCGGAAAAATCACGGATTTACGTTTTTGGCGGGAAAATCACAGGTTTACGTTTTTGGCTAAGATACCACGCTCCTAACAGCCGTTACAAAACATGGCCTAACAGCCGTTATCGTTGGTTTAAGGACGAAAACAGTTGTTAGTTACGCTGTTAGGAGAGCTGTTAAGAATTGTTAACAATGAGTCGATTTGGCCGGGTCAACGATAACTTATAGGTTAAATTAGAAGTCAACTTTTTGTTGAGGTATAAAACGGCCATTACAGTGTCAACAAGATTTGAAAGCTTGAGAGGAAGCTTTATCCGAATTCCCCTTTTTCCCTGCAAATCCATGTCCCAAAGTCAGTCACTGGAATTAGAAACCAATGGAGAAAACCAAAACCAATAACCTTTGACTCCAGAACAGCTAGCTTGAGATTCTCATTTAGGATCAAACTTGACATTCAAACACGACCACATTAAAGAAACATTGGAAGGCTTTGAATCTAAGGTGTTCTGTTAATACCTGATCCTTCCATGCCTTAAGTGAATCACTCAGAGTTTTGGCAAATGTCTCAGCATCTATGGGTTCACACTCTTATTGAAACTAGAATAAAAAGGATACCTCTTTTTGGTAGCCAAAGAAATATATTATATATGAAGTTGTAGTGAGGAAATGATGGTAAATTACATAAAGAAGTCTCCAATCGTTGTACACACGAGACTGGTGCTTTTATTGAACAATGGACATGAAACAACGAAACATAAACACGTTCTGAAGAAGGGTTTTTCAACCAGAGGTGGAGGCTAGGCCACGCGTTGCGTTGAGGAGGTTGGCGTGATCGGTGTTGCAGTAAAGATAGCTCTCTTTCCCAGATGAAGTCGTAGTAAGGACTTTGGAGAAACCCATGTATTCCATCTCCTGCAATCTCTTCAAGCAGATGTTCGCCATGAACCTAAACAGTTCTTTCTTCTGGTTCCAGGGTTGGTTTACGTATTCTTCAATTGGCATCCACTGAGAAAGCCACAACAAGAGATCTAAGCAGTTAAAAAACCATCCTTGGTTCAGGTTCATCAAAAGATATACAATACAAGACGTTTTACCTTAGCAGCTAAGATCTCAGAGTCTTGTTTCTTGATTTCAAAAGTGGTTGGTTCTAACTCACAGAGGAAAAATATATCCGTTTTTATTTCCAAGAATGCTTGGTGGCTTTCCCTGCGAGAGGACATTAAAATGCAGTCAAGGTTAAACAGATCAAGAACTCATGGATACTTAATAAAGATGGCATGAAGATAATCTTGTTACCTGAAAGCCAGGACTTCTACAAATTTTGTCTTAATCTGAAGCAAAAGACCATAAGAAAACATGAATTAGATTACACTACATCAATAGAAAACCCAAAAACTGGATACGTACACCAGTTTCTTCTTCCACTTCCCTAAGTGCTCCTTCCCAAATATTCTCACCCTGTGAAATGTCACTTGGCTTAGGTATGATATCAGAGGGAAGTGCAAAATCATAAGCAAAACAACGAGAGGTTTTTTAACAAGGTGCCAAAATCCCATAAGCTCACCTCTTTAACAACACCGGTAGGCAGTTTCCACACTCCTGTACCTTTGAAATGACCATCAATCTCCTGGACCACAAGCACCTTCACATGGAAATATCTCGTTAAGTTCTGTTCTCATCATTCCAGAGGTCAAAATACTTACTAGGCAATGAACAAACAGAAGACCTTAATGGCCTCTCTAGTCCAGTCACTGGCTACATTCCACCAGAAATGCTTACACTTTTTCTAGTGATTTTGACTCTTTATCAAGCCATTGGGATTGAAAGAGATGGACCAAGAAAAGAAGACGGTAAAGAGTTGTTACCTCTTTGGTCTTCTTGTTTAGGACAAAGGCACCAACTCCAATACGATGAGACGCATTGGCAGGAAGAGTACTAGGAACATCAGCGATCCAAGATGTAAGCATGGTGTATTCCCTCTCGGCATGGTGGCACACAAACCCTTCCTGTCAAATTACCAACTAAATTGCTGAACAAGAACCAATCCAAAACCATAGTTACAAACATAAACATCTTACTTACTGCTTTTGCAGGTGCAATAAGATTGTCAAGCCCATCGGCAAGCTTTAACCATATCCCCTTCGTCCCCTGCAAATACATGTCTCAACTCATTGCCACTAGACTACAAGTGTCTTCTAAAGAGTCTCTCTAAGTCTCAAATCTGAAGTGGTCTATTAATGAAATACCTGATTGCTCCAATACACAAGTGAAGCTCTCAGCTTTGGGACAAAATCCTCAATAGTCATTGGTTCTGTCAAGTTCACCTTAACACCTCCATAATTATCTGGAACCCCTTGAAGTAAAAGGGACTCCTGATCTTCATTGTCCATGCTACAAAAAGAACCAATCCATATTCTAAGAAAACCCAAGTTCCCAAAATCAAATGTGAGTAAGAGGAGACATACCTTGAAGAAAGTTGAGTTATTTGTGGTATTGGAATGATTTCGAACTTCAGGTTTTATAACAAGAAGCTAAGAGTTTCAGCCAAGAGGGCGACTTAAAGAGTAGACTTTTAAGAATTTCCATGTAATTGAGTTGCTATAGAAACAAAGTTTCAAACTTTGTTGAAATTACATGGAAAAGAACAGAAGCAAAATGAGATGAGATTCCAAACTAAGGGTTTTGGGGTTTTCAATAGGTTTGGGCCATTTTGCTCTGTCAACGGAACAGTCACTCTCTCTTAAGTTACAGAGCGACTTTGGAACCAAAGAGGCACATTTGGGTCTTGCTTGCATTTTCACAATCTTGAAGACATTGGTTCGATTTTGCTAAAGTCAAACCGAAATGTTTTCGGTCTAGTCTGGTTTTCTGTCAAAATGTATTTTTTCCATAATATGAAGAAATGATTTAATGTACCAAAACATTAGTGTAGTTGTAGTCTTTGAATTACCATTTTATTAAGTTATCGGAAATAGACTCGCCTCTAGAACAAGTCTAGAGACGTGAAGGGAAGCTTGGACATCCAATGTTGTATATCATATAGTAGAGGCTCTATCAAGGAATGATCGAATGTCGTATAGCACAGCATTTTCACAATCTTGAAGACATTGGTTCGATTTTGCTAAGACTGTTTAAGAACCAAATTAAGACCGAAATTTTCCGGTCTAATCAGGTTTAGTTTTCCACTGGTTTGGTTTTCTGTCAAAAATGTATTTTTTTCTGTACTCTAAAATATACCAATCAATTCGTTACTGTAGGGTTTAAAAAAAATATATATATATATCAGACCAAAGAAAAATTTAAAAACAAAATAATTAAGAGTCTTATACAACAAGTTAGGTTACAGGAGAAAAGGAGAAAGAGGGTTAGGTTAAATAGAGAAACACTTTCTCAAAAGAGTTGTGAAGAGTGAAGTAGAACTATGATCAGGCTTTCCTTTGAGAAAGTACGCGTGGTCGGTGCTGCAGTAAAGATAGCTCTCCTTACCAGTTGAATTCTTGGTAAGGACATTGGAGAAACCTAAGTACTCCTTCTCTTGAGACCTCTTCAAGCAGATGTTAGCCATGTACCTGAAGTTCTCTCTGTTCTGGAATAAAAGGTTGGTTTATGTATACCTCAATCGGCATCCACTGAGAAAACCGACAACAATTGAGTGTTAAAAGATCTGCAGTAACTAAAACCCTCCTTGGATTTGTAAAATAAGATCAATGTGTGACTATATCTCTATACCAAACTCAAAAATATGCCAAGATCACATCAAACTTACCTCTTGAATAACACCGGTAGGAAGCTTCCACAGTCCGGTATCTTTGAAAACACCATCGATCTCCTGAACAGCAAGCACCTGCAAATGGAAATTTGTTCATCAAGGTTCAATCTAACGTATGGTTCAGGTCTTGTTGTACCAGAGAATAAAGCAAGACTCAGCAATATATAAACATAACGTAGTGAAAATCAATACTGATACACCAAACAGCTAAGCCAGGAGAAATATGAAGTAGTAGTAATGTATTGTTACCTCTCTGTTCTTGTTTAGGACAAGAGCACCGATGCCAATACGATGAGAAGCATTGGCAGGAATAGTGTTAGGCAAGTCGGAGATCCAAGAACTAAGCACCGCATATTCATTCTCGGCATGGTGGTACGTAAACCCTTTCTGTAAAATCACCAAAATAGAATCCGATTCGATCACTAAAGCTGAACAAGAATCAATCAAAAAACAAAACTACCAAATCACAAACATAACATCTTCTTAATTACCTTCATTGCAATGTCAACAAGACTCGAAAGCTCACAAGGAAGCTTTATCCAAATTCCTTTTTTCCCCTGGAAGTCCATGTCCACAAAAGTCATTCACTGACACTAGAAACTCATGTTCAAAGAAAACCATATCAAAGGAACATTGCAAAGGATTAAATCTTTAATACCTGATCCTTCCATGCCTTAAATGAAACGTCAAGCTTTGCATTAAAATCTTCAGCATTCATGGGTTCAACTTCCATCAGGTTTACTTCAACACGGCCGTATCTATCTTCTTTTCCAATAAGTAAAGAGATCTGTTGTGCTTCACTGTCCATGCTGCAGTATCTAAGGAAAACTCTCTTTATCACAACTTAAAAGACAAGAACAAGAAAACCAAATCCCAAAGAGAACAACTATGAATTTCTTGGATTGAGATTTTGAGAGTCTCACAAAGAAAACGTAAACAAAGAAAGTCTAGATAGTTTTCCATAAACCATTTTCTTCTTTCTTTAGTAAACAACAATCAATGGTTTAGAGATTTCTCTTTAGTCTTCAATACAGCTGAGAAAGTGAGAATAAACTATGAAGTATCAAAGGAAAAAAATCGTCATAAATGTCACTAGAGAGAACTAAAACAGAATTAAATCAACCAAAACAAAGCCTTTCTCAAAAGCCGTTCGCAAGCAAATGTTTCTTCTTCAGTACATTTTATTTAGAAGGAAACCATGGTGAATTACTAATGGCAAGTCTCCAGTCTTTGGACACACAAGACTGGTGAACTTTAATTGAATACACAAGACGTGAAACAAAGAAGCAGAAACACTTTCCGACTAGTCAGAGAGAGAGGTGGAGGCTTGGTCAGCTGTTTCCTTCAGGAGGTTGGCGTGATCGACGCTGCAGTAAAGGCTCTTTTTGGCTGAATTCGTAGTAAGAACGAAGCCCGTGTACTTCTCCCGCGACCTTTTTAAGCAGATGTTAGCTATTAACTTGAACATCTCGTTCCCCTCCTTGTTGTGATAGGGTTGGTTTACGTATTCCTCAACCGGCATCCACTGAGAAACCCACAACAAGAGAGCTAGGCTGTTAAAAGATCTTCAGTAAACTAATTGAGATTCATCACAAGATATGTAACATGTTTTACCTTAGCAGCATGGATCTCAGAATCTTGTTTCTGGATTTCAAAAGTTCTTGCTTCCAACTCGCAGACGAAAAATATATCCGTTTTTCTTTGCCACACTGCTTGGTGACTTTCCCTGCGAGACACCAACAATACGATGTCAAGATGAAATCGATCAATGGATAACTTATAAAGAAAGGATGAAGAGATGTTTTGTTACATGAAAGACAAGACTTCTACAAACTCTGCATCAATCTGAAGCAAAAGACAAAAGGAAAACACGGAGTTTAGATTACAGTATCAATATAAAACCCAAGAGATATATATGTTTGTCAGGGTTTGAAGACGGATACGTACATCAGTTTCTTCTTTCACTTCCCTAACTGCTCCAGCCCAGATACTCTCACCCTGTGGATTTGATATATTCAGTTGGCCAAGATATCAAAGGTAAGTGCAAAAACATACCCAAATCAATGACTCTTGTACAGTGCTAATAACTTGTGGTTGATACCATCAAGCCTTATCATTGGAATCAATGTGTGACAATATCTCTATATCAAGTTTACATGCTCAAGGAGCCACACCTCTATGAAGTTTAGCATTCATTAACTTGTATTTTACCAAAGTAGTGACCTAATCGATAAAATTACACACACACATAAAAAGATGTGCCAAGATCCAATAAACTTACCTCTTTAATAGTACCGGTAGGCACCTTCCAGACATTTTTATCTTTGAAATATCCACTATTCTCCTGAACCACAAGCATCTAGAAATGGAAAAAAATTCATTAATGTTCAATCAAATGTAAGTTTCAGCTCTTGTTGTACCAGAGACCAAAACTAGAGTCGGCAATAAATACACATCATGTTCATGTAGAGAAAATGCAGACCTATACACTAAACAGAATATTTGTCCAGTTACTATTGATATCTAAAGCCAAAAATGTTTACCTAATTGACTCTACTGATATATCTCAAGCCTAAAATGTTTTCTATTCTCTCTATTTTTAACAATTTGACTCTCTTTCAGACCATTTACATTCAAAGTGATGGACTTGAAATACATAAGAATTGTCTTGTTACCTCTCCGTTCTTGTTTAGGACAAAAGCACCGATCCCAATACGATGAGAAGCATTGCAAGGAAGAGTGCTAGGTGGCTCTGGAAGCCAAAATGTAAGCATCACATACTCATTCTCGGCATGGTGGTATGTAAACCCTTTCTAACAAAATCACCAAACATAATTTGATCACCAAAGCTGAACAAGAATCAATCCTAAACAAAAATTCTATCCATAACATCTTCTAACCTTAATTGCAGTATCAACAAGACTAGATAGCTCACTAGGCAGCTTTATCCAAATCCCCTTCTTCCCCTATCCCAAAAGGCCAAAGTCAGTCATTAGCAATAGAAATTCATGTCAATGAAGCAAAACAAAAAAAACCAATAACATTTTGACAGAAACAAAAAGACACTATCACAATGTTTAAATCCAGAGGTCTATATCTTAAAAACTGTTTGAGATTAGCAGCAATGATTCAAAGACGACCATTTTAAAGAAATTTGGAAAGATTGAATCTTTTTAATACCTGATCCTTCCAAGCCTTAAGTGAAACATCAAGCTTTGAATCAAAATCACCAATAGTCATGGATTCCACTTCCATCAAGTTCACCACAGTACCTCCAAATCTGTCTTCTTCTCCATCAAGTAATGAGATTTCAAAAGCTTCACCGTCCATGCTACAGTATCTTTGACAACAAAACACAAGAAAAGCAAAGTTTTTTGTCAAACCCATGTCGCTTCAATCAATCAAAACAGAACCCAAAAGTAAATGTTAGTAAGAGAGAAGAAAGACCTTAAGAGGAAACTGAGTTATCGTATCTGTGAGACACTTTAGGTTTATTATACAAATCAAAGGAGAAGACTTTGATAGGATTCAAGAATTTCCAGGCAATGAATTGGTAATCGAGTAACAAAAAGGTTGAAGAAGAAGAAGTCAACGAGGTTAGAAGCAAGTGCATATTGATTATGGATCGATGAATGTTCCTTTGGCTTACAATTTCGTGGAACGAAGCAATCACAAAGAAAGGGTTTTTCTATTGAGAAATGACGATTCGGTGGTTGGGCCATCAAGCTCCGTCAACGGAACAGTTCTTCCTCTCAGACAATGACGAAAAAGCACGGTGACTTTAAAAATTGGAACCGAAGAGGATTACATTGGTTCGGTTTGCAGTGATCTCGATTCTGGTTTTTTATTAGAACCGAAATTGTTTCGGTCTATTGTTTCCAATTTTTATACCAAACCAAAATTCTGGTTTTATACCAAGTATTTTGTTTCCATTTGATTTGGTTGTGTACCAAAATTCAAATCTGGTTTTTGTTAGAACCGAAATTGTTTCGGTCTTTTGTCTCCAATTTGATTTGGTTTTGTACCAAACTGACATATGATTATACTTAATGAAACAAAACAAAATTATATTTGACAAACAGCATTTTTTTGATATCATATTTCAAAAATATTATAAAGGGAAAAGTTGTTCAAAAATCTATGATACTTTATTAACACTTTAATTAAAAAACTTTTTAAGACTGTTTATAAATGCGGTATAAACAATGTTTTATTTGACAAACACCATTTTTAAGATATCTTATTTTGTATTTTTTTTTTAAATAGACCAAAAACAGCGGTATCATAAAATCGGTATTTGCGGAATTCTACTTTAAAAAAAAAAACATAATACCAAAGGGGGAACGCAACTAGATGATGAAACCATATGACTAAAATTATCATGTAAAAAACTATTAAATAAAATATTTGCTAAATATTATTTACTATATAATATATTAATATGGAAGATATATTAAAAAAATATATCATGGAAGATTATTGATAAATTCTTTCATGTTATGGAAGATCTATTAAAGTGAGTTTGAATGGTTCATATGATGTTAATTTATTCAATTCTAGTCAAAACCATTAAAATGAATAATAGAAATATTATAAAACCAAAAGGTAAATCATCAATATTTTGACCAAAAAGAAAGGTAAATCCTAAATATAATATTAAACTTCATAAAAAAATGTTGAATATTTTTTTTAAAGAAGACAAGAGATGTCCTCTTATTACGGATTCTTAACACTGATTTTGATTACTTTTTCTAGGTTTTTCTTTCTTTTGAATCTAACTATATTTTCCGATAAAAAAAACTTGGTGTATTCTCAAGAAACATCTAATGGCCATCACAAAAATGTCATCTCTTATAATACTTTCATTGATGATGTTGACTTTCATCTATATTCCCATGATTTCAGGTAAAAAATTTATCTGTTTATAAGTAATTATCTCATTTTTTTCATAGATTATCTTAAGAAAATGATAGTTTTGCCACTTGAGTCTTTTTTTTGGTGGAAATCCACTTGAGTCTAAATAGTAAATAGTAGATGCAAAGAAGAAGAAAAAAAATTATGTGGGGGCAATAAAAATCTTTAAATGTTCTATTGACTATTTTTTTACTGTTGATATATGAATCAAATAGGGCAATTCAGAGGAATCAAACAGTGTGAGATGAAATGTTATAGCACACCAGAATGCAATGCAACATGCTTACATGAAGGATATGAAGAAGGGAAATGTCTGAAAAGTTGGGATGGTGGAGTTGAGTGTTGTTGTCTAGGCCTCCTGGCTAGTTCTCATCAAGATAGTTCTCCTATTTCTAGTCCTCACTATATAATATTTCATGGCATATGTATTCTCAATATATGAATTCAAAAATATATATTCAAATATTATGATCGACAATATCTCATCCAAGTTCTACACTAATCAAATTTTATATCCATTATCATTACTTATTCTCACTGCAATCTCCACAGATCAAAAGTCTTCTCTTTTGTGCCAAACATTCTCAGATTTATTCTTCGCACTGAACCGATTGGTTATTTCGGTTAACCGTTATTTCGAATTTGGGATAAAAGAAAACAAAAATAACCGATTTTGGGAAAAAAACGGCGAGACGAGAGAGAGATATAAGTAGTTATGGGCGTTAGGTTATTCATTCGGTTTTGGTTTCTATTAGGTTATCGATTCTTTTGGTTCTAATGTTTAATCCATTCGGTTATTTTGAAATGTTGGTTCGGTTCCGGTTCTTTCGGTTTAAATATTTAGTATCCATTCGATTATTTTGCTTTGTATATTTTTCGATATTTCAGTTATTTTTAAGTATTTTTATTATTTTATATATATTTTCAAGTATTTTAATTATTTAGTATAAAAATAACTAATATTTTAAAAATATAATTATATTTCCGATATTTTTGATTACCCGAAATAATTCAATTTGGTACCGATTCGGTTTCGGTTCTTTCGGTTATAGAATTTACTATCCATTCGGTTATTTCAAATTTTCGGTTCGGTTCGATTCGGTTTAATTCTTCGGTTTCGGTTCCGTAAGTTCGGTTTGGTTTATTTCCCCAGGTTTTTTTTTTTTAACAATTTCTTTCAATTGATATGATTAATAGTGATTACAGTGTAGGGCGTTTGTGATAAAATTTGGTACAAAGTAATGATAAATAAAGGAAGTGTCTTGTGGCAGATGAGATTTTGCAAGCATATCAGCCGGTTGGTTGTTCGTTCTCGGCGTCCAACTGAAAATAACTTCTTCAAAACGTTTGCTCCATGACCAAGCTTCACGTATCCAATTAAAAGCTCCAAAATGCATTTGTTTTCTGTTCAGTAGTTCTTCCACCTGTTTGCTATCACCTTCAAAGATGACTTTACGGTACCCTTGACTCCAAGTATGCTGCATGGCCATGACCAAAGCTTGGAGTTCACTTTCCAAAGCATTATTCATTGTTCCTCCAACTGCTTGTGCTGCTCCTTTATAGAATCCTTTGTCGTCTCTGATTAGCCATCCTGAGTTTGTTTGTTGTGTGCGGTAATTGAAAGAGCCATCATAGTTGCATTTAATCCATCCCATTGGTGGTTGTTCCCATTTCTGATGTGTCGATTCCCGATTGTTGCAGCCTTCTCTTACTGTGTAATGATTCAGACTTTGGATATATTCTTGCGCATTCTCCCATTCTTGTACGTCATCCTTTGCTCGCTTTAGTGTACTTTGCCAAGATAAATTCTGGTGCTGAAAAACAAGCTGGTTTCTACTCCTCCAAAGTCTCCACATAATCCAAAGTGCAAGTTGAGATAGTTGCGGTTGATTTTTAGCCAAAATTCTTGATAGAATGATCTCCAACTTTGTCTCTACCGATGCACCAACGCTTGTTAGAATATGATGGGGAATGCCCGATGCGCGCCAAACCTGTTGAGCATAAAAACAATCAAAAAATAAATGCTGTGACGTTTCCTCATCCTGACAGCATCTGCGACATATAGAATGGTTGTTGATGTGTCTGCGACGAAGATTATCTCCCGTTGCTAAAGCCTCAGAACAAATCTTCCATAAGAAATGTTTCCCCAGGTTTATAGATAAAAGAATGGTTTACTTCACTGTTGAAACGTTCAAAACAAAATAGCAAAAAAAAAAGACATAACGGGCCCATTAAGGCCCAAAATATCATGGCTCCTACATTTTCGCCTAATCCCCAAAATTTCACCAAAAAAGATAAAACAAAAGCTGAAAGGAGGAAACCAGAGGAAGGAGACGACGACCACCACCACAACGCATCTCAGCTCTTCCTTAATCCATGGCAGTACGATCTCTCTCCCTCCCTCTCTTTTTGTCTCCATCTTGTTCAATCTATGAATCTTGATATTTCCTGTTTCTTCTGTTTCTAGTTTCACATCTTTTGATTTTGATGTTTCTGTGGTTTCTTATTTTTGGTGGAATTGTTAAAGTTTGATTCTTTTCTTTTGGTTGTTCGCCTGGATTTGCTTCGAGATTGATCATTTCTCTCGTTTTTTCTTTGTGGTCCTTTATTCTTTTGGATTTATTCGTATGTGAAATATTTTGACTTGGTTTTTGCTTGTAGGAAATGGAGCTTCCTTGTCTTGATCTTACAAAAGTTTATATGTTTTGTATAGATTTTCAGTTACTGTTGGAAAAATCAATACTTTTAGTTTCAAGATTTTGGTGTTGAGAAAGTGTTGGTTTTTAATCTTTCATAATGGCTCTGCTCTTGTAATTGGCTAATTCTAAATTAGTGAATAGACAAAGAGAAAGTCTTAGTAACATCTTGAACAGTGGATAGGGCTAATGAGAAGAATGGTGTAGTTGTTGTCTTTGCATATCATCTTCTGGATTTCAATACTTTTGCATATATAGCTTCTTGCTTTACTGAAACTTTTGCATGTATATGTTTTGTTACGAGTTATTGTGTTGGACATAGATACAGTTTAATCATAGAAGACAACCTTGAGTATCATCTTTTAGAACTCACTCGGGTGAATTGAAATGTTTGGATTGTGTCTAGGACAAGGGCCGCCCGTTGCCGAAGTTTGGCGAATGGGATGTTAATGACCCTTCATCAGCTGAGGGGTTTACTGTTATCTTCAACAAAGCTAGAAACGAGAAGAAAGGAGGTGGAAAATCTGACTCACCAGGGAAAGATGAACCTGGATATAATAAAAATGGGGAAGTTCTTGAGAAACCCGCCGTGAGTCGCAGCATCTCTTCTTCTTCTTCTTCCTCTTCTTTTAATCATATTATGGATGTCTTATACTGTTTCTTGCATGATTTGCAGAAAAAATGGTTTTGCTGTATACGCGCAGAATAAGTGGAGAGGTGTTTGCCTTGGAAGGTCTTTTATCTATATCTAAAATCATACTGCATCAAGAAGACTGGAGCTTGTCTGATAAGCCATGACAGTCACTTTTGGATTTTCGAGTGGTGTGTTTAGTGACTCCGGTTGTTGTGCAAGGTTGAATGTATCTAGATAACAACAATGTCGTTCTCTATGTATTGGTGTGATGGGTTGTATTCTTCACTTGTGAGTTAATGACAACTTAAATATTGCTATCTCTCTGTTGATTTTGGTTCCATGGAAACTTCTGTAAATCGATTTCGATTCAGTTTATTCGATGGTTTTTTGAAAATGTCTTAAACATCAGAACCAACAAACCTTTCTAGTCTTTCCTCAATACTCACAGAGCAAGATACAAAACAAATGTACTAGGAAACGTATTTGGAGATGTATTATGATATGGTCTCTAAGTATGAGAAATGTTCCTGCCAAAAAGTCCAGCTATTCCTTTCTCAGGGTCGTTCTGCTTCACAATGGATTCTCCAACCAAAACCTGTAATATTAAAATAAGCTCACACATCAGTATCACAGCGAATCATTCATCTGATTAATGTTTGCAGAGGTTTTGATGGTTGTGAAAGCTTACTGCTTTGACTCCGGCTGCTTGTACATAGGCAATGTCATCTGGTGTAAACAGACCAGATTCGCCAACCACCTTAACCCACACAACAAGATTCATCATGGTCAGGACTCAAGATTATATTCCAGTAAATGACAGACACCAGTTGAAGAATGGAAAGTGGAAGTACTTACAATCATGTCTCTCTCACGGATTTGTCTACCATGCTCTCCTTCAAGAAGCTTCTTTGTATTACTGATGTCCACTTCAAATGTTTCTGTGACACAAAAATGTAAGATTTGTGAGACTCCTCAACTGAACTAAACTGTCCACAACAAAACTCACATCCCCATGAAGTCATTCTAGAACCAGAGATATGAGAACTAGCGATATATACAAAAGCTATATTACCAAGACTTCGGTTATTGATGCCAACAAGCTCGATTCCTTCTATTCCAAGTACACGACCCATCTCTCTCTCATCATGTACCTAATTGAAAGTCAAATATATTAAGAGTGAAACAAAAAAATACTAAATTTCAACTTGCATAATTTGTCATCTAATTGAAAGAGACCTCAACAAGGGCAGCCAAGCTAAGCTTCTTGCAAATCTTAAGCAAGAAGGTTATTTCTAGGTCAGCCAATACAGCAGCAATAAGCAGTACTGCATCTGCGCCTTTAGTCCGAGCATAGTAGATCTGCCATGGATCTACAACAAACTCTTTGCATAATAGTGGACACTGCAATAATTTGAAAAACATGGATTACACAAAGTGTTTTGATAATAACGCACCAAAAGCACCAGAATTTGTTAAGAAAATACCTTCACACCAGCGCTCCTTATTGCTTCCAAGTTTTCAAAGCCTCCCTGTTGAACAACATCAAGATAAGAACTACAAATGTTAAAAACTTGTTGAAAATGTGAGTAAGATATCTGCAACTGAATACACAAGTGAACCTGGAAATACTTCTGGTCTGTCAAAACGCTGAGGCATGCTGCTCCGCCTTTTTCATAAGCTTGAGCAATCTCGACCTGTAAGACGATAAGCATTAACATCACAGCCAGAGGAATCATGAACACCTTGCGGGTTTAGATAAAAGAACAATAGCAAATCATATTGGAAACTGTTCACAATAAAAAGAAAAATGTTGATCTATTTCCCAAGGCCAAAGACTACAATGCTCAATGTTCCAATCTTTTATCCATTGAAGAATCAACCTTTACTCGCTTAATCAGAGTCCACTAACTCAATTCGAGAACACGATCTAAAGTCATAAAGGAAAGAAACAGAAACCAGTATAACATACCGGGTCAAAATTCTCTTTTAAGATTCCTCTACTTGGAGAAGCCTTCTTAACCTCAGCTATCAAGCCAGGGAAGCCAGTTCTTTTATGAGCCATCCTAAGAGCCCCAACAAAATCCCTAGTAGGAGGAGCATCCTCTACAGCTTTCTTCAGCACGTCAAGCGGATTTAGCTCCTTCATCTGAAGAACCAAAAGACAACCACCATTAAGAAAAACTCACACAAAGCTCTGAAAAGAAAAGTCTTGTAAAAAGAAAGTCTTTACCCGGGAAACTTCTACGTCTTTGTACCATGTGATCTCCTCCAAGATATTACGAGGAGAATCAGCATCATTGTTATGCAATCTCAACTCAAATGGTCCAGAGTATCCCAAAGGAGCCTTACTTGGTGGTTTTCTCCTTATCCTAATACCTTGACTAATAGCTAATTCCTCCTGATACATCTCTACTTCCCATTCCTTGATTCTAAGAACATTTCCTTTATCCTCTACTGATGAAGAAGACACAGCTAAGCTTTCCTTCAAATCCGACTTATCCAAAACAAAAAGGCAAACACTTTCAGCAACAGATTGATAACATTATAATCAGAAACCCCCAATTTTGTTCCAGATAGGGTTTTAGACTCAAGGCAATCACAAAGTTCAATCTAACAACCGTGGACAACATAAATCACACAGAATCAAACGAAAGACTCGAACTTTAATGGAGGGTGTTCATAGAATCCAAAAAAGGAGAAAAATTTGGTCGCACCTGTTGAGCTCGGATCGAGAATTGCGACGGAGCCCTAAAGTTTATCTTCCTGTCCATGGCAAAACCTGAAATTGAACGTCTGATTGAGACAGAATTGTTACACCGATACAGAGAAGGTGAAGCCACTTTAATTGGAAGTCTCTGTACCGGAACTAGTCCCTCCATTGCCGGAAAAAAAAAAGTTTCGAACTTTTGAAGAAGAAAGAAAATTCAAATGGTTTTTGTAATTTATGGTCAAACAAAAGTTTATATAGAAGTTGGATTATGAATATTTTTGGTAGTTGGTGTGATTAACACGTGGGTTAATAGTAAGACGGCGATTTTTTTTTGCAATGGTTGGTGAAAAATACAGTTGAGCAGAGACTGGTCTAGTCTTTACCTTTGATTTGTCACATTTTGATTGTTTTTCGTTTACTACACTACTTTGGTTAGGAAGTCTTCTATACTTTGGTTAGGAAGAGTTCAAATTCCTTCAAAAGTTCATTCCTTAGTTCATTCCTTCAAAAGTTCTCCCTTCAAAACTTCTTGTATAGTACCTTATGCACGGTTCATCCACTTAAATGCACTCCAGTTCCTCGAAGCCAACCTTTTTCTTAACCTTACTTCTAAACTCCATATATACCAAGTTCCTGACACTCATCTAGGGAACATGTAATAATTTTGCTCAATTTCTTTTGTTCTATAAATCTTCAAAGACATTCGATTACAAAAGTATTCTAATTTTGCTTTCTCCAAACCTAATTTACGTAGTTAATTCAAACTTGAAAAAAACAAAAATTAATGGAACAATTTTACGAGATTGAAAAAGCTAAGAAAACAATTAATAACTAAATGTAATTCGGTGCATTTAGTTATATTTAGCTATAATTTTATAACAAATAACATATTTTAAATAACATATCTTAAATAATTTGATATCAAGAAAAATTTAGTTATATTTATTAAAATTATATATAATTTGTTTTTTGCAAATTTTAGACAAAATTTAGTAAGGTTAAACTAATTTTTATTTATGACTATTTTTTTTTGTTTTTTTTTTCTTTGAAAACCGAAGGAAAATGATCAAAATTCGTCACCTTTCCTAACCAAAAACAAATAGAATAATCATAAAATCCGAAAATTCTCCAACCCGAATTATTCTAATTCAAATAAATCCAAATGTTTATACCTAGATAGTGATATGTCTTTTCTGCACATTCTCATGTTTCAAATCATTAGTTAACATTTAGTTCATATATATAAATAACCATACGTTAAGTTGATGTATAAAACATCTTTAAAGTTAAGTTATGAAATGACATATATTGACAAAAAAAAATAATGACATGTTTCCCGAAATCAAATGGTCATTTTCACCATATTATCACTGTCTAATGACGTCAGGATAATACTTGAAAACGTTGTAGCAAAGCCGGGAGATGGCGAAGAAGAGAGACAGTCCGAAGCTCATCAAAATCAAAGACGCCATTAAACTCATCAACCAAGAAGTCAGTCTCATTGGTATCGTCCTTGAACAAAGAGAACCAAAACAATGTCGCAACAATGGTACTTATCCTAAACCCCCTAAATTTGACTCAAATACATATAATTTGTTTTGTGAAAGCTCTAACATTTTACCCAAAATCTGAAAGTTGGATTTTTTTCTTAGATTGGATTTGTACTCTCCGGATAATTGATGATACGTATCCAAGTCCTGGACTTACTGTTAATGTATATAGTAGGACTCTTGAACAACTTCCTCAAATCAAGAACCACGACGACATGATTCTGTTTACTCGCATTAAGGCACAAAGAGTCTTCATTTTCCTTGTGTGTTTTGTGGAGGAGGTAATAAAGTTTGGATTTTTATTGTGTAGATGCAAACTTTTGATAGTGGAAAAAGAGTAAACGCTGCTTGTAGTAGATGGGTTTCTTCCTTTGCCTTGTTCGAAGGTGAGGATTTGGTTTGTTACCAATGTAGTTCCAATAAGCTTTCATTTCCTGTTTTGGTACTTAGCTATGCAGAGTATATCTTACAGAACAAAACCTTGCTCCGTAGATAGGAAAACGCTTTGATTTGGTGTGTAGGGTAATATGCTCTATACTCTCTATTAACATGAGAAAGCACTTCATTGTTACTTACAAATCTTTTTTTGGCTCAAACTGTATACCTTTTATGTTTTGTTGACTGATACTACCTTGTTTTCTGCTGTTTCTTGTGATGGAGATTCTCCATGCCGATGAAGATACGAGCGCTGTTTTTGTTTGGGACGGGACTGATGCACCCCCAGCATCTATTCTGGCTAAGTGAGTATTAACTAGCAAGGAAAAGAGTTTTCAATCTTCAGATTATCTGTTTTGAGCTGAGTCATTCATTCAGGCTTGACTCTACGCTTTCCATATCCTACGCTTACTCTTCTTCTATTTGGTGTACAATGTTTAGCAGTCTCTCTGTTCATACTTTACTGTCAAGAGATGTACTGCTCAGCTTTCCAACCGTTGGAACGATCTTGAGAGTTCATCTAAGCAGTCATCTCTTTTATCGGGTTAAACCTGGTGATTGGGTGAAACTTTACCATTTACTCTGTGAAGTTGATAGAGGATCTTGGGTAATCAACGTTACCAGCTCTACAAAGGTTCATCATATCGCTCAGGATGATCGTTTAGTTGAAAAGATCATGAGGTTAGTACTTCTTGAGGTTTCTTTCAGTAACTACTTCCCACCTTTCTGCTTACGACAAGAATCTCTTACCATTTTGTTTTATAATCTTATGTGCCAAAAACTAGGATGTATGATAAGAGACTATCATCAAAGTTGGGACACATTTCATTCTGGTGTTTTCCGTCACCTCCTGGATTAACAGGTTGCAAAAACTAGGATATATGATAAGAGACTATCATCAATGTTTGAACTCCAATTTTGGTTCCACATAACTCAAAAACCATTAATACGAAAGAGTCTCACATTGAGTTTAAGACATAATCAAAAGAAACAATAAACAACCACACAAGTCTTTCTTGTCCCTAACTGTGAAAAAAGAGAGCCAATCGTCCATCTTAGTATCTTCTGGGTGCCCTGCCGCCGCCGAAAGCAGGGATTGGTGCCATAGCTTGTTGTGGGTCGACTGCAGAGATGCCGAGAGTGTCAGACATTCCTAGAGAAGCAAGCATCTCAAGAGTCTCTTTGTCGACCTTGATCTCATCAGTCTTGATAGCAGACTCATCGGGAACAAAGTCCATACG
>Ga0041059_1001542_pt1 | contig 18151 bp, 16 predicted proteins | sample AraColnosormetaG_FD_56232 | JGI IMG/M metagenome (GOLD analysis project Ga0041059, IMG submission 56232) | Arabidopsis roots microbial communities from North Carolina, USA - Col MF nosort | ecosystem: Host-associated > Plants > Roots > Unclassified | place: USA: North Carolina | collected...
TTTTTTTTTTTTTTTTTTTTTTTTGTCTTGGTGAGAATTGTGCAATAAGGGTTGTTTCAAAAACAGTGTTTGAAGATATTCTTTTGTTGTTCAACATTTAAGGTGGGAGAGGTTGAGGCCATCACATGTTCCACTAAGCAATGTCCTTTGTAGGAAAAGCACTTTGGTGTAACTTTATTTTTTGTTTTGGTGTTGTAATAATTAGAAGAAATTAAATAGAGGATAATGGAATTAACAACGAACACAAAATGTGGAATACATTATTACTAAGCCTTTTGTACGTATATCTCCATTCACATCAATTTATAAAGCTAGCTTTTTTTTTTTCAAGAAATCTCTAGGCCTCTATCGTCATCAAAAACTCCCTTTCAATAGTCTTTTATGAGACAGTTCAAATTTAGGTATCAAAAGAAAACATTACGGAATTTACCAGCCACCCAAATGTGAAGAGAACCGGTCTTTCTCATCTCTAGTCGAAATTCAGCATTTATCTAAGTGTAACAACAATTTCATAATTATTTCTTATTAGGTTTTTCGGTGAGTTTGAACCGGGATATATATTTTGTAAAAATTTATACTATATATCTTATCAATATAAGAAAAAGAAGAAGAAGGATATGTATCTCAGAAGATTAGTTACATCTAGCTATTGATGCTTTCAAAGCCATAACAAAAAACGAAAGCCTTGGACTTGTTAGACTTATAATAAAAAAGTTTATCATTCAAAGATCCATTTCTTTATAATTTTTATAAGAATCTTTGTAGGAGTAGTGAATTATTGCAATTTTGGCTGATTATATGAGTACTGTTTGTGGTTGACAACAAAATAAGTGAACTGTTTGTGATGTATATATGTTTATATAAAGACAAAATGATGGTGTAGTTTAGCAAAATAAAGAAATTAAAGGACCATTGGCTGGGATAATTTTGGAGAAATGAAATAAAGAGAGAAAGAGAGTGACGTCGTAGGAATGTGGGGGAGGAATTAAAGAGATAAAAGGGAAAAGATACCGAATCTTCTCATGGTTTTGCAACTTGGTCGGTTCCAATTATTTTTCACACCCACTTTAAATCATAATATTGTAGGGAAATAATTTCAAGCTACATATTGTACATTCCGAGTTCCGACAGTACTGCATTCCGATATTTTAATTGATTCAAGTTTTGATTACATTTTTTCTTTTTGCTGATTTGGAAAAAAATCTTGATTTTGTATCGTCATCAAACGGTTGAATTTAGAGATTTATTGTATTTTATATATTCTATATAAACTTAACTTTTCTCGTGTTCAAGTAGTAGCTAGGTCGCCGACCTTCTGCATGAATCACATGTCTCGTAAGTTTAGAGTAGTAAGTTAAAATTCATTAATTGTATTGTCTCAAGAAACACGCATGATACAATAGTATTTTTAAAAAAAGAAAGTAAAATTTTTATTTTATTTTATTGTTTTCATATATTTCAGGATCGACCATGATCAGAAGTTTTCTAGATGATATCGACACGAAATGTCAGTCTATAGAAACCGTTAGCAGTGATCAGTGATCACTTATATAGTTGCTAAATTGACCGTTACTTGTCATCGTTTTATGTTTTATCTTATCACCCAAACTGTTTTTTATCCCACAGTAAACACAATTGATGACAACTAAACCAAATAATATACGTGTTTCAAACTTAAAAGAAGAAACAGCATCGTGGAAGATAGCCCATTCCCAGAGTGGCTATTTTGTAATTAATGAAGTTTTCCATGTCCTCGATCAAAACAACTAAGCGACAAAAAGGACCGCCCGTACTAACTCGTGAGATCCAAACGCTGCTACTTTCACGCGCCTCTACTACAAATTCCTCTTTGCACTAACCCAACATTTAATTTCTCAGATTATTGATGTAAATGATTTAATTACCAGTTTCAAGCTAATAATCAACGGTACATAACCACTTTAGCCAAATCGGTCTGGTTTGATTTATCCAAATTATTTTACACAAACCGATCTTGTAAGCTAACCACAATGCAAATAGCTAAATGGAGAGTATAGGACACGCGCTATAAAGAACGTGTGTGGGAGTGGGAATAGTTCATATTAATACCACCACTAACTATAATGTTCGCTTCGTCATATCTGACTAATTACTCATTAATTTATAAGGTTTTTATTTAGTTTCAATTAAATTATAAAAAGGTTTGTCGTACTATTCCACTAGATTCCTATTAAAACCTCTGACACAGAAAGAAGGGTTTCAATCTCATTAAAGAGAAAAGAAACGATTAGAGAAAGAGAAGAGGGTAGAGACTTCTTTTCTTTGTTTCTGTGGAGGCTCTTCTTCTTCTTCTTCTCTGTCTCTGTCTCTGTCTCTCTGTAATCTTCTGTGCTCTCCACAAATTTGTCTCTCCTCTCTCTCGCCGACTCCACAAATTTTGAGCTTCTTTTTTTGAAGTTCTTGAGGTAACTAAATCTCACTCTCTTTATAGTTTTACTTTGTTTGATTTTGTCAATTTTGACTCTTTGAATTCTGGGGTTTTCCATTAAAAAAACTCAGAAAGTTCTAAGATTTATCTCTGAATTGAGTAAGTTCTATTGAAATTGGCGTATGGATTCGACAGATTTTTGAGCACGATGTATGTTTTAAATTTCGATGTCGACGCACCATAAATTTTATATATATGAAATTGAAATCTTGATAACAACAGATTTGGTCTCATCTTCTTCAAGTTGTTGTTGTTGATGTGGCTGCTGCTTAGAGTAATGTTTGTTGCTGCAAGTTGGCTTATTGTCTAATCCGTTATATTATTATTTTATTTTATTTATATACAGTTGTGTTTCGATTTGTAACATTTTAGATTCCGTCTTTGACCAATTAAATCTTTCCTCCAAATAAAATATTTATTTTCTTGCTTTCATGTTTTTAATTTTGACAGCTACTACTACTAAGTTCGTTTTAAGCATCAATTCGTTTATGCAAATAGAGAGAATATCATGTCATGTCTTAAAAAACAAAGTTGCTCAGAAACAATCTTTTTTTGGTTTTGATTTTCAAGTTAGTAGTAGGAGGAGGAGGAGATCTTTTAGGAATCTATTCCTCTGTTTTTTTTCTTTGGTTGAGAAGGACCCAGAGAAACTCTTGTTTTGTTTTCAGAGAATCTCTGTTTGTGGTCTCTCTTTATGAAATCTTTATCTCTATCTTCTTTCAGATTCTGCTTCTTCTGTCTAGTTACTTAGTGGCCAAGATTCACTTATTTGACTCGGCAGGCAAAATCTACCGAATATCTTATCTTCTTGCAACTTGTTTATAGACTTAAAGCTGTGTACTTACTTTGTTTTGTTGCTTCTTCTTATCCTTTGTCTTGTTCTGTCTCTTGGTCGTGATATGAATTAGTTCTTTCTTCTTGGTTAAATTGCAGAACAAGTGAAAGAGCTTAATATCCACAAGACTCTTGTTTCTTTCTTAAATGGCTAAAGTTTATTGGCCTTATTTCGATCCTGAATATGAGAACTTGAGCTCCAGAATCAATCCTCCAAGGTAAATCATTATTACATTTCACACTTGAAACCCATTGATGCTACTTCCAAGAAGCTCATACTTTTTTTCTATGTTGTTGCAGTGTTTCTATAGATAACACTAGCTGCAAAGAATGCACTCTTGTCAAGGTAAGCATCTTCTTCCTCTGATTTTAGTTGATTCGATGATTAAACTGAGATTTTGATGCATTTGTGACTGTTAATTATTAGGTGGACAGTATGAACAAACCTGGAATACTACTTGAAGTTGTGCAAGTCCTAACCGATCTCGATCTCACTATCACTAAAGCTTATATCTCTTCTGATGGTGGATGGTTCATGGACGGTACTAATTTTGCATATATGTATATACATTCATAACTTATTATTTCATTACAATGAAGCATCTCACTGATTCTATTTTCACATCTTTTTAGTATTCCATGTCACCGATCAACAAGGAAACAAGGTTACTGATAGCAAAACCATCGATTACATCGAGAAGGTATATTCATATAAGCAGTAGTTTGTATAATATATGCAATTGGTTTGTTATGACATTATATGTGATTCTTTTTTTTTCTTTTTTCTTTTAAAAGGTGTTAGGACCAAAGGGTCATGCTTCGGCTTCACAAAACACTTGGCCTGGTAAAAGAGTCGGTGTCCATTCATTAGGCGACCACACATCGATAGAGATTATTGCTCGTGATCGTCCTGGTCTCTTGTCGGAGGTTTCAGCCGTACTAGCAGACCTCAACATTAATGTGGTGGCAGCTGAAGCATGGACTCACAACCGTAGGATTGCGTGTGTCCTCTATGTGAATGACAATGCAACTTCTAGAGCCGTTGATGATCCAGAAAGATTGTCTTCCATGGAAGAACAGCTTAACAATGTGCTGCGTGGGTGCGAAGAACAAGATGAGAAATTTGCTCGGACGAGTCTCTCCATTGGGTCGACTCACGTTGATCGAAGGCTTCATCAGATGTTTTTCGCTGATAGAGACTACGAAGCAGTGACTAAGCTTGATGATTCTGCTTCTTGCGGATTCGAGCCCAAAATCACGGTTGAGCATTGTGAAGAGAAAGGTTACTCCGTGATAAACGTGAGCTGCGAGGATCGACCAAAGCTCATGTTTGACATTGTATGCACGCTTACGGATATGCAATACATTGTGTTTCACGCCACGATTTCATCAAGCGGCTCTCATGCTTCTCAGGAGTATTTCATCAGACACAAAGACGGTTGCACTCTTGACACAGAAGGAGAGAAAGAGAGAGTTGTCAAATGTCTGGAAGCTGCAATCCATAGACGAGTCAGCGAGGTAAGTAAACACATTTTGTTGGTGTATGTTTCTTGCGTTAGAAGCAACAATACCTTAAGTTATTGTCTGAAATTTGATTATAGGGTTGGAGTTTGGAGCTCTGCGCAAAGGACAGAGTTGGATTACTGTCGGAAGTGACAAGGATTCTGAGAGAGCACGGGCTATCAGTGTCGAGAGCTGGTGTGACAACAGTAGGAGAACAAGCCGTCAACGTTTTCTATGTGAAAGATGCTTCAGGGAATCCAGTGGATGTGAAGACGATTGAGGCGTTACGCGGAGAGATTGGACACAGTATGATGATTGACTTCAAGAATAAAGTTCCGAGCAGAAAATGGAAAGAAGAAGGTCAAGCCGGAACAGGAGGAGGATGGGCCAAAACCAGTTTCTTCTTTGGGAATTTGCTGGAGAAGTTACTGCCTTGAGAGAAAAGGTAACTATGTGTGGATAAAACGTACTGTAAAATGTGTATTATGTATGATCTAGAGGGCCTTAGTGTGATGTATGACTTGGTCAGGGATTTTGGTGGTTTGCCCGAAGTCAAACCGAACCAAAACTGGTTTTCGGTTACTTTAGACTTTAGTCATAGTAAAATGAACATGTCTATAAATGAATAATATGCAACTCTTCCAATTGGTAGGCTTGCTTTTGTCTATGTAATATCAATCCTTCTTGTTATGTATTTATCTTTGGCCAAATGTGATATTTTCTGTAGTTTTAATCTCTTCTTTTCCTTCTATTTTGTAACTTCTTCGAATCTTTAATGTCAATATCATTGCAGTGAGAAAAATGGATTATATAATTCAGTGAGTATACAGAATATACACTTATAAATAGTACACAAGCCTAAAAAGTGATAAATGGGTGCATCTGCGGGTACTTTTGTTACAGTCGAAACTGAAAAAAAAACTAAGTCAACCGCTTGATGTTTCCATATCCTAGCGAATAATATTCTTTCTTCCATAACTTTCATGTAAGCAAAGTACTTAAGAGTATAAACTAAGTTTAAAAACATTGTTTAAACGAGAAAAAATAAGAATTTATATTACGCATGTATAACTTAGAACACTTCTTAGGGTTTGGATGTTATGTCCAATTAGTTTACACAAAATTAAAAAAATAACACTTATAAAAATGTGAGAATTTAATATGTGCAAAATATATTGAACCTATGACACTGCTTAAAGACCTCATATTATGTACAGGATGTTGTGTCCAATTATTTTACATATATTAAACTTTAACCTTTAAAAACAAAAATATTATGTGTATTTAAAAAGTTAAAACATTTTTTCTAAAATATTACATAAAAAGTAAAATAAAATTCTTAAATTTTAAATAGTGGTGTAAAAATCAAAATTAAAATATTTTTTATATTAAAATGTTAGAATTTAATATGTGTAAGATATATTGAACCTAGGACACCGCTAAAGGACCTCATACTATGGACGAGATGTTGTGTCCAATCATTTTACACATATTAAAAATTAACATTTTTTCTTAAAAATATTATATATATTTAATATAATTTTTTATCTAAAAATATTAAAAATTAACTTTAAACAAAAACTTGAATAAAAATTGCAAAAAAACTTTAAATATCCGTAGGAAAAAACTCCATTAATTAAAATTATAAAATATATGAATTTAAGTAAACAAGAAAATGGGCTGAGAATTAACCTTAAGCCTTGAGCCGTTCTCTGCCCCGTTAGTCGACGAAGAAACTCGATGAGTATTGGATCTTCTTCAACCTCACAGTAAAGCCCATTGACAAGGCCCATTAATGCGAGTCGTCAGCCGTTCTCTGCTCCCGTTTGTCGACGAAGAAACTCGATGAGTTTTTTCTGCATCTTCTACATCGTCAACTGATGCTCGTCCGTCGCTTTCACGGTCCCTCTCTCAATCGTAACGAATTACCAATAACAAGGTGAAATTAATTCAAAGATCCGACCTAAAAATCGTTCTCGATTAACTGGAGAAAGAAGATGGAAATCAAATTACGAAACTTTATCGTTTTCTCCGATCAAATCTTACGGATACGAGAATGAATTTATTGAAGAGATCATCGACTTACCTCAATATCGGAAAGGACCATCGGCGATCCTCTCTATAAGAACATAGAATTTGGAAAAGTTAGGGTTTTTTCTGTTTGGAAGAAGGAGGAGCGTGGAGATTTTTTGATTTCTCATGAAAGAAGAGATGCGTGAGACAGATTATGGAGATCAATCACGAAATCAGATGCTTTCCTCCGATCAAATCTAACGAATAGATATTGAGATGAAGAATGAAGTTATTGAGATCATCGGCTTACTTCAATATCAAAGGGACCATCGGCGATCCTCACTATAAAAACAGAGAACTTGAAAAAGATAGGATTTTTTTTTTTTCCGTGTGGAAGAAGAAGAAGGAGCGTACAGAAGTTTTTGATTTCTCATGAAAGAAGAGATAACCGTCATCTGTAGCAACCTAGACAGTATTTATAAGCAAAAAGTATACACAAAAAACAAAAAGGAAACTTTCGACTGATTTCCTTTTTTTTCTTTCTACTAGGTTTACGTTGTTTCCTTTTATTCAATTATGCTGTTAAACGGTAAAAAAAAAGGTCTAATAACGGTCATATTTCTCCTACTGCGTAATAATTTATCAAGGTAAAAAGTAATTTACTTGAGTGACTAAACCATTTTATGTATCATACAAAACTTTTGAAACAGAGGATATTCTCCAATGGCGAGGACAGAGCTCAAAGTTGAACCACGTGCCACTATTGCATCTAACTTTTATTTCGTTAGCCTTTTGATTCCATTCCCCTCTAAAGTTCTTTCATTTTTTGCAACGCTGCTTTCTCAACTGAGTAACGAGTTTCACATTAATGTTTTGATGCGATGATCAAGACTGTGGAAGAATGCTTCATTAGAATCCCTAATCTCTTACCTGTTAGGCCACTAGTGTTCAAAAACCGCCTTCAGGTACAGGAAGCTACCCCCAGCTCGGCTCCTGAACCCGATACTCGGTTTATTCTCGACCACAGAGTTCTGACTTGCTGAAGAACCATCAGTTTCAATCCCTAGTGACACGGCCAGAAGACTGGCTGCTACAGATATAGCTGATCCATTCTTTGACCCAGACGGATTTGCTCATAAAAACATATGAATTCACTGATATGAAAAGCTGACTCAAGTATATGTGAGTAGGAAGAAACACGTGCTAAATGAGGAAGAGCACGTGAAGACTAATCTAGATGCATTTGTCTATAAATAGTGAACGTAGACGTGTAATTAGCTTGTTGTTGTTAAGTGACATATGTGTCATTAAGAGAATGATATATTCAGTGATGTGCTGAGTAGTTCTCATCTGTAACAGAAACATAGTATCATTGTTGAGAAATAAATATTAGACTTTCCATTTCTCAACATTAACAAAATGGTGCGGTGAACTACACTAGAGTTTGCAAGCTGATATAACTCATTGTACTCTTTGCATTCGATTAATATACAACAGAAAAGTTCATTGACTAACGATCCATGGTCCAAAATTTCACCAGTCAAAGAGTTTTGGGCCTTTAATCAAATTGGTGCATTGACTTGGGCATGAGAATGGGTCCATTGACTTAGCACAAGCAGTATATAATAATATGCAACATATATAATCCAGTGAATAGGTTATGGGTGGGTGATCATTGTGTTTCTCTGTAGTTTAATTAAGTATTAAACGTAATTATTTTTATTTATGAAATACTAAGTTTCTCCTATTAAAATAAGGTTGAGTATATGCCCTTGAATTTGGGGAGGGCTAATGCAAAGTAGATATGTGACAAAGTGGAAAAGCAATTAAAAGAAAACGGCATAGAGTGCGGCCTCGGGTAAGGCTAACAGCTAGCTTTCTCTACATATGCACGACACTAAGAAAAAAGTAAACGGCTTGATGTTTCCATCTCTTATCGAACAATATTGTTTAAAGAATACAGCTTGTGTATTGACTTTCAAATCTTTTATATATTCCGTGAGGATGCAAAGAAAACAAGCCGTCGAATTCATGTTATCTATTTCTTTTCTTGAGCATATGACAGATTTTGATTTAATTACTTTTTGTTGACATGTCGAAAGAATTGAAACTACGATAGATTCCTTACATATATGAATATATCCCTTTATAAAATTAGTTACCATATGTTCTCTTTGTTACATGTTGTTGAATCATAGCAAATTACAAATGGATGATAAACTTATGGTTAATGAGATACTATAGAGTAATCAAAACCGTAAGATAACTTAACTATCAGTATAAATGATACATTGAAAAATGATAACTACTTGATTACCATGATCGGATGAAAACTTGGTTAATTAATAACATAACTTGTACTAATTATCACAGAACTAACTGAATCTTGGGTTTTAGGATGATATGGGAGGTGGAGGGAATGAAGAAGATTTGGTGGGAAGCTGCCCCATTAGAGCAAAAAACGTGCCCACCAACTCAAAGGCCTCATTAGCCCCCAATGTGCATTTTTGTTATCTTTACCAGTTGCGTTTTTTCTTCTGTTTTAAAAAAAAAAATATATCTCATAGTTTGTTTTAATTCAAGGTGCATTTATTTCCTGGCTATTAAATCTGCAATTCTTGTACAATAGTTCTTGTCTTTTTCATGAAAATAGGTTTTGTTTTATTTGCACAAGATAAAATATCTTCGAAGCTAGTAAAATAGTAAAAGAAGGAAAGAGTCCATTAAGTTTATAGGTGCATGTGGGTTTCACAGAGAGTTCAGAAAATACAAATAGAAAGCTATACTTTTTACAATGGAGATTATTCTTTTGTGTAACGTTTTTATGTAAGATAATGTCATTTTATAAGTTACTAATTCACTCTTTTTTATTATTTTTGTTGGTGTTGTTTTTCTACTTCTATAGATACAAAAACATAATATTTGAGTTGTTTTACACTGTCTTGTAAGTTCTAATTGATTAATGTTATGAACTTAGTTTATGCAACGTTCTACAAACAAAGAGCTAATTTTACACCAGCAAAAATCCCTCAAGTCCTACAATTATATGTCCATCACAACCGAGTTCGAACAATCATATAATAATTATTTTTGTTAATGAAACGAGGAACGTATGATATGAGAAAAGGTCATTTCTTAATTTAAATAAATGAAACAGTGATATATCTTTGGACGTTATCTCTCGACTTGTAAACGAGTTTAATTACATTATGCGACTCAACTTTGTAATCAATTATTTAAAGTTCTCAATTTTTGTCAATTCCGTTACGTAAATTATTATTAGATTAACAATTTCAATAAGATAACTTCTCTTGAATATTTTCCGAATATTTCGTTTTAATTAGATATTACAACTATGGTTATAAAAATAAAATAAAATAACCGTAAAAGAGTCGTCGAATTTGGAATATAATTTGTAATAGTACTGTATTCTCCTGTCAGTTTTAGACACGTGGCAGTTCACGTGTCATATAGTCATAACCCGTACGTTTACTCTTTGCCTCTTTCCCTTTTATATTCAAAACTCCTTTTTGATTTTGTCTATCTTATCTCGTGAATCGTTAATTCGTTATCAAAAGAGCTTAAAAAGCTTTAAAAAATTAACGGATTAGTAATAATTCAACCGAAGAGAAACCCAAGGCACCGAAGAACACGATTTCAGAGGTATGATCCGGAAAAAAAAATCCAAAGTTTTGATCCTTTTGTTTTTTGGTGAGCAAAAAAACTGGTCCTACGCTAGTCAATGGACATTCTCCTAAATTTTTGTCTCTGTTTTTTTAGATTGTAAATTATAAAGTAATTTCTCCAACTTTCTGGAAAAATCCATCCAGCAAAAGAAAAGAATAATTGGTTTTATTGATCAAAGATCTTCAGTTTTCAAAATTAAGCACTAATTATGGGGTTTTGTTTATTAATGTCCTAAAAAAGAGTTACACATAGAGAGACATTAATGCTTGCAGTTTAGTTTAAAGAGTTTTAAGACCATATCTCACTCAATCCTTATTTCCTTACATTTGTCGTCTTTTGATGTCATAGACTCAGAGATATTTATTTATCTTCTTTCTCTCTCATTTCTCATTCTCATATTTACTTTTGATCTCGTGGTGTTAGAATCAAAGAAACCGCTTCAAGGATGGTGAGTGAAGGAGCAACAAGAAAAGAACTTAACCTCTGTTTCGAGAATATGAAGATGGAAGGAGTTTTGATCTCTGAGTGGAAAGATATCCCTGTGGAGCTTCTCATGAAGATTTTAAACCTTGTTGATGATCGGACTGTGATCATTGCTTCTTGTATTTGTAGTGGCTGGAGAGATGCTGTTTCCCTTGGCCTCACTCGCCTCTCCCTCTCTTGGTATGTCTCTGTTTCATTCTTTGTTTGATTGTGTTATGATGTTTGTATTAGAAGATACTTATATGCGAAAAAGTGTTTTGGGATTTGAATAAATATTTGGATTGATGGATGATAAATTGATGAGACCATGCCTGGTGATTGAAAGAGTCAAACTTTTTTATGATTTGGTCAGATTTTTGTTATGAGGACAGTTTCTGGATGACTGATCACAATTTGTATTTAACTAGGAGGATGATTTTGATTTTTGTGTTTGCTTGTTGTTTGTTCTTTAGGTGCAAGAAGAATATGAACAGTTTGGTTCTATCTCTTGCTCCCAAATTCGTAAAGCTTCAGACTTTAGTACTGCGACAGGACAAACCGCAGCTTGAGGACAACGCGGTGGAAGCCATAGCAAATCACTGTCATGAGCTACAAGATTTGGACTTAAGCAAAAGCTCGAAAATCACTGACCATTCCCTATATTCACTTGCTCGTGGTTGTACTAACCTGACTAAACTCAACCTTAGCGGCTGCACTTCGTTCAGCGACACTGCTCTTGCGCATTTGACAAGATTTTGCAGGAAGCTCAAAATTCTGAATCTTTGTGGTTGTGTTGAAGCTGTATCTGACAATACATTGCAGGTGGCTTTTAAAGATTCAACTCTCTCTAATACTATTAGCTTTCTATGTTCTTTGTCTCGATGATAACCGACCAATTCTTCATCCGTTTTGTGCAGGCTATTGGAGAAAACTGCAATCAGTTGCAGTCACTAAACTTGGGATGGTGTGAGAATATAAGTGATGATGGAGTTATGAGTTTAGCTTATGGTTGTCCTGATTTAAGAACTCTTGATCTTTGTAGCTGTGTTCTAATCACAGGTAAAACCGAGAAACCCGAACCAGAGTTTCTTTGTCATCTCTTAAACATTTCTTGTTGTTACAGATGAGAGTGTTGTGGCTTTGGCGAATCGGTGCATTCACTTGAGGTCATTGGGGTTATACTACTGCAGAAACATTACAGACAGAGCAATGTACTCTTTAGCTCAGAGCGGAGTCAAGAACAAACACGAGATGTGGCGAGCGGTAAAGAAAGGAAAATTCGATGAAGAAGGACTAAGAAGCCTTAACATTAGTCAATGCACTTACCTAACACCTTCAGCTGTTCAAGCTGTCTGTGATACATTCCCTGCTCTCCACACTTGTTCAGGCAGACATTCACTTGTCATGAGCGGTTGTTTGAATCTACAATCTGTTCATTGTGCTTGTATCCTTCAAGCTCACCGCACTCACACCGTTTACCCTCACCCGGCGCATTGAAACGGTGTGTGAGCCAGAGGGTCTACTACTCTCTAGTATGTGTGTACATACATATAACCATATGGTGTTAATAAAGCTTCTTTGAGTTCCTTCTTTGTCTTTGATGCAATCTTAAGATTTTAACATTACCTAGTCTTGAAAATCTTGTAATGAATCGCGAAATACTTATTTCTTCTAACAATTTGTTTAAGTTGCATCCATCAATCAATAATCATATCATTAAAGAATGAATAACACAGAAATAAGATGATGCTGCTTTGCATGTGAGACTAAACCGGAACCGGAAATGGTTAAAACCAAATCGGAAAATGATTTTGAAGTACAATAGTAGTTACAGGTTTTATCTTTCAAGTAGTTTTCTCCAAGCTATGGAAGTAGATTGTCGGCGTTATTACGTACGTCTTCTTCAATCATGCAGCAGCAGAAATCGCGAAACTTTATGGAGACAAACCAATGGATTGCTCTTGAAGAAGGGTTTTCTTAGTTCAATTGTCATTGTTGCTAACCATCTCCTCCAAATGTACTCCCGGTCTGGTAAAATGGGAATTGCGCGGAACTTGTTCGACGAAATGCCTGATAGAAACTATTTCTCGTGGAACACTATGATTGAAGGGTACATGAATTCTGGGGAAAAGGGAACGTCTTTGAGGTTTTTTGATATGATGCCAGAAAGAGATGGGTACTCTTGGAACGTGGTTGTTTCCGGGTTTGCTAAAGCTGGTGAGCTAAGTGTCGCTAGGAGGTTATTCAATGCCATGCCGGAAAAAGATGTTGTGACGTTGAACTCTCTGCTTCATGGATATATTTTAAACGGTTATGCAGAGGAAGCTCTGAGGTTGTTTAAAGAATTGAATTTTAGCGCTGATGCGATCACATTGACGACAGTTCTTAAAGCTTGTGCTGAGTTAGAAGCTTTGAAATGTGGGAAGCAGATACATGCTCAGATTCTGATCGGTGGTGTTGAATGTGACTCGAAAATGAATAGTTCTTTAGTTAATGTGTATGCAAAGTGTGGTGATTTGAGAATGGCAAGCTATATGCTGGAGCAGATTAGGGAACCTGATGACCATTCTCTATCTGCCTTAATTTCAGGTTATGCAAATTGTGGGAGAGTGAATGAGTCTAGAGGACTTTTCGATAGGAAAAGTAACAGATGTGTAATTCTATGGAACTCTATGATTTCAGGCTATATTGCTAACAATATGAAAATGGAGGCATTGGTTCTTTTCAATGAGATGAGGAATGAAACCCGGGAAGATTCTCGTACGCTGGCAGCGGTTATAAATGCTTGCATCGGTTTGGGCTTCCTAGAGACTGGTAAACAAATGCATTGTCATGCTTGTAAATTTGGGTTAATTGATGACATTGTTGTAGCTAGCACTTTGCTTGACATGTACTCCAAGTGTGGAAGCCCAATGGAAGCTTGCAAACTTTTCAGTGAGGTCGAATCCTATGACACTATCTTACTTAACAGTATGATCAAGGTATATTTCAGCTGCGGAAGAATCGATGATGCAAAACGGGTATTTGAGAGAATTGAAAATAAGAGCTTGATTTCTTGGAACTCAATGACTAACGGATTCAGTCAAAATGGTTGTACTGTTGAAACTTTAGAGTATTTCCATCAGATGCATAAGCTGGATTTGCCTACAGATGAGGTTAGCCTCTCTAGTGTCATTAGTGCGTGTGCAAGTATATCTTCTCTCGAACTCGGTGAGCAAGTTTTTGCGAGGGCAACTATTGTTGGTCTTGACTCTGATCAAGTAGTATCATCTTCTCTCATTGATCTCTACTGCAAGTGTGGATTCGTTGAGCATGGCAGGAGAGTATTCGATACAATGGTTAAATCAGATGAAGTACCATGGAACTCAATGATATCAGGTTATGCTACGAATGGTCAAGGATTTGAAGCGATTGACTTGTTCAAGAAAATGAGTGTTGCTGGTATAAGACCTACTCAGATCACTTTTATGGTTGTTCTAACAGCATGCAATTACTGTGGTTTAGTCGAAGAGGGACGAAAATTGTTTGAGTCAATGAAGGTTGATCATGGTTTTGTTCCAGATAAAGAGCATTTTTCATGTATGGTTGATCTTTTGGCTCGTGCTGGTTATGTGGAAGAAGCTATAAATCTTGTAGAAGAGATGCCTTTCGATGTGGATGGAAGCATGTGGTCATCTATTCTAAGAGGATGTGTAGCAAATGGATATAAAGCCATGGGAAAGAAAGCTGCTGAGAAGATTATAGAGCTTGAACCTGAGAACTCAGTTGCTTATGTGCAGTTGTCCGCTATATTCGCAACCTCGGGAGATTGGGAAAGCTCGGCGCTTGTAAGAAAACTGATGAGGGAGAACAATGTGACAAAGAATCCAGGTTCTAGTTGGACTGATTGTTGAATGAATACTCAATTTGAGTGTATAGCATAACACTGATAGAAAGAAAATTACAACAAAACAGTATAGCAATCTTGTAATGATTACAAAGTAGTGGAGTTTTTCTTCTTTTAGAAAATAAACTTATTTTAACAATTTGTTAAGTTTGATCCCATCAATTATCATCATTACATATATTTATAAAGAATTAATAACTTAAGAAGCTGCATCACATTTCACATGTGAGACCCATCAAATTGAAATATTTGAGTGTGGTATTGATCATTTGCCTTTGTATACAATTTCATCATCGTCTACATCGAATGCTGGATTGCAGAGACATCTGAAAAGTCTACCAATCCCCTGTAAATGTCAAATCAAGAATCTAAGTTTCTGTTTTTACATTATTATTCATAGAAATGACTTGAAAAGTGAGAATCTATTGTACCTGAGTAAGCAGAGGAGTTCTGTATGAAAGTGGTTGTGAAGAATCGTCATCGCTGCTACTGTCATCATCGTCGCTGTCTTCATCTTCTTTTCTTGATGTTGTACCGTTCTTCGATTGCTTTTCTTGCTGCACAAGCCAACAACAATCTTGAATCAGCACAAGAAACATAAACAGATCAGATAATGTGATTATGGTAAATGTTATTGAAAACCTGAAAAATCTTCCCAAGAATCTTGAGAGCCATTGCTCTAGACTTGAGCTCCTCCTTTCTCAAATTGTTTTCGCGAAAGACCTAAACCAGTTTTTGTCAAGAATCTTATGTCTGAGATTTCGAATATAAGCAACAGAATATCTAAAGCACTACTCACCATCTGACACACATGTAACAGAGTCACTTCAATGTCGACAACATTAAGTTTCCACAAAGATCCCATCAATGTTTCTTTGTTGGTCTGAATATGAGACTCTAACTCATTTGCTGGACTAGTCCCATCTTTCTTTAATCTCCGGTTACTCTCTTCTTGCAGCTGAAGTAACTGTAAAGCTCCTTTAGCTGCACTAATCTGTGATTTCCAAGAATGACCTTTGTTCCTAACCCATTCAGCTACAAATGGAACTCCTAAGTAAAGAGCTCTCTTCCCAAGTTCTTGAGCTGCTTGTCTTGTGTATACATATCCAATTGTATGCAACATATCCGCTCCAAAAGCTTCATTCATAAGACTTCAATTCAGAATGAGAGGAAATGTAAAAGTAAAAGAAAAAGAAGGAAGGAGAAAATACAGTACCTGCATCTGAAAGTCTCTTGGCTTCAGATTCTGCGCGGCTTATGAATCCTTCTTTGTCTCCGTGGACATATTGACTCAGAAAATCTTTGAGAAACCTTGAAAGGTTTTCTTCTCTTTCTTTCTGAACAGCCTGCAAAAGAAACAAAGATCTTTCTTTATGTAAGATCAGATCAAGAAGATGGTTATATTAGTTATAACATATGGTTTTTGATTTGCCTTTAGTTTGTCTTGAAACTGATCAGAGTTTTCGATTTCAGAAGCCATTTGAGTGGAAGCCATTGATGCAACAGCCAAGTGACCGATATAATCCTCGAATAGTTCACTTCCGAAAAGAAGAGCGAAAACAGCCGTTGGATCAACCATTGTTTCTCTAATTGATCAAAAACACCATTAAACATTGTCAAATAAAGAAGAGAGAAACACATAATAAAAAAGGAGAAAAAAAAGAAGAAAAAATTACTTGGGAGCTGAGAATTTTCCAGTCCGATCATACGCTTCACGATGAACAGGATCACTTAGAACCTGGTAAGCTTCACCAAGAACCTGTCTCCAAGAAGAAGAGAAAACACTTGATTTGATCAAAATAATATTATAACAAGAAAAATGAATGACATTAAAAGAATTTTAACTTGCCTGAAACTTTTCAGCAGCTAGAGGATCACCTTGATTCTTGTCAGGATGAACTTGTCTTGCCTAAAGATTTAAGAATCAGTCAGACCAAAGACACACAGATCTATGTCACAACTCAAAAAGAAAAAAGAGAGAAAAACTAACCTTGATGTAATAAGCCTTGCGAATCTCTTCCTCAGAAGCAGAGGGAGTGACACCAAGAACATCATAATACACTGTTTCCTTCACCATGATCAGACAAAGATGTGGAAGGAGTTTCAGGAAAAGATGTGTTGATAATCGAGTAGATAAGAAAAGAAACGCTTGGTTTGGTGTGTGTGAAGCTTTTAGGAGATGTGGGGAAGAAGAAGTTCACAAAAGTGTTCTTTCTTGATCTTGATCTGCTTCAAGAAGCTGAAAAAGAAAAGAGATTGGCTTTACAGTGATGATCTGCACTTTTCTAATAAACTAATTGCGCCGCTTTTGAGCGGGGGACTACAACAACACTCTCTCTTTTTAACTGTCTACTTAGTGCTTTTTATCATTCATTTCATGTCCTCTTTTTCTCTTCTTCCTCCTTTTTGCTTATTCTCCATTTCAAAATACTTGTTAGGCAATGATTTAGACATTTCCATTAGACCCTAAAGAGTATAGAGTTTAAAACACGATCGCGTTTGGACCTCGTAACATGATTGCATTATGGATTGTTGAGCGTTGCAGAAGAAATAATACATATTTCAAGAGACTGATACAGGGAAGTTATTATTATATTAGCTATGAATCCGGTTAGATATTTTTACCCAACCTGTTTTATGGATAATAACTTCTATCTACTTACAGATACACTTTGAATACGCTTAACTTTTGAGTTGGATTTCAAGGTGAGTCACGGATCACAGAATCACAATCAAAAAGGAAATGGCTAATGAAAAAAATAAAGGTCCTACCGGGAGTCGAACCCAGGTCGCTGGATTCAAAGTCCAGAGTGCTAACCACTACACCATAGAACCTTGTTGTACTATACCTGATGTCATCATTACTTAACCTGACATGAAACAACGAATCGTCAGTACAAGTGTCTAGTGTTGGGTCGCTTTCTTTTTGTCGTCAACCAACTTATTGATACATGAAAACCAAAATTGCAGAAAAAAACAAGATTATAAAGTGTTGCACAAAATTTGAGTAGAGAAGGTTCGGTGAGTGATATAACAATTTGGCAAGTAATAGTTTGCCTAAGCTCAAAGTTTTGAAGACAGTCTTCTTCTTCATGACTATCTTCCTCTCCCACGTTTACCTCCACCTCCTCTTCCTCCTCCTCTCTTACCACCTCTGCTACTAGTGCTAGCACCACCACGACGACCACCAAAATCCCTACCGCCACTTCTTCCACCTCTATCGCTGCTACTGCCAAAATCCCTTCCTCCACCACCAAAATCCCTGCTGCCACCACGGCCTCCCCTGGCCCCACCACCAC
>Ga0041059_1001543_pt1 | contig 18147 bp, 8 predicted proteins | sample AraColnosormetaG_FD_56232 | JGI IMG/M metagenome (GOLD analysis project Ga0041059, IMG submission 56232) | Arabidopsis roots microbial communities from North Carolina, USA - Col MF nosort | ecosystem: Host-associated > Plants > Roots > Unclassified | place: USA: North Carolina | collected 2013-09-02
AACCGTTTTTTTTCTTCTTCTATTCCTACCATCAAATCAATTATTTGTGAATTGATACATGTCAAAATATTATTGGTAAGCTAAAACAAGTCATTTTATAATATGCAATATCAAAATTAAAAAACATTTCTTTACTATTTTTAAAATCAAAAACGAAATATGTGAAGCAGATTCTTCTTTATCTAAATTTTGTTCAAAATTATTATTTTTTTAAAAGTTTGTTAACGTGGATTTTTGTTTTTGTTTTAATTATGTAATATAGGTTTTGGTTTTCTTTTTTATCCACGATTTCTTTTTTGGTTTTATAATTCTGTTGAAAAATAATTTGATTTTGCTGATTTGTCAAAATTTTATTGGTAGAGTGACTTGTGCTTTAAAATATAAAAAATTTGTTTTATTTTTTTATTTTTTGTTTTAATTTGATTACAATTAATCATTAAGGTTATTTCGTCTTTTTATCAAAGATATGGGTTACTACAGTTTTTGAAACCAAACGTGTCATTTAAGTTATTTATGTTAAGAGTTGAGTCAATCTAAGCAAATATAAAAGCACATACAAAAGTTGTTACAAGCTGAGGTTTTGGTTAATCACACAATTTTAAGCTGAATCAACAAAGAATTCGAACAGATATCACAAACATAAGGGTCCAACGCAAACCCGAGACGTATTTGGCGGTGGTTCACAACAAATATTGGAAAGTACTCTTTTATGTTTTTGCCAAAATACAAATTAGATGTTTTGAATAGGATTAATACATTTATCAATCAATGTACTCTCCATACGTTTTGAAAATGGAAACTGATAAACACAAAGACAAAGTATGGAGGCCACATTGATGGATAAATTAATCCATGTTAATTTGCTGGGTGTTGTGTGAGTGTGTGACGTCATATGTATGTATCTAAGAAAAAAAAATGTATCTAACAATATGATCAATATAACGGGATTCTGAACTATCAAAATGTTTTGGCATACTCGTACATGATCATGTAGTATAGTGTGTTATGTATTTGAAAAATTACCCCATAACAATAGTATGTTGTGGAGCTATTTTCAAAAAAACTTACTTGTGACCGAAGTTCGTTTTATAAACATTTGACTTAATTTTATTATAAACAATGTTTAACCCATCGTAGAATATTTTCAAATATATATTTGTGGATAATATATGTTATAAAAATTTCAAACCATTATATTTCTAATAAATTAAAAATAATGCATTTTTAACAGAAAAAAAATAGGATTCCACCATTGAATGATAAATTTAATTAGAAGTTGATATACATACATATTAAAGATGAACAAATTATGGTTGGAACAATTTGCATGATCCATGAGCCCAACTTTAAGTTTTCTTCAAACCTTTTGTTTATGAACAAGAAAAAAAAATAGGTAATGTAATAGCTAAGAAAATGACAAATAACATGGGTGGAGCAGGCATATTATTTTGGCCTCGTGATCGCTCTCTCCTAATGAAAACGTTACTATTAATATCCACTTTACCACGTCTTCTTCTTCTCTTAACAAATAGAAAAGAAACATATATCCACTTCTTTTTAAACAAGATTCAAAATTACTATATTTTTACAGTAAAGTTACAGAAATAATGCATGCACTTGCGAATATGTAAGACGTGGAATAATAAAGAGCTAGCGTTATGCTATAATTACGACAATGCGACAATACATCACTGAGTCCTACTCATATTTATTATGATAGTATATGATATATTGATATGTACTAGTTTAATTAGTACTGAATTATTATTATTATTATTATTATTAACATTTGAAAGAATCCATCCAGTCGATCGCCGTAAACGATGACATTTTGGATTTTATTTTGATTCATTTTATTTGATTGTTCTATATAATTACTTATTTTCAACAGATTATCCCTAAAGAAATTCCAATCATGTGACTGAGTATAGACTGTATAGTAACAAGACACGACACGAGCGACCATTTATAGAACGGTCAGCTGCATCTGACCTTATTATTATTGTGGTGCTTAGAATTTAGGCTACTCTATTAAGCAGCAACAATTATATAATTAGGCAAAAACGAAAAGTGATTTCTCCAATCAATGATTAGTTAATTATATTTTTAGTTCCGTGGTTATTGTAACATACAAGATCCCACTAGAAAGATTCGAATGTGAGTAAGCTAATTCCAAAATTCGTTTTCTGTACTAACCAATACTCAAGAACTATTCCTTGATAGTATTTAAAAACTGCTTCGATTTGTGTAAATATTGATTCACCCCTACAGAAATAACTCAATAAGTGACTTCACATTTACACTAGAATCCAAGATTACTTTTGGAATACCACTACAAATGATACAAGATTCTAGAAACCTACCGTTACTACTTTAATTTATTCGCACGGAACATTCACAAAGATACTGAATCTGGTCTCTCAAATAGAGAGATATTGTATTTTATATTTTTATTATTTGCCATGAAATATACAATTTGTATCTCCCCAACCACAAATGCATAAATTTGCAAAATATTTTCTTATTTTCAAATATTTGTTGGGTGTGCCTAAAGAAAATACTAGAAAAGGGGAAAATGACAACTATTTGGTAAGCTAAAGAATTTAATGTATTAACTTAATAACGGAGAATCACTGTTACGAAAATTTGAGGTTGTGATACTGATACGTGTCAACGATTTATTAGATCTTTGATAATTTAGTTGCATGTCGACTTGCGTATCTAGAGACATGTGTCCAGGCCATATTTATATAAGTGTTGACGTATTATGCATTATCATGCAAAAAAGTTATCGAACATATCATATTATAAAATATATATGGTGTATATGCACGACACGTATAAAGTAATTATATGAACTGGTGCCTAACTCTTTGATCAATAATATCGATCTCTATCTATGTCCAACCTAACCAGTTCAATTTTACGAAGTAGTATTCGAACGGTTAGACTATTCGGTTAAGAGAAATTAAGTGGTTAGCTCAATACGATCAACTACGTCTAATTAGCACATATATGAAAACTCATATATGAGCTAACCATTATTTTTATATTTATATTGATATAATATTAAGTCTCGTTTTAAAGTTTCCGTCTACCCTGATTAATTTCTACTTAATCGTTAGGTTCATCATATCCACTTTGATTAATAACTAATTTTAAAAAAATAAATTATTTATTATTTTTTGTCTAATCCGATTTCTTTTTTATTAATCTTCGGCTAATCTTGTATATCCAAACTACTTTTAGAGTGCAAATATAAAACAATTATTTTTGTTATTTAATTATTTATTTTAAGAGTTTCTGATGTTTTACAATAACATAAGTTCAAAATTTTAATAAAAATCATATTTTTTGTGTTAAAAATATAGGTTTATGTATTTATTATAATTATGAAAACAATATTAGATTAATGTGTTTTAAAAATATTAAAATAACTCTAAAACAAATTCCGATTAATCCTTGATTTTAATCCGATTTTTTGATTAATCGCTAGGTTTATACCAATCGCCCGATTAACGCTAAGCGATTTTTTTAACAAAAATATTAAGTAAAGAAACATATTTTATGTAATATTTTGGTTAGTTCAATTTATATTTTTCATTTATATTATATTAGTAATCAATGAAATTGGAAATTACATTTTGTTACCAGAAAAAGGAGAAGAAAAAGTGAGCACAAAACATGACTTAAATAGAGCAAAATCTGCTAAAAAAAAAGAAAAACACATAGCACAAGTGGAAGCCTCTCGCATAAAAGAAAAAAACATACTATCTTGGACTATCTGGAGTTACAAAAAAAAAGACTTTAACAAAGAGAAAATCTGGAGTTACAAACGAGTTCAGTGTTTCTAATTTTATTTACGCATAAAATCAAGGATATAGTATTATTTTTTTTAAAATGATTGTTGGTACGTATTATTAATCGTGACATTATGCTTTACCCAATACTACCAAAGTTAAATCCAATTAAAAATCCATGTTTCGACTTTGTAGAAATTCAGATTATAAATAAAATAATTGACGTCAATAAGAGAAATGACTTTATATATTTAATGATATAGTGACAAATATATATACATATATTGTATTGAATAAATAAAATTATATATATATATAGAGGATATACAATTACGGAAATAAAGGGTATTTTGGACAAAAGCAAAATTTGGGGACAACAACTTTGAGCGTTACTTAGAACAAACGTAAAGAAGATGAGTTGTGTAGTTAGTTACTTTACGGGGACCATGCACTATACTTTTAGTAAGAATGCCACGTGGATTAATAAGCAAATAAAAAACACACCAAACTCGTGCTTCAAATCACACATCAAGTATGGACTCATCTGGTCAACGCGTTTTAACCGCAAACGCGGTGATCTCATCAACGCCAAACCATAAGAAACAATTTCATACATACAGTTAAAAAACAATAACGATGTTACAAGAAATTTCATAAATCTATTAAATGCGTCTGTTGCAGTGATATGTGAACATAAAGGGCGTGAGGTGGCCCAGCAAATTCTTCAAACCGACTTAAGGAAAATTTAGGTCCGTTTAAACCTAAAAATAATAATGTGGTGATTGATTTTATTGTATTTATATATATATATATATATATGTAAATGTACATATTATTAATATTCTAAATTTATGAATTTTCCCAATTTTATTCTTTAGTTATTTTATATGCAATGAAAATGCTTACTTTAAAGAAAATTTATTTCGAATTCCAGATATATGATATATAAATTTGAAACCCTTAAAACAACAAAGATATAATATATAAATGTATTAGTTCAAAATTTTCAAAAAAAAAAAGAGATAATCAAAAAATTTAGAATGTACTTAAAAAAAAATCTCGAGTGTGAAACACATTTTCGTTTTCGTTTTTGTTAAGAACACATTTTCGTTTTCAAGGAAAAGTTTATTTCTATCAATTTTGTTAACTTTTTATATCCAAACCATAACAATTATATATATTTTTCAACTCGCTTAAGGTCCTAAAAACCTCGCACAACACTGTTTACAAGTAGCTTTAATAAATTGATCCAAAGCTACATTTTGATTTAGGAAAAGGGAAATATTCTTTATTTGCTTAAGTAAATTAAAAATATTATTAGTTTTGATTACGTGAAAGAGAACTCATTTTGTTGCATGCAATGTAAATTACTGACTGGTATTGATTAATCAAGAGATTTTTACTTTTTGTGCGGATTCAACTTAAACACCTTGTGTGTGTGTGTTTAATAAGAGCCCGTTTTATTATATGTTTTATGTGTTTTAAGGACTACTATCTCATGCTTTTTATATGTGTATAATATTGTATATGTTGACCGCGAATGTGAATCTTCTAATACTTTCGTGATTAGCACACTTATGTAGTTGTGTATTTGAATGTCTTCTTCAAACAAATGCTTTTTCTTCAGGAGTTTGGACATTTCAGATTTTTCCGTCCACAATGATTGCCTGAGCTGTAAACAAATATAGTCTAATGAAAGTCCACAATTTTGACTATTGGTTATAATATACAGGATATATCTACATGCAGTATTTTATTGACTTTATGTGAGTTTCTCTAGCTAATTTGACCCAAAACCTACTATATAATTTCATTTAATTGATTTGGGGGGACATGAACTATTGTTTATCCTTTGGTGACCCGTCAATTTGATTCGCTATAGATAAGTGAGTGTTAATTTGTTAAAATGACTAGTAATTTATATATGTGTGTGTGTGTATGTTGACATATATCTAACATCAAATTCATCTTCCGCAGTTTTTAAATGTTGGCCTACTAGTTCTATGTTTTTCTTCTTGCCTCTAACAGTTATTTAATTACAATTTTTATACCAATTCAAGTCTATAAATTTTAACGTCGTCACTATAAACCTAAGCTTCAAAACTAAAGCAGACAAAAATTGATTTCATTTTCAAATTTCAAAGTTTAAAACGTATGATTTGGCATATCTAATTTTGTTTGTTGGAGAACATCGTTTGTGCTAATTTAGTAGTGAGCGGAGATAAACTATGTAATAACTCTTGGGAAGCAAACCTAACTCACTTATAATAATTTCATAATTCGTGCTCCTCCATTCAACTTTTGGTAGGGATTCTTCAAAAGACAAAAATAACATTACTTTTTAATTTAATTACCAAGTGTCAATGATAAATTAGTATATTAATTATTAATCACTAGGGGTTATCCTAAGGTATGCACATGGTTTTCTTTGGAATATGTATTTTCCTTAGTTTGATTAGAGGATTTCTTAAAAATTGATATTTGATATGTATGATTTCATTGATAATATCAATCTATACGTGACTGATACATCTGAAATACAATATCTAATTAAATATGTTTACTAATATATTAAAAATGATATAATATTTTCGACTTGAGAGTTAAGATTAGATTAATAAAAATATATATATATACACTGTTCTGAATAGCTTGCATTCTTGTTATATGTGTTTTAAGTGTTTTTAATAATTTAACGAGTTAGTAATTTTTTGTCAACAGAAAATTCAATGCTAGTTTAAATTCCACCATGGGGAATCCATATATAGTGTCTCAACCTATTAATGGACCACTTAGAATATGTATGAAACTCTTTTGTGTTTATCTTTGTTGCATTATCACAAACGTTTATGTTAACTTTTGTTAGTACATACTCTTTGTCGGGATCTCATAGTATTGGACCACAATGTTAAGATTCGTCTATCTTATCAACGTTGATGATCAATGTGTATATATATTTTTTTCCATCAATGCGTTATAGTGCTGGACCATAATGTTAAGATTGTGAAAATTTTAAAATCAATTAGAAATGATTGGAACTTATATCCTTTGATTCATATTGAATAATTTCATTTATAATATAAGATATTCTAACACACCCTTTTGATTTATTTGGCCTATAATAGTTTAAAATATAGAAGAAGATAAATATATATGTATGGTAAAAATGAATTAATTGAACTCTATGACGACAAATTTCTTCTATCTTAGGTTTGGAAAGTTGTAATATATTATGGTATTTGATGAGTTTGGACGCATCGAAACTCTCTAATTTACCCAAAATCTAGATATTTTTTTGTGCAACCCATGCTCATCATCCAAATTCAATTCCTGAGTATTGAACAGCCAGATGCATAAATGGAGATATTTACTACTCTCTCACATGCCACATGGGGGATCACATTTATACTCTAAAATAATAGTTTACCTGTATTTATAAATGAATTAAGTAAATATAGATTTAAGATAAGATTAACTTTGTCCTTACCAAGAGATTTTCAAAAGATACTGCGCTAATGAGTTGTCGCTACAACTAAAAGAATCTTGGATTCGTCTTCATTACAAATGTGTAATGAATTGAATTGACAGATGTTCACGACATAGCTGAACTGTTTTCTAGCTAATATATCCACTCCACCATATCTTTTTTCCATAGATAACCATAACATTATGACATCGTAGATTACTATATTTAGTAGGCTACGTTGGTATAAATGCATACATACGCCGACTTGGAATTTTGTAAGCCGTGTTCATATCTATACCTATGAGATTGAAAACTCGAGACTCTCGTGGGATTGTTGTGTCCACGTCTGTTGATAAAAGAATTAGTGTGGATAGGTTTCCGAGTAGAAAATTGGAAATTTGTTTCTTTTGTAATAAGTACTACTTTGAGTTTTTTTCTTCTGCTTCTTGTCAGTGTGGAACGTGGATAAGTTTCGAGTGGAAAATTGGAACTTCGTATCGTTTAGTAAGAAGTGGTTGAGCTTTCTTTTGCCACCTCACCTATTCGTAGATAAAAAAAGAAAATCCTTCGAACGTAGGCATTCATATTTATTTTTTCTTTCAAACATTCATATTCTTTAATCACATTACCAGCCAATTAATTCTATTATCCTGATAACTATAAAACAATAAACTGATCTGATACATATATTATAAAATTGTGGACCATCATAAGTCCATGATATTTAGTGACTTTAGTCTAGTGGTCGCGGTCGACATAAAAATCAATGCCATGCAGGCTGCAGCCATCATCGACTTAAAAGGTTTGTGACATCCTATAAGATATAGTTGAGTTTGAAAATGAAAAGAAAATTAGAGTTTGAAATTTACAGAAAATATGTTTGGAAATAACATTTTTTTATATAAGTTTATATGACTCTCCTACTATAATTATAAACTATCATAGGCCAAATAAATCAAAATGAATACTATTGGCTTACAATTATAAAAAATTGTTAATTACAGAAAATGATGTATTTATAACTAATTTTCTTTCTTCTTAATAGTTGTGAAAATGTTAAAAATTGAATTAGTTAGGAATAGATGGAGTAATTTGCATGGTTAACCAATAATTTGCACTTTAACAAAAAAAAACCCAATAATTTGCATGCAAAAACAATCAAAGACAAAGAGAGGCCCACATTGCCCTTATCTATTCTTAGAGACTCTATCCCATTAACTAAATTATGGGCCTGTTGACCAATGTCTCCATATACAAATGTTTTTCGATATTTCTAACGGTGTGTATGATTGAATATTAACGGTGTGTGACATAGGTGGGGTTGTCTAGTTGTATATTGTGGTTCTTTCACAGGAACTAGGATGAGTGATTGGTGGTTAGCGAGACTCGATGTTTGATCAAGGAGTACAATTTTATGGGTCCATCTTTGTTAAGCTATCACCATCAATCTTTGGTAATCTACAAAGTGAAAGTAACCTACCCATTGAATTTCAAAAACAAACATCAGAATTGTGAGTTTTGGAAGATCCTTAAAAAAACATGAATTGTCGTACTCGTGACATTATTTCTGTATCTCAATGCCGAGAAGACTACTACTATATTGTCTATTTCAATCATACACTATGGCAAACAAAAATAGTTCAGAGAAAGTAAGCATCTAAACGGCTGCAAAGACAGATTCTTAAATTTAGCATAAAAATTACTCAAGTAACACTTTTGAATTATGAAATCGACAGTCTATAAATAAATATATTATAACCTTACGTTATAAACCCTACAAGACCTTTTCTTTACATTAAAAAGGTTTTCAAGAATCATAAATCAATAAAGATAAAAAGACTTTCCGAAACTTATACCTCAACAACTCATACACTTGAACCGGTCATGTCAACATCCGACTTTTGTAGCTGACTGTACCAGTTTGATCTACACAAACACACCTATTGACTAGTAAACCGGTATAAGAGAAGACTGGATCCGGCTTAGTTCTGGTACTATGACAGAAGCATCACAAGAAGCATAGACAAGACAAAGATCACCAAACGTGTCACTCCTTCATCGTGGAGACCTGAAAGATAAAAAGAAAATACACATTTCAGATTTCGAAAGAACCTTTAAAGAGTTCTTTTTGTGAAATCCGTGAGATGTGAAACACTTACGAGGTTGCGAGGAGGCAGCAGCTGGAAGAGCAGGAATTCTAACAGCTGCAAAAGAACAATACAGAAAAACGTATGCAAGTTAAGAAAAAAAGAGAGGCAAAAATGTCGGAAATCAAGAAGATAAATACGATAAACCACGCACGTTTTTTACAGGTAGAGGCTGAGGATAGAGAAGATGAAGGCCACGGAGCGGGAATGTTGTCATTGAGGTCACAAGTAAAGCTTATCCCCGTGTCTTTATCAAATATCGCATCCGATGGTAGGCTCGGTAATAGACAACCAGATTCTTTAAACCAAAAAGAACAGAATACTCAAGTTAACAAAATGGTTTTTGGGTTTTTGTGATGATGAATATAGAATTGAAAATCGAGGAAATTAATTTATACCTTGGTTTCCAACTGTTTGAATCCAACCACGATGCATCAACAAGCACGAAAAACAAACAAAACGAGTTAGAGACATATCTTGAAATTTAAGAAGCGAGAGAAGTTGTAGTATAAAGTATGAACCTTGAAGAGAGAAGTCCTTGAGACTTATATGACAAACACTGAATATGTTCTTAGTGATGTTCAGTTTCTGTAACTTTGTCCCAAGGCTGGTTGCGCAATCTAAAGCTTGCAAATTGGTTATAAGTGTTTGCTTTTGCAAGTGAGACACATAACTCTCCATTGCACGGCAACAACCCGTTTGGTTACTCAACTCGTTGCTGCAGTTACCACCAATATGCTTCATGTGCGGAAAGACAAGAGGACAAACTGAAAACCAATAAACACAAAAATGTGAAATGTTCACCCAAAATGGAAGGTTAAATTTTAAAACCAGATTGCTTTTACCTCTATTGATTTTGCAGTTTGCTAATCCTCTGAGAGTTTCCTTAACCCGAGAAGGGTCAAGTTTAGTAGCGAGCCAGCGGTTTACTACGTTCTTGCAGTCATTGATCCTATCCGAATTATCAGTTAAAGTTTCTGATGCTTTAAGAGATATATTCGTAGCAGCATCGAGTATCGCATTTTGGCAAGCCTCTTCGCAACATTCCTTCACAGGATCAATTTTTTCACAGGCCAAAAGAAGTTTCGCTGTATCCACCGTGCTTTCAAACTCATCGACATTGATAACAGGGCACGACGAAGAAGTGAGATTCGACGAGTGAATAGAACAGATCTTATTAAGCTGACCTGAAGCGCCTTTTCCTACCAAGATTTGCTCTAAATCCGAGAGACAGTGCTTAGACTGGGTTCTGTTTAAAGCAAGCAAACCGGTTTCTTTACTCGCTTTACCAAGGATTATTGTGAGTGTAGCATCTAGCTGAGGACAACACATCACATTTGCCAACAATGGAGCAAAAACAGTCCAACAGTTGTGTGAAGTAGTCTGAATCAAACTCTCAGACGCACTGAAATTAAGCGAGCAAAGCCCTGAAGATACACGAAAAAACTAATACCGATTAGTAAATTACAAAAAGCAAATTACTAATAGAGAAAAGTGATCAAGTTAAAACAAGAACAAACCTGATAGTTTAGGCATGGTACTATTTATGTATGGAACCATTGGAGAAGGTGCAATGAAAGGAAGAAACGGTTGAGGAGAAGTATCTGGTGATATCTCAGGTAAGAACTCCTCAGGTTTCTGTGATGAACCTGAACCAGATAAGATACAAAAATCATCACACTTTTGATTTTGCAAAAGCTTAAATATCTCTGAAGAAAGAAACCTAATTCGTTAACTACACCAAAACCCTAATCTAAGTAACCTAAAACACCATGAAGCTTACTTCAACATTCCACCACAAATTCGATCAATTTCTACATAAAGAAGGTGAATTTACAATGACCCATCAATATAAACAAGCAAATTGTTCCAAAACAAGCGAAATCTCAACGAAAAAAACGAATTTTTCTATCAAACAGAAACAGAATTAGAAACAGATAATTCTAAACCCATTTCCCTCAAAACTCCCCAAATTAAGGAAAGGAAACTCACATAGAGATATCAGAAACATGGATTGAAGAATCACGAACAAACCCATCTCAAATTCAGCTCTTCTCGTCATCCTCAAGCCTCCAAAAGAGAGAGAGACAGAGACAGAGAGAGATTAAGCTCTGTTTTTATGGTCTCTTTCAAAAGCTTTGGACTTTGGACAAGAGAGGACTTTTTTGAGATTCTGTGTCTTTTTCCCACTATTGAAAGAAAGTCCGAGAAATCTAAGGAGAAGAAGAGAAAGGCGTTTCTTTGCGAATTTTGGACACCAAAAAACTTGGTTGAGAAGATAGACACAAAAACAAAAGGGAAACTCAGAAACAGCTGTCTTCGTCTTCACAGAGAAAGAGAGAGATAGAGAGGAGAGAGACCGACCCCACGAGTAATGAACACAGTCTGTTGTGGGAGAAGAGAAGGGAAGAGAGAGCGCTTGAGAGCATTTATTACTCCTCCATTAAATTCCCCCCACCTTTTTCTCTATCTCTCTCTCACTCTTTCCATAGTGGAAATTAAACAAAACCAAAACCCGGACCGGTACCGGAACTTAACCGGATTTCATATCATATCAAATTTAAACCGGGTTCTGATTTATCCAAATTAACCGAATGATTGTTGAGGATCATATAATTTAGTATTATTAGGTAATTATTTAGTTTTAAAAATCTTAATGATGTTTAATAGTTTTTTTGCTACTTTGCTTGTTTTGTTTATAATCGGTTTTGTTGTTATTTTAGTTGGAGATGAAAAAAAAGAATATCTCGAATAAATTTTTATATAAAAATGAGAATGTCTCAATTTTATCCGAAGTTAAACTTTTGAAGTGATACCAAATTTTTTAGTTTTGTATAATAAGTTGAATTTTTTTTAGTGTAAATGTTATTTTTGGATTACAAGTTTGGAGTTATTCTAATGATCGTTGTTTAGCCTATAATAAATTTATTATCGTGAAATCGATTGTACTTGAAAGTAAATTCTCTAAAACAAGACTATAAATTGACAAAAAAAAAATAACTTCATTGAAAATTAACCTCAATGACCAAAAAAAAAGCTAGTAGCTAGTACATCAGCTAAATTGAATGTTCATCGTACCGCGAAATAAATTAACAGAACCAAACCGTTGGAGCTGTTATAACGCCTGTTGGTTTAAGCCGGTCCAAAATTGAGAATATTGGATCGCATTTATAACTTCGCGACTTGGGGACATGAAAGATATGTGATATAATAAGTAAGGCTATTATTGTGGTCGTATTTAATTCAACCAAATATGTTGTTACATTAGAAAGTTTTTACTTTCTTGCCCATAATTTTCAATTCTTTGTCCATAATTTTATATTTTTTGTCCATAATCTTAAAGCATGTAACAAGTATAATAAATCAATCATTCTACAAAGTACAAAGTGAATTAGTGAATGAATTGTGTTCGTATTAATTTCAGACTCTTTAGGATACGTGTATATATTATTAGTTATGGGCAAAAGTCATACACGATTATTCTAAGTCAACTTTTTAACTAGAAAAATTTCTACAATATGTCGTTTTACGGATAAAAATAAGAGACCCCCTAAAATAATAGGTAAATTACAGTTCACCACCAAAAAAAACATAAACTGTAAATCAAATAATTAACTTTCATAGGTGAAACAAGAAAATACAAAATAATTAACTTTCATATTATTTATTGATTTTTTACTTTCTGATAGGTTCGTCGTGCTGAAGAAATGGAACACTAATGGCACGTGACTATGCTTAAGGCGTAGGGTATGGTCACGTGAGCGGAACCGTGCTTACTGCTTTTGGAGATAAGATTAAAGAGGGATCCAGATCATAATGCTGGACTATTAATGGGCCTTTACAGGCCCACGTTCTAATATTAAAATCAACCAATTTTCTTTCCTTATATTGTCACACCACCTTAATTTTCCTTTTTGAGTTTTGAGATCACCCAAATTCATTATCCCCTAGGTTGTGACTTGTGAGTGACCGAAGATCTTGTCATTCTTTTTCTGGCTTATAAAGATTAACTTTAACAGTGACATATGTTTTCGTTTCATCTTCATATTTCATGAGATATTTGAATAAATTTTATAAAAAGACCCAAGAGAAACAATTTACTTTCATAATAAAGAATTTAAAAATCGAATATAATCTTACGCTTTAAGATGATCAAGATGTTCTATAGTGAAACTTGAAAACTTATTATTCCTCACACTGGAGGACATAACATGTTAAACTGGTTTCTTCATTGCAGCCAGTATCCGAATTCATGATTTTTAAAGTTTTCTTCAGTAAGATAAAAAATAAAAGTCTAGTACACCATTTGAACTATCAACGTAACGCTGAATATTTCATGCTTTCACATAAAAAAAAATTGGATGATCTTTAATAATAACATTAAAATGTGGATTGCTTTATATAAATAGTTTATGATGCTCTTAACAATTGACAATTTGGCCGAGTGGTCTAAGGCGCCAGATTTAGGCTCTGGTCCGAAAGGGCGTGGGTTCAAATCCCACAGTTGTCAAATAAATTTTGAACAATTGTACTGCTAGTATTCGTTTTTGTGGTTTGGATTTGCGAAACTGTTTTTTTTTTATAGATCTTTTCTTGACAAATATAAAACAAAAATTTATTGGGCTGATGGTTGGCAGAGAAAAACCCGGCCCCAAAGGGCCCAAACCTAAATAATCCGATAAAAGGTCCAACTTTTTCAGATTCAATTAAAAACGACCAGTTAAGTAATGGACATGCTAGTAAATGTGATGGATCATTGACCTGAGTATCCTTGGGGCAGGTTTAAACTTTAAACTAGGGATGTATGTTGTCAATTTGAGACGAAGAAAATAGCAAATCACCGATCAGTCTCACGGGTTCCAACTTTGTTGGATGTCTACTTTTCTTCTCTAAAGATGTCTTTTTATTAATTCGTGGAGTAGTCCACTTAACACTTTAGTCTTTATCAGGAAATCAAATTATTCATCTCTATTATTTATTTTGTATGTTTCTCATGCATACATGTAATATGTAATCCACACATTTGTTTGTTTTACTTTTATGGTTGGCGAATGATCGATAGAATTTACAGATCCAATCTTGGCCGGCCTTACGGCTTTGCACATGGCCAATCATTCTCTATTTATAGTCCTTGACAACCAATATTTATAGCTTATAAGATAACAAACTAATTCATGGTAATCCAATCATTAAAAATTTCATTATGTAAATTAAAAGATTAGTCGACTGGACTCTAGAGTTTAAATTTGAGAATATGCACTAGATAACTATGGATTGTAAAAGAACTAACAAAATAGTCATGGTTTCAGAGTACACTCTCTTTCTTCACTTTCAATTACCTTTTTACCCATTTTCGTATTTTATATATATTACATGCTATTTTTCAAAATCATATAAAACACTTAGAATTATCTCATCTTTCTTTTTTCCACCACCACAACCACCACATCTTCCACCATCACAACCACCCGATCTCTTTTTCGATAAATCTAGGCTGCCAAACGTTATTTATATTGATAGATCATCTCTCTTTCAATTTGCAGAAGATTTGTCATTTTTTTATTCGATTTTGATTCTTTCTTGGAATCTCCGTCGTTATGTTTTTTTTTTTAAATTGTATGTTATTTTTTTTTAGGGTGATTTGCATAAATAACCATTTTTGATAAACTATTTAAAAATATAGCACCTTCATAGATAAAATTAAGTAAATAACACTACCGAGGAGTGAAAAGTCAAGTAACTCCTGTAATGAAGAAGAGAGGGACGTGATCTATCACTCGTTTCGGTTTGGACACGCATGAAAAGAGAGAAGCATGGGCAATGTGGTGGTGTCGTGGTAGTGGTGGTGTCGTGGTAGTGGTGGTGTCGTGGTAGTGGTGGTGCCGATGATAACGGCAACAACAGCGGTAGTGATGGTGGTGTCGTGGTAGTGGTGGTGATGGTGGTGCCGATGATAACGGCAACAGCGGCGGTGGCGATTATGACAACAACAGCGGCGGTTACGATGGTGACATCAACAACAGTGGTGGCGATGGTGATGGCTCAAGCAGCGGTAGCGTTAGTGATGGTGGCGGCTTCAGCCTTATATGCTTCATCATCAATGATTTAGATGTTTTGAATTCTTATTTTTTAATTTTTGTATCATTCAAATTCTTAATTTTTTTCTCATGGATCTATGAATCCAAAATCTTCATATTTACTTTAGTGGGAAAGTGAAGATTTTTGGACATACTCCGGCAAATATGTTGTTAGTGGTGGTGAAACTATGAGGTGAATGTGAAATTGAGTTTTGATATGCATCTGGAGATAGAAATGGACATGTATGTGTATGCATTTGGAAAGAGAAAAGGGTAAAAAGATCTGATTTACAGTTTACACACACAATATCACTCGTCTTTTTTTTGTTTGGTTACTTACCTAATTTATAAATTTTTGTGCGTTATTTTTCCAAATTTCCCTTTCTTTTATACCACGCTACTTTTTCGAATTACACGTGATAACTAGAAATCTCTCTCTCAACATGCTACTTTTTCATATAACACATTATTTATTAAAATCACATGTAATTTTTTCTAAAAACATGATTTAAATGTTAAAACTTTCTCAAATCTACTATTTTATCTTCGTATAAGCTTGCTCCTAGTTCAACTTTTCAAATGAAACGATATTTGTTTATATAACATGCTATTTGTGTAAAATGTACGTTATAAAATGTCATCTTATTTATAAATATCGTGCTATTTTAACATGTTTCATGCGATTTGCTAAAAAACATCAAATATATTTACATAAACTTACTTTTGGTTCAATTTGCAAGGATAGTTTTGTATTTTCTTATGCCGTCATATAGTTATTTATCCATAGAAAAACTGACAATAGTTAGTTACTTGATTCTTTTTAATTTTACAGTTAGTTTCTAATATTACCCTTTAAATTTTTATTTGTTTATTATGGTTTGCTATTATAGATATTTTACATAGGATATATTAGTTTGAGTTTCGGTTAAAGATTTCCGATTATCATAGAGAGAACTGCAATAATTGTTAGACTTTAGAATTGATTTTTTTTTTTTTCTTTTTTTATTTCATCAAGTTTTACGAATACAAACTGTCCTTTAAGGAAAGCCAAACGGAAACCATTAAACTCGGAAAACTTAAAAAATAAACGCGTAGCATATCACTAATTTAAAATGAGACAACTTAAAAGCTGTAATCATTAAAGGAATCATTCATTCATTGAACTAAAATAGTGGGATTAGTAAGCGTTATTTGGCCATCCAAAATAGCTAACATTATAATTTAACAAAGGATTCGTGTTGCGTAAAGTACTTTCATTTTGTCATACGGTGTTTCTTTGTTCTCCCTTAAATTATTTAAGTTCATGAGAAAGAAAGATATACATTCAGTTATTTTGGCAGGTCACTCGTGATGGTATACTAATAACATGGGAACAAAATTCATATATAACCCCTTATTTTTGGTAGGTCACTACAAATTATTTTATAGAAGGTGGTGCCTTTTTATTAGTTGCACCCACTTTTGTACTTTAAAATTACGACAATTAATGAATAGAATAAAGCGATACAAGATGGAGAGACTAGGATATACCCCTACGCGTTTCTAATTTCTGCAAAATGTATGATAAAAAGGATAAAAATGTTATGTTTTCTTCTAAAATAATATATAGTTACTTGATATGAAAATTTAAGATGTGCATCAAAGAAAAATAAATCAAAAGTATCGTAAACATTTTCATTATCTATCTTATCAAGAATTCAAGATCAATTCAATTGTTTGGTATGTCTAAAAACAAAGCTACATTTTTATTTTTTAAAGCTATATATGTAGGGCTGGCTCAAAATAATAAAGGATCCATAGCTGGAAAAAAAATTAGTTCTCATTTCCTGTGTTTTGTTATGTAAATTTTTTTTTGGATCGTAATTGTACTAGATTTACTTAAAAAAAAAGAGAAATTTTGGGTGGACCCTATACCTCAGCTCTTCAAGCACATGTGTAGAGTCGAGCCTGTATATATAATTATCGGGCCTGTATATATAATTATATATCTCTTAAGAGTATATATATTTGACTATTGAGTCATATACACCTATCTTTGTTGAATTCAATCTAATATATTTACAATCTATAACAATTAAGAAATATAAATACAACTACGAACTATGAGGAGAACTTTATCATTCAAGAAAGAAAAAAAAAACTACGAGGAGGAAATGTAAATAAATATACAATAATAATGCTATAATTTCCCTTGAGGTGGTGGGACATTGAGTGATAACAACACACTGACCGTTTCATCTCACAAAAAGACAAGTATACACTGACACCAAAAAAATCACATTAAAAAGTAGACTCTTTTATATACCAAAAAAATCACATTAAATCCCTGCAAATAAAAATAAAAATATCGACATTTGTTTTTTCTTTACTTGAGAGTTGAGATGTTCCAATTAGATCATGTGTGAATTAATTTCTCGGTTCATTTCGTTTTTCTCGAAAACACAAAAAAGATATTTGGAAAGGTTCATTTTTCTTTAGCTTTTGTAGTAAATTTTCATGGAACTATGTGGAATATAATTCATAGTAACTGAAGTACATACAGTAGTTGTTAAAAATTATGTGTTGTCAGCAAAAAAAAAATCATAACTAGTTTATGAAATTTTCAATTTCTTTGCGTCACATTTTTTTTTTTTTTTTTAAANGTCACATTTTTTTTT
>Ga0041059_1001544_pt1 | contig 18130 bp, 15 predicted proteins | sample AraColnosormetaG_FD_56232 | JGI IMG/M metagenome (GOLD analysis project Ga0041059, IMG submission 56232) | Arabidopsis roots microbial communities from North Carolina, USA - Col MF nosort | ecosystem: Host-associated > Plants > Roots > Unclassified | place: USA: North Carolina | collected...
TTTTAGATTTTTTTTTTTATTAATTAAAACTCTCTTCTTACAAGATTATATCTTCTTCTTTTTTTTTTTTTGAAAATAATGTTAAATTAGATTACAAGATTAAACCTTGTCACTAATGAAAATCTAATTACAGGAGTAACAGGATCGACAAGATATACAAAGTGGCTTACCCATCAAGCGAAGAGGCTCAACAAATCTTCTCATACTCTGCGTTTGGGAAAAGCTCTCCACCAAGAGGTTACGTGAAGCATGCCACTGAAGTAGCTAAGCTTGTTGCTCCTTTTCCACTTGGTCTCAAGGTTTTAGGTTCGGCTTTACGTGGGAAGAGCAAAGAGGAGTGGTTAATGACACCAGCTAAACTCGAAACCTATATTGACTACAAAGAAATTTATAAAGCAATTAGATTTGCATATGATGGTTTATCTGAGAAACACAAAACTTCATTTAATCTCTGTTAACAGAAAATATAAGCTTTGGTGTGAACGTGAAAGACACAATATTCTCGCTTTCGGAGAAGGGCTGGGACGTGGAGAAAGGGATACAAACCCTAGCTGATATGGGTCTCATCTCTATATCTAGGGAAAGAGGAATCATCATGCATTGTTTGGTACGCTTAATGTCTACAAACCCTAGCTGTTCTATTTTCTATCTTGTGGACACAAACATATGTTGTGTTTGGTTCCTACATTTGTATTTAGAGAATTTGCCCAACCAAACATTTCTCACCATAAGGAAAAAAAAGAAAACGTAATGGCCAAAATTTTGGCATCTTGGATTTTAGGCCCAATAACTTGGCGGGCTTTGCTTCTCCATCTTCGTTATAATTTTTTGAAAATTCAACAAAAGAAAAACCCTAATTTTTCTGCAAATTCTTTTCGTCGAACCTAAAAAAAAAACACTCCTTTCCGGTTTCGTTTCCTACTTCCTCTAATCACATCGAGCGAGAGCAAACAAGAACAAGATTTCGAATCAATTCTCGTCTTTCAAGTATTGCTCCATCTTTCTATTTGGATTCTGTCGATTTTTTGCTTTGCTTCATTCTACATTGGGTCTGCTGATGATTATTTCGATTTCTAAGTGGCGTTTTCAATTTAATCACGTCTTTATTTTTGTGCAATTATAGATTCTGAAACTTACATTGTCGGCGTAGTTTCATTGTTTGGTTGAATTACGGTGAATGCTTAAGTTTTTCAGTTTTAATAAAACTAGGGTTTAGCTATACAACTTCAATTATTTTCTGTTGAATTCGTGGTCATTGTTATAGAGACCTGTAACTTATTAAGCTGAAAGCTAAAGTTCTAATTTTTATCCTTCTTTAGGTGTTGGCAGAGAATCTATTGGGTCAGATAACATGGGTAAGCTGATTTTTGTCTTAGTAGTGCTTAGCTCTATGTATGTTGGAGCTAGGATTTTAAAGAGTCTCCTTTTATTTGTTTTTGATGATCGCCAGGGAGCTCTCGTCATGAAAAGCGAAAAGAGGCTCGCTTGCAGAAGAACCAGAAAAAACATGAATCTTGGCTTCAGCGTCATGTAGGAGGCAATCTTTGTTTTATTAATAAGGTTTAGTTTTCTTGTTGAATTGTTTGTTGATGGGTAATGTTGGTTTTTGCTGGATCTCAGAAGTCGGAAAAGGAGAAACGAGTATCATCATCTGCTTCAGCTCAGAAGTCTGGTGATGTGATCAAGTCTGAAGATTTTCGCCAGATAAGTGATAGTGTAACTGAACATATGGAATCAAGTAGTCCTAGTGGAAACAAAGACCATGGAAAGTCTTTTATACCTAAGAAAGAAGAGGTTAGAGTCAAATCAAAGGAGAAGAAGATGCAAAAAGTAGAGAGAATAAAGGATCTGAATAGACCAAGGAAGAAGACGAATTTTGAAGAGTTTCTTGAAATGGATACACCAACTGTAATATCTGGAGACCAGGATGCTGAACTTGAGAGGAGGCTCGCAAAGAAGCTCAAGATAAAGAAAGGAAAACTAAGGGGCATGGATGATGGATTGAATGATTTGTTCGAAGGACTTCCATCTGTACTTGATTCGATGGGATCTGAACTCGGTGATTCCCGAAAGAAACGTAAGAAAAAGAGATCAGAAGAAAAACAGGACCATGAGGATGTCGATGAGCTAGCAAATGAAGATTTGGAGCATGAAGAATCTGAATTTTCTGACGAGGAAAGCGAAGAAGAGCCTGTAGGAAAAAGAGACCGTAAAAGGCATAAGAAGAAGAAGAAGTCTGTAGATGAAGAACTAGAAAGTGATCTGATGAATATCACAGATGATGGTGAGTCAGAGACTGTTAATTATCACGATTCACCGTCAAGCTTGGAGAAAGTAGATACTCCTTTGCATGAGCGTAAGCCAGAGAGCAGCAGCAAGTATGTTGCTCCTCATTTGAGATCTCAGGCCAAAAGTGAATCTGAAGAACTCACTAAAATGCGTACACGGATAAAAGGTATAGCTAACAAAAGTTATTTATCCTCTGTGTATTTCTAATTCTGTAGGCTTATTTTGGTATGCTTGGTTTGTGTTACAGGTCTTCTCAATAAGATGGCAGAATCCAATGTAGAAACAATAACTGCAGAACTTGCCACAATCTATCGTGTAAGCTCAAATATCTTGAGATTATTATAATCATCCTAGATTTCATTCTTAAAGTTGCTTCAACTCCATTTTGTTATTGTTTACATGTTACTTTTACATCTTGTAACCCTGTAACATTTGTTAATGCAGTCTGTTGCGAGAAGTGTGTCCTCTCAGATTTTCTGTGAAGAGGTTTTGACAACTTATGCGAGAGGCAATGAACAGTTAAGATCTGTACAACTTTCTGATTGTCCGCTCATGTTAATGCTAGCCCTATAGTCATGTGTGGAACTACATGACTACATTGACGCCCTTATTAGTCAATATATTGCTGAACATTATTTTTTCCTTGTAAAGGTACGCTGTATTTGCTTCTTTCATAGCCGGCATGGCGTGTCTAGTTGGAATGGATTTTAGTGCAAAGCTAATTGCATCACTTGCTAAATCTTTCGAGGTATGTCCCTGAGTTTTTCCTACATGAATTGTAAGCTAAATTCTCGAGAAGATCCAGTTATGTCCTTAAGATTTTGTTGTCTATAGTATCTTTTCACCACCTTGCTTGAAATAGTGCACTACTAACAAGTCCTTAATTTATTTTCAGGATGAATATCAGAAGGAAGACAGTCTCTCTTTAAATGGGATTTCTCTTTTGCTTTCTTATCTTTGCATATTGGGAGTTTGCTCCAGGTAAGATAATCTGCAGCTACATATTTGTTCATTTTGGTCTAGAGCAAGTTTAGTTATTCCTCACTGTCTTGAAATTTCTAGAACTGAACCAAGAACGCTGTTTAATTATCAGGTTGTTAGACCGATAATCCCAACACACATTTTAATCAGAATCTTGTGGAAATGGATTCTCTTGACCTTTTACAGATATTGAGTGATTGTCATGTATTATGGATTTTAGTTTTTCCTACAGCGATATGTTTAATATGTTTTTACTCATCACCCAACCCAATCACTAGTCCGCTCACGTAACAGAAACAAAAATGATATTTTTCTGTTATTTTCTTTGGATGAAATATGAATCTCTCTATATTTGTTTTGCAGTGATCTTATATATGATTTCTTAATGACATTGGGGAAACGGCTGACTAAAGTTGATGCTTTCACTATCACCACTGTTTTAGATTGTAAGTTTTATTATTATCATTATTATCTTTCGATAGCTGCTTTAGGTGTTTTGAGATGTTTATGTTCCGTCTCTCAGTTCTTGATAATGCTCTGAATAGGCTGTGGAATGAAAATAAGAAGTGATGATCCTCTGGCTATGAAAACATTCATCATCAGCATCCAGAACAAGGCAAATGAATTGAAAACCTCCTCCGATGGCCAGACACAAATGAATAACATGATGGTATGAATTCTATGAAAAATTGTCTTCGGGAAGAAAATGTTATACTATGATTTTTTTAAAGTTGTTTGTTCAATGAATTTGCAGATGGAAAAGATGCTTGAAACCATTTCCGCAATAAAGAACAACAAGTTGAGAGCCAAAGAGGATTCCGTCCAGAACACAAGGGTAAAGAAGTGGCTTCAAAAGGTAATATTTTAGCGCTCTATTCCTCGAAATGTTATAAAATGGATTCCATCATGACAATTATAAACATGTATGCTTCTGCTTATTAGGTGGCTTTTGGATTAGTAAGTTTTGACTAAAATGCATTTGTTTTTGTCCGTTTTTTTTATAATTTACCCAGTTGAGAGTAGAAGAAGTGTTATTAAGAGGGCTTACATGGAGCAAGCTGCTTGACCCCGAGAAGAAGGGTCAGTGGTGGCTTTCTGGCGATTTGGTGGTTGACTCAAACACCGCTGAAGATATAGCAGAAACAATGGATGCAGAGGTTGTTGAGGCCCAAAAAATGTTAAAGCTAGCTGAGGCACAGAGGATGAATACAGATTCCAGAAAAGCAATATTTTGTGTGATCATGAGTAGTGAGGACTACATCGATGCATTCGAGAAACTTCTTAGATTGGATTTGCCAGGAAAACAGGACAGAGAGATCATGAGGGTTCTAGTTGAATGCTGTTTACAGGAGAAAGCATTCAACAAGTTCTACACAGTCCTTGCTTCAAAGTTGTGCGAGCACGACAAAAATCATAAGTTTACACTGCAGGTACGTTTTTACTATCTAATAGAACCGAAGCCATGGTTATGTAACCATTCTTTTTTCTCTTATCATCTCTTGTGTTTTTTTTCCTGCAGTATTGCATTTGGGACCATTTTAAAGAACTAGAGTCGATGTCACTTCAGAGATCGATGCATCTGGCGAAATTCGTGGCAGAGATTATTGTAACCTTCAATCTTTCTCTTGCTGTTCTCAAATCCGTTGACTTAGCAAATCCAGTGGAGTTAACTCCAAAACGAATCATGCACTTTCGAATGCTGTTCGAGGCCATCTTTGAGCACCCTGAGAATCTTGTGTGGAACTTGTTCACACGCATAGCCTTGAATCCGGAATATGAAGCTCTACGAGATGGCATCAAGTTCTTTGTGAAGGAATATGTTGTGAAAAATAACAAGGCAATCTATGGGAAATTCAGGAAAGCTAAAGAAGCACTTAACAATGCAGAAGGATTACTCATGTGATCCTGTTGTTGCCACCAACAATTTTGAAGTCTCTTTTTGTTGTACACACTATCTTCTAATTTAATTAAAGTTTCTACTTTGTAAGATTTTTATCATTCACCATCTTCAATAAAAATTTACTGAAAACGATCTTAAAAGGTTGAGGTTCTTTTACACTAATTGAATTTGGTTTACTAACTAGGTTATTTTCACACAATCTTAGAGAGAAAAATAATATTAAAAACTGCAAATGAGCAAGAACTTTTCTTCGAGACCGAGCTACAATCTTTTTCTTATTTGAACTCAAAGAGACTTGAATTACTGAGATAAAACTTGAGAACATACAACATCTCAGATTTTACAGAGTTAAAACCTTCTACTTGGCTACAGTCTACAGTTCAAATGATACATAAACATCAACGAAGATGTTCTCCAAGCGAAATAAATCTTCGAGTCTAAAGTGGTGGACCATGAGACTGCAACCTAACATCAGCCACCACGCTCTTTGTGGGGCAATTCAGATTTTCTTTTTGCCAACGAAATAAAGAAATCTAAGGGAAACAACAATCTGATACAGGAGCCAGATAGAGACATACAAAGGGGCCTACTTCAAGAACAGGCTACAAAGCACTGATTGCGTCGGATAAAAAAAAGTAGTGAGTTTAGGACAACGCAAACAAAAGTATTTGTATAAGAATCAATCCTCTTATTCCTTTTCAAGATACTTTAGAAAAAAGACATTCCATCAGAGAAATATATTGGAGACAAAAAGAAAATCACAAACATTGCATCAAATCCAAAGGATGCTATAGCCTTTCTCTCTCTCAACAAGAAAGAAACCATATGCATCAAATCTACCTTCGACTAAAAATATTTTTAAGAAAGTTATTAAACCAAATAAAACACAACCATTTTAGAGAAAAAAAAACGTTTCCTTGTTCAAATCAAGCTTTTCTTCACTTGGCACTGGCGAGCTGGGAGCGGATGAGCTTAGCCGCATCAACCATGTTCTTGAGTGCAGGCTTGACCTCGGTGTACTTACGGGTCTTGAGACCACAGTCAGGGTTAACCCAAAGGATGTTCTGCTCTAGGACAGCAAGCATCTTGTTGACCCTGTCTGCGATTTCCTCAGAAGATGGTATTCTTGGAGAGTGGATGTCGTAGACTCCTGGACCGATTCCAGCACCGTACTTCACTCCTTCACGGAACACGGAAAGAAGCTTCTCATCAGACCTGGAGTTCTCAATGGTGATGACATCAGCATCCATGTCGATGATGGAGTGTATGATGTCATTGAAGTGGGAGTAGCACATGTGAGTGTGGATCTGCAAAAAAAAAACACCAGAAACACATAAGTTATGAGCAACTGAGAAAGCATTACACTACATGAGACTCGTTATGTGTAGTTTTTATTTAAGCAAACCTGGGTGCTGTCTTGGACTCCACAGTTGGTGATTCTGAAGGAGTGGACGGCCCAGTCCAAGTAGAAAGCATGCTCGGATTTCCTGAGTGGTAGTCCTTCTCTAAGTGCAGCCTCATCAATCTGAATGACACCGATTCCACCTTTCTCAAGATCCTCGACTTCGTCCTTGATGGCCAAAGCGATCTGGTAACAGGTTTCGTGCCTACAATGATTCCAAGATTGTCTTAGTGTTTTGTTCTTTATTTGGTGTTTATGTTTGTTTTTAGATTATAGTAACATTATGTACCTGGGCTGGTCGTTCCTGACAAAGGACCAGTTGAGAATGGTGACGGGACCAGTAAGCATACCCTTCATTGGGCGAGAGGTCATGCTCTGAGCCATTGCGGACCAGAAGACGGTCATTGCCTTGGGACGGCTCACATCACCATAGATAACTGGTGGCTTCACACAGCGAGATCCATAAGATTGGACCCATCCGTTTGCAGTGAAGGCAAAACCAGACAACTGCTCACCAAAGTACTCAACCATGTCGTTTCTCTACAAAATTGTGAAAACATGTCTCATCAGAAACAGTACCAAGGATTACTAGAAATATCAGGCAAAAACATAGAATAATAAAAAAAATTCACCTCTGGCTCTCCGTGGACAAGAACATCGATGTCAAGTTCCTCTTGGAGGTCAACAACTTTCTTGATCTCTTCCTTGATGGCTTTAACGTAGTCCTCCTCTGAGACCCTAGTAAAAGAGAGATTAAAGAAACCATTAGCATCACAACAATTTAAGAAAATGTGTGACGCATAAGCCCAAGGATTAAATTTAGGAGACTAACTTTTTGGCCTTGTACTCACGACGAACTCTCCTGAGCTCTACAGTCTGTGGGAAGGATCCAATGGTTGTGGTTGGTAGGATTGGGAGATTGAGCTTCTTCTGCTGAGCATCTAGCCTAGCACTAACATTGGTTGCACGACGGTGGTCAGATCCCTTCAAAGCAGCAGCCTGAGATAACAAGAATGAGAAACTATCTCAATCAATACAAGATTAGGAAAATAAACCATTGGGTGAGCACAGTGCATCAGTTTGAAATCAAACTTACAGCCTTCTGGACACCCTCGTTGGTGACTCTTGGGGAAGATCTCCTTGAAGCCAAAGCCGCAGCATTGGCAGAGAAAAGAGCCTGAAAGAAAAAAAATATTGAGTTCTAGATTTTTCTGGATCAATTACACTACAGATAATTCAAGGGTCCACTACTAGGGGAGCATGTGGGTAAAATACCTCGTCCTTCTGACCAGCCAAAGCCTTGGCCAAAGCGTTCACTTCAACGACCTTCTGGGCAGCAAACGCCAACCATGACTTGATTTCATCATCAAGCTTAGTCTCATTGATAAGATCAACAGCGGTGTGGAGAAGAGAGCAGGAGGTTGAGACCACAAGCTTGTCTGCATCAAAAAGACAACAGATCAACATTTCATACAGTTGTTTTTCAATAATTCCCTAGTAATGTCAGGTAAAAGGCAGATGATTTTGGAAGAACAATTACCTTTACCAACAATGCCTTCAAGTGCCTGCAAGGTGCTTAGGGACGCAGCAAAGTCGTTGGCCCAGATGTTCCTTCCATCAACAACACCAGCAAAGAGGTACTTTCCCTCAGGGAAACCTGCCTTGACCAAATCAAGGGTCTTGGTGCCACGAACCAAATCAAATCCAAAGGCAGTCACACCCTTCAATGAGGTTAGGGTCTTGTATGCCTCAGCAGGGATATCAGCGAAGTAGGTCTCGACAAGAACATTCAAACCAGAAAGAGTTGATTCAAGTTCAGCATAGGCACCAGTAAAGGCCTGGAGTTTCTGACCCTCAAGATCCATAACAAGGACAGGCTCGTCAAGCTGAATCCAGGTGGCACCAGCAGCCTTAAGCTCGGTAATCACTTCCCTGTACACAAATCAAAGTCATTATATCAGTGGTATGTCAGAGGATCATTGATAACATCAAGGATACGGATGGCATAATAAAGAAAAACAATAAAGTGATTTCTTACTTGTAGATCGGGAGAATCTTAGGGAGAAGAGAAAGAAGTTCGAATGACTTGTCAACACCCTTGGCAGCCTTGGAAAGCAGCAAGTAAGAGACTGGGCCAACAAGTACAGGGACGGTGTCAACACCAAGCTGCATAAACATCAAGTAAACCAGATCAGAACTTCGTAGAAAAAAAAACTACTTTAGACAACCAGTGCCAGATGACTTTTCTAACGGTTTTTATATTCAATGCATCCGAGACCTTCCTAGCATATTAGCATCCTCAGTGAAACACCACTCAATGAATCTAAGCTTAAACACTATATCCTCAAACTAAAGCCTATGATCTCTAATAGTTAATTAGACGAGCAAACAGTAATTTCCTAAGAAACGGATATTAGTAAAGAATGATACGTACAGCCTTGGCCTCCTTGTACTCATTCACCGCCTTGTGGGATGCGTAAGAGAAGTTAACCTCAGGGCCCAACTCAGGGACGATGTAATGGCTGCATCAACAAAAGCATAATCAAATTAGTCCACAACTCAAAAAGACCAATGTCAACAAAAAGAACACAAGAGATCAATGAAGACTCACTAGTTGGTGTCGAACCACTTGGTCATTTCCATGGCAGGCACAGAGGCATTTCCTCTAGCCATGGAGAAGTAAACATCAAGGCCGATCTCACCACCAGTGTATCCATACCTAGGTGGAACAGCACCGAGCATGGCGGTGGTGTCAAGAACCTGGTCGTAGTGAGCAAAGGTGTTGCTAGGGATGAACTTAGTCCCAGCGGCAGACATCTGTTTCCAGATGGATGACCTGAGATCAGCAGACACCTTCTGAAGATCCTCAGCAGTGCTCTTACCATCCCAGAAAGATTCCAATGCAAACTTGAGCTCTCTCTTAGGGCCCATACGTGGGTATCCAACAATGTGTGAAGCCATTTTGATTTTCTTTTACTGCATTAAAACACACAAACCAAATCAAAATCAAAATCATAGTATAAAATAACGTTCTCTTAATTCATAAACTTCTTAATATTAAATGATTTAATTAACAAACTCCAAGAAAACCGTAAAGCAATCACAATTCACGTGTATAAAAAGTTTGTGCAGCTTTTTGAGTCTACTACTACTACTACCACCACTTGATACTGTAATCGAAAACTTTCAGATAAAAACACATGCGACATTCATCGATCAAAAACTTTAGATCTAAACGAATACGAACACAGAAACACCAATCATTTTCAAAGGAAAGATGACGATAGATCGTAAACAGATCCAGAAACCAGATCTATAAATCGAACAACACGAAATATCCAGATCTGAGTCAAATGAACTCACATAGCGAATAGATCTCAACAAATGAGCAAACAGATCGAGGAATATAAAAAAACGAGAATGAAACGAATCACACTAAAAGCGAAGTAGTAATAATAACGTGGAGAAGGAAGGAAAGGGAGCTAAATAAGAGAGACGTAAGGAAGACATAGAAAGTCGGAGACGAACCTGACGGAGGAAGAATCGGAGAGGAGGAAGGAAAAAGGGTAGGCTAAGAGAAGGCGAAAGAGAGAGCGAGGAAGAAGAGTGGGCTGTGTGAGTTTATTTATAGCGAAAATAAACGAGATACATCATCGTTGGGCTCTGTGTCATTTCTGTAGATCTGGTGGTGCTCGATATTTTCGCAATTTTATTTATTATTTTAAATATCCCTATTTATTTATATTATTGGTGTATGTGCATTTTCTCTGAATTTGATGTTATTTTTCAACACACTTGAGTGTAGGATTATTTCTTTTTTGTCTATTGTTTGAGTTCAGTATTTTTTTCTTATATTCGTAGAAATAAGTATGTGTGCATTAGTAGAGCTAACAAGTAAGAAATATAATTAAAGTATCATATTGGTAAATTAAAAAAAAAAACTGAATTAATATTGCCATCTTTTATAGGAAAATTAAATTACCAGATGCCCCATAAGTAATTTTTTTAAGGAATTTTTGTTGGGTATGTATTTTTAGCTTGAATTTTGTTTTTTTTTTAANTTTATGAATGAGATCTTGATTAATTGACGAAAATATCTGAACAGAAAGGTTTTTCAAAAAAAATATTGGAGATTAGAAATGAATAATTAATGGTTAGTATTACTAAGGTTGAAATCATTTAATTAACTTATAATAAAAGTATATTAAGAGATTAAAACGTGAAGGGGAGTTGGTGTACGTGGGGAGATTAGTGGGTGGCAATGGGACCCATTGAGGTTGGTGGAGATTCACAATTTGATTATTTCCACAGTAAGGTTTTCTTCTATTATTGATACGACGCCGTTTCAAGTGTCAGCACGAAAGAGTATCAAAATCAAGGCCTGTTCCATAGCGTTTTGGAAACAAATCGAATTATTTACAGGGAACAATACTCCAAATTTCAGTGATACAACTCTTTCAGTTAAATATAGAAAGTCGAATAGTTGTCAAATCTATATGTATATATAGAAAGTTGAATATCTGGTAACACAATTTTACTTGAACAAGTAACAATCTTGTCTGGCCATTAGTACACTTGTGTAAGTCAGATAAAAACTATGTATGTTTTTGGTAAATAGAGTAGGTAAAGAAACATAAATTATGGACCTACTGTATATAATATAATATTATTGTTTAAGATTCATAAGACAATGAGTATACGCGATGGATTAATGGTCTTAATCTTTTTTTGTTTGCTGGTAATTTGGCTACCAAACTTTGATTCTTGACCTTTATCAACGAACCTCATTGTTTTAATTTCCTAGGTCATTTTTTCTTTCCTAACCTTAAATGTAACTTTTGGTTTGCGTAAATCATGAAAGAATATTTTTTTGTAAACATATTTTAAGTTTTATTTTGTTCTTTCAGTCTGCATTAAAAAATTTCACGTACTAGTTACCAATTTCAAAATATTTGTTTTTTTTTAACTCTATAGCAACTGAGGAAGTTTAACCATATCGTGCATAAACTACGTTATAAGCTCTTTTGCGGAATTTAACATGAATTTTCTAAGTTTGGAATATAAAATTATATTCAACCACTTCCACAACTAGTTTTGGAGTATCTTTCTATTTGTATGGAACTGGTGTAGGTCAATTTTGAGTTCACTAGGAATTTATCAAGAAGATGCTATTGCAAACAACACCAAAAAGTCAACAAAATGTTTATGTGATAAACAAAAAATTAGTACTATATGTATGTTTGATGATTTTATTACTTGGTAACTTTAACTATACATCAAACTGGTAATCACACAACAAACAAATTGAACAACATTTAATTACATGAGACTTTAAATCTGCAGGACAGTTGCATATGCTTCCTCGACACTGGTTTGTCGGTGGATGTAGATCTAGTATGTACACAAATAAAGATAATCACACAAGCATTTATTGAAAGTGAAACTCGCACTCTATTTTTTTCTTTCTATTTACTTGTTGTACGACATAAAGAATTGAATACTTTAACAATCCAAATGAAAAACAAACAAAAAAACTTTTCTTTAGGAATTATTGAACTAAATCGTATGTGTATTAGTATAACAAATTATTGGATCAATAAAATACTTGTTTACCAACCTTTTTTGGCATCTTGAGTTTGGTAATCATATGATACACGAATCACAAGATCCAAAAGTATTCTTATTGCTGGCTTATAAAACTTTATGATTAAACTATGGAAAGGCATGCTTTTAGACATGTGAAACAATAAAAACTGTATACACACACATTATGCTTTGAATCAAAAGTTGGTGATTTATATGAATATACTTGGATACTTTATTTACATAAAATCTCAAACACAAGTTCATCTTTTACCAAAAAAAAAAAGAGAGGCAATGCTTCATGTTAATAAGAGATTTACAACTAAATATGAACCACCAAAAACTATTTGTAATCTGAACGGTGTTACCATCTTCGATCGAGTCCATTATATTACAATGTTCATAGAAAAATCCAAACGGCAGTACCTTTCCCATTTCTCAGGTCCAATACAAATAACAAACCCCCCAAAAAAGATGCGAGAAAAGTATTTAAAGACACAATCCAAAACCCTGAGAAAACCTCTCTGGTTTCAAGAGATACAAATCAATCAAATCGATAAATATGAAAGCTGAAGAAAGAAGAGAAAAGGAAACACAAACACACAAGAAAACCAATACAAAGGAAGGAGAAAACTTGGTATAAAAATATGATTAGCGGCTACTTCTTGCCCCTTTTAAAACAGAGGACACAGATGAAAAAAAACAAAACCCAGAAGTGCCTATCATTACCCTTTAACAAAGATATATTTACTTGAGTTTGAGATGATGTATTACCCTTTAATTTTCAATCTGAGTCACTCGAACTAGAGCTTGAGCTTGAACTCGAGCTTGAAGGGTTGGACTTCGTCTTCTTCTCCTACTTTCCTTTTTGCTCTGCAATAGTTTCCACCGAATTCTCTGGAGTTTCTTTGGACTCAGGACTCTGGACATTTGCATCAGTGTTGCTTGCAGTGGTCTCAGCTTTTGCTTTCTCAGTCACAACCTCATCACTTAGTGTTACATTACTAGGACCAGCAGCTTTTGTGGGGATTACCACTCCTTCAGAGATTACTTCCATTGCCATCCCTTTTTTTAGTTCAGAAGGTTTGGGAAATTCTTCCAGTGCTCGAGTTTCGACAAGTAAAACATCAGATTTTGTTATCTCTTTTGGTTTACTTTCCTCCTCTTCTTCTCCTTCTTCTTCTTTCTCGGTGGTCTCAGCTTTCGTTTCCTCGGTCACAACTTCATCAATTACTGTTACATTACCAGGACCAGTAGCTTCTGTGGGAATCATCACGCTTTCAGAGATTATCTCCATTGAAATCCCCTCTTTTGGTTCAGAAGGTTGCGGAAATTCTTCCAGTGATCGAGCTACGACAGGTAAAACATCGGATGTTGTTATAACGTTTGTTTCATCAATAGAACTTTCGTCAACTGAAGACTCCGATGGTTTGGTTTCAACTGCACACATGATTTCTCCAGACCTACTATCTGATTGTGGTGACTTTGGTTGCTTTTCCATGCTCTCTACAACAGCCTGGTTCATAGCATTTTCTATCGAAGATGGCCCAGGTTCAGTATCTGTCACAACTTCCTTAACATTGAAGTCTCCAATCGAGTCAAGTTCAGACAACAATCCTTCATCAATCTCTTTTATCTCGTCTGCCTCTTCGGTGATAATTTCAGGAGGACTTTGAGATATTGCATGCAAGTCTGTAAGCTGCTCTAATCGCTCCACCACATGGTCTAGCTCCTCATAAATATCCTCTTGGAAAAACTCTGCCCTTGAGCCTTCACCAACCATAGGTGTCGTGTACTCGGGAGATTCTGTTGGAGAAGAGGATGTATCAGACGTCAAACAAGATAACTCGGTTGTATCTTCAGGAGCATCGTGATACTCGTGAAAAGTGATGTTGCGGGAAAAGACGACACTCACAGGACCTGCACGAGTTGGTACCTGCAATAACGCAACATAGCGATAAGAAACAGATCTCCCGCTTAACAAATTGTATAAAGAATAAAGAAGTCCAAACATAGGTATCGACCTGTTACTATTTCCAGTTCTATTTAAGAAACCACAAATTTAGATGATGTACCATTATCAGATTAGAAACGTGACATATATAGAAGATATGTTGTAGCACATGTATCAATAAAGAAATTGATTCCGTATATTCCTTCCAATAGTTTGTAGATTGTGATGTTGAGTATATCACATAGACTATCTCAAACGTAGATGAGAGCAGCATAAGATAGTATGTTAAAGTAACTGTGATATTGTGCATCTATTAGAGAAGATAAGTTTCATGACTTACTTGATCGTCACCAGGTTCAAGAGATGATTGTTCTACCACAGATTTATCTGACCATGTCAGTTCTCTATCTGATTCAGATGGACTTGTTTCTTCAGATCCCACATTTTGGGCACTAGCATTTACAGAGTCTACTTCAATATCCATTGTTTGGTCGTTGTGAGTTTCTTCCTCAGCATCATGAACTAATGAGTGAACTGGTTCTTGTTCCAACTGTGCAACATCTTCGTCATTAAATGAATGCGTCTCAACATACTCAACTGCTCCAGAAGACAAACTGGCATAACTATCTATTGGGATGTCAGCATTGAATGTTTGAGGACTGACTTCATCTTTTTGTTTTTGAGCTTCCTCTTCCTCGTACATTATCTCTTCAACTACTGACTTGTTTACTGAAGTTTCAGCTATGTCATGCACCACATCAGGTGATTCTTCCAGTGGTGTCGAATGCTCCCTCATGACAAGGCTTGCCTCTCCTGTAACATGCATGCTATTCTCTCCTACTTCGCTTGTCCTTGTTTCAGTCTCATTAGAAGTAGAATGAATTTCCTCAGGACCTATACTTTCAGAATAAACTTCACGTTCTTTCTCTTCATTTTCTTCTATTTCTTCCCCATTCTTTTCAGGTAGATCTGGTTTGTAATCAGACGATACGGAAGAAAATGATGGGAATCTACTGCCTGAGGGAGGACTCGAATCGTAAACAGGTTCCTCGTGATCACCGTCCCCCAAACCACAAAGAACATGTATGGCTGACTCGTCAAGTGACGGATGCGCAGTAATGAAAGATTCTTCAGCACGAGCTTCATCATGGTGATAATCATCCTCCACCCCTCTAGCCATATTGATTTCTAATTCTCCAAAAGAAGGCAGTGAAGACGCCCCTAATTCTTCATGAAGATCAACTACTTGTTCTGAAATTAACATTGCTTCATCTTCACTGATATCACGTATCTTTTCTTCTTTCTCTGATAAAGATGAATCACTATCACTGACTTCATCAAGTTTTCCCTTATCAGAAGTTTCTCCTTCCATCATGTCCGATTGCTCATGGTGTGTTTCACCACTTCCTAGTACTATCTCAGCCACATCATGGTGAAGTTTTTTGCTATCAGCTTGTTCATCGAAATCGGAATCCTCGGACGAATGGCTTTTTTCTTCATCATGGTCAGAAGCTGAATGACTATTTTCTTCATCGTGGTCAGAAGCCGAATGGTTATTTTCTTCATCATTGTCAGAAACCATATCAACTTTAGCAATTTTGGTTTCTCGGTCAGCATTATTTTCATCCACCTTCTTTTCGTCATCCTCCAGGACTGTGCACACAGATTCAGTATCAGGAATAGAACTAACTTTTGATTCACTAACTTCACTGAGCTGCCTTTCAAATGGATAATAGCTCGTTCCCTCATTGGCTAATCTTTCTAACACAAAGAAAGGTCGTAGCCTATCATGTCTAGGACCTCCAAGCATTGATGGGCCTACACTGAAACTTTCATGTCTTCTGAACATTGGATCCTTTGGTTGTTGAGAAGAGAACTCTTCCTGAAAACCGTCACCTTTGAGGTCTGGCTTTTCTTCATTTGGCTCATATGGAAGGTCAAATGGATTTCTCCTCGCAAACATAATGGACGGGGCAGAACCAGGGATAGGCATATCATCATACGAATCATATGAAACATCAAATGGATTATGCCTTGCAGTTGAGATTGGCGGCATATTAAAGGGAATATCAGCACTATCAAAATCAATAAGATTTCTTTCTGCCATTAGTCTCATATTGTGACGAGCCCTTCTCCTGGCAATAAGATTCTCCAACCGCTGGTTTCTTTCAAGTTCAAGACTTCCTAGATCCATAACATTTCTTTGGTCAGCCTCTGTCCATTTGATTGCAGATTTACTTTCGTCGTCCTTATCTTCCTTCTTTTCCTGTTTCTCTTCCTCATCTTCTTCTTCTTCATCCTCTTCCTCATCTTCATTCTCGTTATCGCCTTCTTCTCCATGACTTTCACTGTCACCATCAGACTCCATTCCTTCATCACTACTACTCCTATGTGGCCCCTCTGAAGCTGCATCAGATCCTTCACCATCTACAATACCACGAGTAGGAGCTTCTGAGAGTAAAAGCGGGTGAAGCTCGTCAAGCATGGGAATGATGTCTGTCATAGAAGCATCAGGTGAAGAACTTTCTGCACCATCAGACCCAGAATCTAAGGAGTCATCACGGTCCGCATCATCATCCTCATCCTCTTCATGCCTCATTGGTCTCCAAGGTGAAACTGGAGAAACATCCATCTGATCATCCATCCTTTCATATAAAGATCCATTTGTCCTCGACTGCTCTGCACCCGTCCCGTCATTTTCAATCAGTTTCTCATCTTCTCTGTCTCCCTTCTTTTCCACATCCAAAATAAATGCTTTCTCCTCAAATCTTACATGAGTATCCCGTTTAATCTCATCAAGAGTCTCATCAACTAAAGGCCTATAATCAAATGGCCGGCCATCGTCCTCAACCTCACTGAATTGGCTATCCACTAATCTTTCAGCATCATCATTTCCATCCTCAAGCACAACTTTCTCCGCCCCGACGAAACTCTCTACGGTAAAACTCTCATCTCCTCCTCTATCAACAACAGTAACATTAGCATCCCTCGAAACCTCAGTTCTAAGAGGTGCAGCCTCGTGGAAAATCTCTGGATCCTTTTCGATTTCAGGAATGTTTGGCTCTCCAAAACTCAAAATGGTACCAAGCAAGACGAAAGTACACACCAAAACAGGAGACGCAGTCACTAAGGGAGCAAACAAAAGAGGACAATATCTATGCAGATAATACAAAAACGCAACGAAGCCGAGAAGAAAGGGATGATTGCAAATCCATTTGTACGACGTTCTGATCATAATCATGAATAATCTCCGAATCTGAACTCTGAACTCCGACCGATCACTAATCATCTCTTTTTATATTTTTCCAGGTCGTCTCTGTATTAAGAATTACGAAAAATCAGAATCAAATGATGAAGTTAGTTTTTATCGTATTTAAGATTTGAGAAAAACAACAAGATGAGTCTAATTCAATTCAAAATCAAAAACTTAAGATCGCAACACAATATTAAGATATCAAGGATTAAATGTTGTCTCCGATATAATAGAAAGAATTGGATCTAAGGCTCAACGAGGCCAGAAAGTGAATAATTTTGAAATCAGATCAAGGATCAAATCCAGAAATCGAATGAAACCAAAACAATAAACAAAAATCTATGTTTTGTGAAGTCACTAACCAGGTAGGAGCAATCAGATCACGGAGATATAAAATCAAATTCAAAAAAAAGATCAACCAAAACGAAATGAAACGCAAAATTAAGAGAGGGGACGACGAGACGTGGGGAAGCCATGGAAAGTCGGAGACGTACCTTACAGAGGTTGAAATTGGAGAGAGAAGAAAATGGTTGACTAATCAAAAAAAAAGATGGCGAGCGAAGAAGAAGAAGAAGCAGAGTGGGCTAATGTGTATGTTGTTGTCGGCTTCTTTACAGCTTTCGTATCTGTTGTACCATTTTACTTTCGGCAGAATTATTTAAATTCATTCTAATTTTGCATATTATTGCCACTTTTACTTTTGTTTGTATTTTCTGAAATTTGTTATCTAACCAAATTAGCTTCACCAGATTTTTTTTTTTTTTTTTT
>Ga0041059_1001545_pt1 | contig 18121 bp, 13 predicted proteins | sample AraColnosormetaG_FD_56232 | JGI IMG/M metagenome (GOLD analysis project Ga0041059, IMG submission 56232) | Arabidopsis roots microbial communities from North Carolina, USA - Col MF nosort | ecosystem: Host-associated > Plants > Roots > Unclassified | place: USA: North Carolina | collected...
GTTTTTTTTTTTTTTTTTCACTTTCTTTTTTGTGTATTGGCTTCCAACACAAATACATAACTATGTTAATATAATTTTTGCGAGTACTGTAGTTTTTACCCCATTTTAAAAGAATCATTTTGATTATTATTTATGTGTGATATCTCTGTAACAAAGAGATACTATGGTGTTCTTTATATCAAAGTAGAAAAGTTAAAAAGTAAACGATATACACATTCATTAGTTGTTTGAACTCTGGAGATTCCCCCAAATTCCCGTAAGCAAAGGAGTACGAATACGAATCCACTCAAGCCAAACGATCATCAGTCATCAATCACATGTAATAAGTGGCCTGGATTCATTTGTCGGTCGAGTGTGTCGCTATTAGTGGAAAGCCTTTATTAATTTGTTAAATAATGCTTATAACAATAATTAGCATACCTTTTTTATAAATAATATGCCCTTTCTTATTCCTGTGTTTATTTTTTTAATTCTTTTTTACATTAGTAGTCAGTGAAAGATTACTTGAAACTAATCCATAAAGGGCACAAAATTAGCAATATATACTATATGTTTCGTGTGTTAAATCATACGGCTTTTTGTGAAGTCGGAATTTCCATTGTGTTGTTTACTTCATCAAACAGTTTACGTGAGAGAAGAGGACGTGATGATGCGAGAAAATTATACGAAAATCAAAGTATATTTACATATTCAAGCCGTACCACAACCGAACATTAATTAGTACTTTAAAATCCTATACCGTATATTATATTTGTCAATTCCTAATAAGGGAATAACAAAGAGAAAAAAACAAGGTCTCACAAATTTAAAATTCACGAATTAAGACATCGAGTGGACCTACACTCACAGTCCATTTGATGTCGTTATTGACCTATTAATAAAATGGGCCTGGCCCAATATACTTGTGGTACAATTAATACCAAGCAGAACTCACATGTAACAGCCCACACATTTTTGATATTTCCAATATTTTTTATTAAGGTTTAACCCAAAAAATAAAAAATAAATAACAGTGAGGATATTTGAGAAATCCTCCATTTTGCATCAGCTAAGGTCAAAGAGAAAAGAGAAAAATTAATGCCTCGAATTCAAGTTTCATGTAATTGTTGCGTTTAGTATTTACAACATGATCAATATCAATACATCATTATAATAAATCGAATCTAATTTCAGAAAGCTAAAGTGGAAAATGAAAGGTCAAAACGTTACAGTTATGGAGTCTGTTACTAATATTATCACATGATAAAAAGAAAGATGAGAATATTTGAATCCTCCATTTTTCTTCAAAAGTAAGATTCCGCACCTTGAAAGAGATTATTCAACAATAAGAACGAATACTGTTTGATTAAATGCTATAATTGAAAAATAATGAGTGTGATTAGCTTTGATGGGTAGGTTAATTAGCTACTATTATTAAGCACTTGGTGCATCTTAATCCAAGTTTGTTGGGGTGATTAATTGGGTAATTAATCTATTCCTAATGATGAATGAAGCAAACTATTCAACATCAAACTAAGCATTTACCAACTAAATATCTCAAGTTTCTAGTAAATAAAACTTCAGTTTAATTGAGAGTAAAATGAGAAACTTTGAATAATTAACGTAATGGAAATCATCTGTTCCTAAAGTTAATTTGTCGACGAATTAATTATCATTTTGGTCTTTTGTCTCTCTTGAAATCATAATCAACTTTTGGTCAAAATCCTTTTTTCATATAATTGTAATTAGAAAACACCCGGCGATGCATGTGACAGACTATGATTTCTTACAGTAGAAAATGTAATTGCCTTTTTGTTCATCGAATGGCAATTAAGTTTCAAAAAGACAAAAACTAATATTCTTGATCCAAAGAAATTCAACTATGCAACCAATTCTTTTCTATAAAGTTAATCATGATATAAAATGTACACAGATATAGAGAACTTTTATTTTCTGTAATGATATCACATAACTACGTACTGTAATTATCACAATCTGACCATTTATACCGTAAAAGTTTCAACAACTATATATATGGTATGATGATTATTATATCTTTCTACACAATGTTTTGGTATGTCACTCACTTAGTCACTTCCTCTCTTCCATTTCCGTTATCCACTACCGTTCAACAAGTGGCATGTCGTTCTCGCGAAATCTGCCTCGTTCCATAAATCAATCTCCGGTATATAGTAATCTGGTGTTAAACCGGTATTACAACCGGACCGGTTCAGTCCATGATACGGTGATTGTGAAGTCTCATTAACGGCTGGTATTGAATACGAGTTGGGCCCATTTAACTGTGAGGCAACGAGCCGATCCAAAGCGGCCCAGCTAGTGATGAAGCTGGGATCCATAACTTTGCTGACGTGGCAGTTGTTGACTTGGTCGTCGATTAACCACTGATAACTCGTGATGGTGGTGTTGTTATGGCATTCGAGGTTAGGGAGTTTTAAGAAAGGGTCTAAAACTATCTCTCCTTTACAAGATTGCCCCATAACTTCGAGAAGTTGCTCGATAGTCTCCTCATTGAACGACGGCGTTTTCACCGAACTCGCCGGGCTACTACTAATCATGTTTTTGCAAAGGTTATTTTTCTTGAAAACACGACACACCACCCATCCTTCGTCACTTCCTATGACATCACACGTTTCTACGTTGACGTCATGATCGCCACACGAGGAGATTAATACACTCTCGTCGAGTCTATATTCGTGCATGATCCAATCGGATTTCTGACCATGAGGGGCTCGACCTTTGTAGAAGACAAGCGTCTTTCGCATCCCGATTCTATCACCATTGGTATATATGGTCTTGTCACGTCCCGTCGCTTTCCAAAATCCGACCGTGGTGGCTCTGTTGGTTCTAGTCCCGGTGGGATACTTCTTGTCCTTATGGCTATAAAAGTACCAATCGTTTTGCGGCGTCGTTCCAATCTTACACATCTCTACATAGAAAAAACAAGAGTTGTGTTAAGTTTTGACTGAATTTTGTTACTGCAAATTTTATTATCACAAAAAGTATATATTACTCTGCAAAATTTCCTGAATTCAGAGCTTTAGTTCTTGACTCAACACATGCATTAAAAAACTAATTTAATTAATATATACAAGCCCTATTAATACGTTTCATCAAGAATAAAAGATAAATGATGAACCTTGAATATCCCAAGGCTCGAGCTTGTTGAGATCAATGTCAGGAATAACATCGAGATCGATCTTGATGTTAGAGATTTTCTTGCGGAGGTAATACTTCAAGAGCTCTTCCTCGGTTGGGTGAAACCTAAAGCCAGGAGGTACTTGTGACTGTCCGTTTACTGATATGTTCATTGCTAAAGATAGAAAAAGGAGAAGAAAATAGAACGAGTTTATAACTAACCAAAGTATGTCTATATATATGTGTATATTTTTTACATCAACTCTGCAAAAAAATAAATAATAGTACATGCATGAGAAAATGCATGTGTTCTTTTGCTCTCATATTTTTAATTCCTTTGTTAAGTTTTCTTTTTAACAGTGGAGTATTATTTTTCCGAATATTTGATGTTTTCATTATAAGTTCGCATGAGCCGCCACTTACAATTAAACATATGAGCCTCTAAGAGCTTGTTTTAATAATTTGAAAATGTCTGTTTTATACTCATAGTGAATGCACTTCTCGAAAAATTACTCCCTATGAGTTTTTACTTAATTCTTAGTTCATACCAAGTATATCCAGCCAAAACAAAAAAAAAAAAGTATATCGATCAAGCTTCTTCGGCCTTTGGTTTTGCCGACTTTTCGCTCTACTAATTGCCTAGATTAGCATGTTAGTTTTGTTTTGTTTTTGCTTTTATCCAGAAATCTCTCGTAATGGTTGATTCGTCATGAGTTCACCTAGTATTTAAAAATCTATCTATTTTTCTGCATGATTCAGTATCTCTTTAACAAAGAAAAAAAATATGATTCAGTAAATTAGATCCGTTATAAATACAATGTTGCAATATTTCATCTAATAAAAGTTATAGTAATGTCTCTCTTTTTTTTTTATTTTTTTTTGGGTCAAATATACTAATGGTCTCTTTATTAAACATCGAAATTATTTGCTCTTTTTGTCCGGTGAAATTGTTTATGGCAATTTCGGAATAGTGCGTGAGAGAGAGCGGTGGGACCATGCACGTAGCTATTGGGTAAAAATATGGTCCACGCGGGATCCACATATCAACTATAATGTAGGAAGCAAGCCCACATCGCTCCGATGACCCTCGACCTTAAAAATCTCTATGGACAAGACATTCCTCATTTTATTTTTATTTTATATAGAAACGAATAGTGTTAACAAAAAAAGTGAATGAAGGGTGATGGCAACAAAAAATGTATGTGATGTGATGAAGAAAGACTTTATACATTATTGTGTTAAATACGACTTTAAAGCTCGTAGCTTGTTCTTGTTGAAGGTGATGCGAAGATAATGATATACTACATGATAATCCACAACCTCCTTAGAAGATGGAGAGAAAGAAAGAGATTAAGATCTGATTCAAGAAGCGTTTATCAAATATATGTGAAGTTAACATTGCAACGAATGTCTAAGATTCGAATATTGTGCATGTGGTTCACTCGAACTAATCATAAAGTTAACCTATCTGGTATTCAGGAAACGACGGTGGATTCGATTCATCCAAATTAAAATTTTAAATTATTGTATTAATTTAAACTTGAATGACGGCATGAATCTAGATGAACAGTTGTTTACAACTGTAAGCGAGGAGGTATCTACGTATGTTGTAGATTTTGTGGGGGCCTATTTACAAAAGGTTATTTTCTGAATTTCCTTTTTCTTACACATGGTTTTGAGATTATAATAGATTAATACGCAAGGGCCGTTCAAATTTGCCATGTGCTATAGGATAACATTGTTAATAAAAAATTAAATCATGAGATTAAAATTTTGAGTTAATGAATATTCTGAAATGTCTTTTTCATTTTTCTAACATGGTTCTGAGTTTATAGCAGAGTAATATATAATCTGATTAAAACGAACGTTGTTGCGGCACGGAGCTATGATAAATTGATGATAATTAGTGACAAAAAACTAAAATGATATAATTGAAGTATTACAAATCGTAATTTTTCTAGAAGATGAAGGAAGTTTGCATGGGAAGCAATCTTAATTTGAGGTGTTTCAAAATTTATTAAACCCTTAATGGTGAGACGTCATATAACTATATATATTAGCACTCGTGCTTGTCGGACTTATAACTTTAGCCTAATCTTAAACTGTTTCTGGCCAGCTTTGTGTCATTGGGCCTGAAATAAAAGAGTTTCTCCCTTTTGTTTTGCTCTTCTAGACTTTTGGCATTGAATAGGGAAGATTAAATAATCTCTAACTACGAGTCTACGACTTCATAAATTAATTGTTTCATGAGAGATAACAATGATATTTCAAATATATCTACGTTGATAAACTTATATAATCGTTCCAAGTCTTCAATGAATACGGAAATCAACATACTAATTTAAATGCTTAAATCGTGAAACAGATTAAAACATAAACGTAGTTTATTCATAATTCGAAATTTTACCACAATTTCCCTTTAAAGCTACTCGTAACGCTTAGCTGGTCTGAATTCGCTCTCGAATGAACTCCTCCGCCGCAGCCGTAACCGCCACACTTCGCCACCGTCCTCACACTTTCCACCAACGCTTCCGTTTCCACATCCTCCGCAAGAATTTCCGCCAACTGCTCCGGACTTATCACAAGCCTCACCTTCCACACTCCACAACCACCGCCACTCAAAGCCGCCATTATCGGCGTCTTCCCGAAAGACATTCTGTACGGCGTTGATAGTTGGTCGGAGGAATCCAGTTGAGCGGTCGCGGCTGCGGAAGAAGAAAGAGGAAGGAGGTAGTAGATGTTACCGGGAAAGAGTTCTTCGCCGTGGAGAAGCGGTGGAGATGAGTGGCGGAGGCTTAAAGAGTCGTGGATGACATGGCCGGGAAATTCGTTGGTGATGAATTCGGCGAAGATGGGAGGATGAAGCTCCATCACGCCACCGTTTGGAGTCACCACTTTTATCAACGAATCATCTTTATCGTATAATTTTCTTGAACCACCATTGCCTTTGAATACGCAGTTACCCATTTTTGCTACATAAGTTAGAAATAATAACTGATTATTTTGTGTATATGTAATGTATGGAATCCAAAGAAAACCCCAAGACGGAGAAGGGTTTAAGACAAACGTTTTCTTTGAGCAGATGAAGTATATATCTTTACGACGTAAAGAAAAAATGAAAATTGCGAATGGTCCACCACTTTTCTTGTAAACAAAAGGACCGAAGATATTGTGCTTGCGATATTATCATCATTACTATTATTTTAGTCTTTGAAAGATAAATGATTATTATTTTTGGTTATTTGAGAATTGAGAGTAATTGGCAATGGTCTGTTTGTAGAACAATTGACAACAAGTAGAAAACATTTGAAGGTAAAATAAAAAATGAACTAATTTCTGTAGAATAATTGGCAGATTAATAAATAAAATAAAACCTTATCTAAACAAATTACAAAAAGTAAGATAAATGGTTTTCCTTAACCTATTTTCCATTTAGAAAGGTAAGTGATAGGGGTAATAATGTTCACGTGAGGTCAAAAGGTGAAAAGGCCGACAGAGACAAAAAGACTTTAATCTTTGTAAAATTATTATGGATGATTAATGAATTTAACCATTTTACCAAATTGTTAGAAAACCTCCACGAAAACTAATTCTATAAATTTATAAATGGAACGTGTGAAACTATGGACCAAACAGAGTACATCTTATCAGATCAACAGAGTATATAATTGCATGTTGTTTTTACTCGAATTGATTAATATAATGTCACATAACTTGTGTGGATCCATGTCCTACAACAATATAACATTTTGTCTTTTTATATTATACGGAGTTCAAAAAAGAAAGATTCTGGAATACGAAGGAAAAAAAACAGTAGTACCTTTCGGTGCACTCAATTACGTACACCAACAATTTCTTGGCGGGTCATTATTAATTTCAAGGGTCCTAATGGGCAATGGCCCATATTACATACTCTTCTTTTTTTCTTCCTATTATTTAAATTATATTAGAGAGCTTTGAGCCCACCATAGTGCAAAATATATTGTTTTTAAAAAGACCACTAGCTAATTGTCACAGTCTCTCACATACCACATGCTGAAATTGCAAATACTAACAAAGAATCAAGATTTGTAGAAATACAAATGATATTTTATTCATTTATTGTTTTTGTCAGTTTGATTTATTATTTTTGTAAAAAAAAACAAAAAACAAGTGAGATAGTGTATCGGTGTTTAGTTAGGGACTTAAATGTGATTTTGGTTCATATGTACTTTTTGCTAGCCTAAATTAAACTGAGTTTAGTATAAATTGTTCTGTACAATCTTGGTCTTGGTTTCTGTCTGATACTTTTTTAATTATTTATTTTAAGTTTCTTAATTATAAAGAAAAGAAGTTCATTTGAGCCTAACATCAACAAACTATATGGCCCAAACCATTGCCAACACTAATAATGGGCTAAACTTCACTGAATGGAACTACATAATGGGCCTCACGAAAAACTACATTATGAATTTCTTCTTTGTGGTCCTGATTATGACATTGCCTTCTTTTGTGAACAGAAAAAACTAATGACATTGCCTTCTTTGATGAGCTTTGCTAAACGGGGATCTTACATACAAAAATTTAATCTAATCGAAACCCAATCAGAAAAAACGGGGAGGTTCTCCGTTTCCGTTCGATCTAATATTTTATTTTGATATAAAACGAGAAATAGGTGATGATTAGTATTAAATTAGAGGTTTAAGGTGACAAAATCCCGGGGATAAAGACCGTACTTTAAGATAGTTGACGCGTGAAACACACCCTGTGTTATGTTATGGGTTTTAATTTACTTAGATTCCACGTCAGCAGATACGTGAACCAGAACAACACTTAATAATTCCGTCTAATAACCTCGCATGCCCCATGCATCGTAGTTCACATTCTTACTCAACTCCTTCCTCATTTATCATTCCAATAAACTTTACCCAAATGGTTTCAAACCGAGATCTAACCGTACTTGACTTTGAAAATCGAATGCTAACCATTTACATACCGAACCAAAACTAAATTTACTAGATTTTATCAAGAATAACATTTTTAATCAAATGGATTTCAAAATTATACTCAGTTATATATTGAATTATACATAGTTAATTATGTATAGTTACTTTCATTAGAAATAGTTATCTAAAACCGAAATAAATCAAAATTTTCAAACCGAATCGAACCAAACTAAATCATTTTTTTCTGTGGTTTCGTTTGGACATACTTTGACAGCAAAATCGAAATACCCAAACCGGAAAACCAAATTGCACACGCCTATATAAAATGCCTTCGCTTATAGAAAATGCCTAACAATCTCTCATAGTCATATATAGAAACAAGTCATACACGTATCAATTAAATGCAAGCATTTGGAAAAACAAGAAAGATCAAGAAATGGGGAATTTTCTTAGGAGAAGCTGCGCTGTGCACCCGGCTTCCGGCGACGGAGGAAGAGGAAGACACGTGGACGAGCCGCCGCAACAACGTCCAAGTAGTGTGCGGATTAAAGTGAGGATGAGAAGAGATCAACTCGAAGAGCTTTTGTACTTGGCGCGTCGTGGTGATCAATCGGACGACGGTGGTAAGATTGGTTTCTTGATTCTTAAAGAATGTATGGAAGGTCGCTTACCAGCGAGTGTTCTTGGCTCCGGTGGCGATGTTCGATCTCAACGGCGTGGAAGTTACATGGTGTATCGGAGATTGGGTTCCATCACCGAGGAATAATTCATTAATATATATATATGTGTCTTTCAATACATATAGTTTTAAAGTTTAGATAGACGACACTTTAATAACGTTTTCTAGATCAACAATTATATGTAAGGCTAAAGAAACAAAAAAAAGGAGTTTCGTTATCAAAAAATTGAAAAGAAAAATATATAAAAGTAGTATGTTTGTGTCACGCATTTAATTAAAGATATAAGTGTAAATCTCAATACTTTTTATTCGTCAACAAATATAAGAGTTTTGATGGCGTTTTAGCATCGCATAATTGTGGACATCTCAAAAGGTAAACTTAAAGACAAACTTCAAGTCTAATTGACAACTTCAAATTATTCTAAGAGCCATAAAACTATCTGGTTCATCCAAGTCGTTTATCGACCCATAGAATCTCCGGAACGTAGATAAGTTTTTGCGCTTGGTTGCTCTCTTTGGGCCTCTTAAGATCTCCTTGGCACCATCGGAAGGCTTCAAAATGATCAAATTCTTTATTCTTGTACCAAATGATGTAAAACAGAATTAGGATAATTAATAATCTTTATATTTTATTTCTCTATTTTTAAAATAACTACTATGGTTATCCTAATTGAATTATGATAATATTTGACTATTGTGTGTTTGTACATAAATTTTTTACAGACCTGGATTCTCCATTCAGAGTTCGAATCGAGACGTTTCCATTTATTTATATTTTCTCGTTTGGAATTTTCCAAATTCATCATTACAGAAAACAAACGTTAACATTCCATCAATATGTAATGTTGTACTTTTTTTTGTTTTTGTATTTTTCAAAATTTCAATTAATTGAGTCCCGTTGAAAGTCAGAGACGTCTAAGATAGGCCGAATAATTTTCTTCGTAACCATAGCAGCCGAAGTAATTCTGTATATTATTTTATTTAGTCAGCCTAGCATTTATCATTAGCCCATTATATAACTTTCAAAATGGGCCTGTTATTCTGTACAGCCTAAAGATTCAATTGTTTCGTTGAAAAACAAACAATTTCGTGGACTATCGTCAATAAGATTATGCAAAAAAAAACAAAAAAATTATGAACTTTAATGGAAATTCAGACGATATGAAGAGAGAGTTTGGCTTTTGTTTCAAGATTCTTTCCACTCTCTGTGTGATATCAGAATTGGCCCAAATCGGAATCTGATGTCGCTTAGATTTCGTCATTGTTACATTGGGTCTTTACTTAAATATATTTTCTAATGCTTCTACACATGTTATACAATATGATTTGAGGTTTGACTCTCTGTTATGGTATGAGTATGTTGTCATATCATTTAATGTGAATTTTTGGTTTGCTCGCATCCTTGTGTAGTTGTGGGATGCATGTCTCTGTTTTTTCCACCTTTAAAAATCTCCTTCAAGTCTCAAACTCTAACACCTTACTCCTGAATTGAGTTTCTACTATCTTGTTGTAAGGTATCAAATCTATATACTGTATTCATAGGATTGCGTATAGAACCCATTGAATATTGATTCATGCTCTAAAGTTACAATCTTTTTTGCTGCAGATGGATTCAAGAAGAAGTAAAGTTTGTGGAGAAACAGCTTGTGGGTTTTCAACATCTTCAAGTGATGCTAAGAAACGAGCTGCTTCAATGCGAAAGCTCTGTTTCGTTGTGGTGTTATGTCTTTTGTTCATGAGCATAGAAGTTGTTTGTGGCATTAAGGCTAACAGTTTGGCTATATTAGCAGATGCAGCTCATTTGCTCACTGATGTTGGTGCTTTTGCTATCTCTATGCTCTCCTTGTGGGCTTCTTCTTGGGAAGCAAATCCGCGACAGAGTTATGGGTTCTTCAGGATAGAGATTTTAGGCACTCTTGTCTCAATCCAGCTCATTTGGTTACTCACTGGGATTTTGGTCTACGAAGCCGTAACTAGACTCGTTCAAGAGACCAATGATGATGTTGATGGTTTCTTTATGGTTCTTGTTGCTGCTTTTGGTTTAGTTGTAAACATCATAATGATTGTTGTGCTTGGACATGATCACGGACATGGGCATGATCATGGTCACAGTCATGATCATGGTCATAGTTATGGGGAAAGAGCTGAGCAGTTGTTGGAGAAATCCAAGGAAATAAGGAACATTAATGTGCAAGGGGCTTATCTTCATGTTCTTGGGGATTTAATTCAGAGCATTGGGGTAATGATTGGAGGGGGTATGATTTGGTATAACCCTAAATGGAAAGTAATTGACTTGATATGCACGTTATTCTTTTCAGTTATTGTTTTAGGGACAACCATTAAGATGCTTCGAAGCATACTTGAAGTTCTAATGGAGAGCACACCGAGAGAGATAGACGCGAGGCAGCTCGAAAAGGGATTGATGGAAATTGAGGAAGTTGTGGATGTTCATGAGCTGCACATATGGGCAATTACAGTTGGAAAAGCTCTGTTTTCTTGTCATGTCAAGGTTAGACCAGAAGCTGGTGATGAAATGGTGCTGAACAAAGTGATCGATTACATCTGGAGAGAGTATCGTATCAGTCACGTTACGATACAAATCGAGCGTTAAAACAACAAAAGGGTTCATTTCTCTGGTTTTCTGTCATTTTCATGATCAAAGTTAAATCTTTTTTCGCTTTCTCGTATGCTCTCATTACCTTGTTGTGACATATGCCATTGTCTTTCTTGTTTATGAATAAGTTGTCTTGTCTTGAAAAAGGTAATTAAAAGGACATAACTTTATTTGAGATTAGGGATTTGTGTTAAGTTACTACTAAAGAAAAATCAGAATCTTTAGGGTTTATCTTTGATAATAGACCTACCAAAAAGAGTGGGGCATGTTTGTCCTAAGAGCAAGTAACCATAGCTCGTGTGTGACAGTTAACAACCATATCCAGTACACAATTGATAAACAAAGATTCAACTTTCTTTGGAGTTTTGATGTGTTGATAAGGTTTCTAAGGTCTTCGTTAACCAATAACCATGCAAAGCACGAATGTTTTGTTTCTTTGCTCAAATTTTGTGAGACCGGATATGAAGTTACCCGTTTGGATTGAGCTTGTGGACATGTTGGGACATTTTTATAGGACAAACACTGTTTAATGCCGTAGCAGCCAAGGCATTTAGAGTCAACCTTTTTCTTTTAATTGTAATCAAGATATGTTTGATTGCAAAGTAATAAACAAAATCCCACACTTTAGAAACCTTACATCTATTAAAGGTTCGAATCATTAGAACATGATGGATGCATGCAAATGCAACATGGTATCTGTATAAAGTTTTAGCTTTTTGAGCCTTGAAGAAAAGGAATGGTGTGGTATGGGAATAGTGAAGAAAGGATGATTGAGACATCATGAGAAAGATGACACAAACCCAAAGGAAGAAGCTCTCTTACCCATGACATGTCTCTTTTTTACCTTCTTCTTCTGTGTAATTTAGAACTGTCCCCACAAAGTCTGTCTCCACTTCAAGACAAAACTGCTTCCACCAATAATATCTCTCTCTCATCTGCTCTGCTCAGCCTCACCAACTCTTACAGTACCCAAATACATCTATCTTATTACCTCTCTGTTTTTTACAGCTCCTCTGTTTCCACTCTACTCAATAGCTTTACTAAAGACTCACTGTTCTATATAAAGCTAACAGTTACAAGTCCATAAAAGCTCAGAATCAGAAGAGAGTACATGAGTTTCCTCTTCTGCCTCTTTGGTGATTCTTAGCATTTATTATTACTCACTCATCTTCTTTTCATTACATTACATACCAAACAAGAGCTCTCAAATGGAAAGGTTTCAAGGACACATCAACCCCTGTGTATGTATCTTTTGCTTGATTTAGAAAACTTTTAACTCTCTTTCTTCAATCTTTCTCTCTTCCCTTGAATCATTTTTTTCCATACTCAGAGACATGGACTTGCATTTACTCATTCCTAATTAGTCCAGATACTGTGCATTTAATGCTTTTGTTGTTTGTTTTAGAGAAAACAGTAACAATTCCTAATTAGTCCAGATACTGTGCATTTAATGCTTTTGTTGTTTGTTTTAGAGAAAACAGTAACAATTCTACAATCATTTTTGCTTCCCTTTCTTTGAAAACATTCCATTTTCCTTTCTATTTTTTTGCTTATCTCTGTACTAAGAACCAAACTAACCCACAGTAGAACTAAATTACACTTCTCTTTCAATCATTTGCGTCTCACCGGCTAATCTCATTCCTCTGTCATTTTTACAGTTCTTCGATCGAAAACCGGATGTGAGAAGCCTCGAGGTTCAAGGATTTGCAGAGGCTCAAAGCTTTGCTTTCAAAGAAAAAGAGGAAGAAAGCTTACAAGATACAGTTCCATTTCTACAGATGCTGCAAAGTGAAGACCCCTCATCGTTTTTTTCAATCAAAGAGCCAAACTTTCTGACGCTACTGTCTCTTCAAACCCTCAAGGAGCCTTGGGAACTCGAAAGATATCTTTCACTTGAGGATTCACAATTTCATTCACCGGTCCAATCTGAGACCAACCGCTTCATGGAAGGAGCCAATCAAGCTGTGTCAAGCCAAGAAATTCCCTTTAGCCAAGCAAACATGACACTCCCTTCTTCTACCTCATCACCACTCAGTGCACATTCAAGACGAAAGCGCAAAATCAACCACTTGCTGCCTCAAGAAATGACTAGAGAAAAGAGAAAGAGGAGGAAAACAAAACCAAGTAAAAACAATGAAGAGATTGAGAATCAAAGAATAAACCACATTGCTGTTGAACGAAACAGAAGACGTCAAATGAACGAACATATCAACTCTCTCCGGGCCCTTCTCCCACCTTCCTACATCCAACGAGTAAATAACCAAAAGCATACATGAAAGTTTCAACCTTTAATCATCAAAACCTTATCAAATGTTGTCCTGCAGGGAGACCAAGCTTCCATAGTAGGAGGAGCAATAAACTACGTGAAGGTCCTCGAGCAAATCATACAATCTCTCGAATCGCAAAAGAGAACGCAACAACAAAGTAACAGTGAGGTAGTAGAAAACGCACTTAATCATCTCTCAGGCATTTCGTCGAACGACCTGTGGACAACTCTTGAAGATCAAACTTGTATCCCCAAAATCGAAGCTACAGTGATACAAAACCATGTCAGCCTTAAAGTTCAATGTGAGAAGAAACAAGGACAACTTCTCAAAGGAATCATATCACTTGAAAAGCTTAAACTCACTGTTCTTCATCTCAATATCACTACTTCGTCTCATTCCTCTGTTTCTTATTCCTTCAACCTCAAGGTAAACACTACTTTCCATTTTTTACTTCAATCAACAAAAACCCAACATTGAAAATTGAATCTTTAATTAAAAAATCTTGTTTTTTTTTTCAATTGTGTCGGAGCAGATGGAAGATGAGTGCGACTTAGAGTCAGCCGACGAGATTACGGCGGCTGTTCATCGGATTTTCGATATTCCGACAATTTGATTAAACACATATAATTCCAAAAATATTAACAGCTGACAAAATGGTATCTTTTTTTTTTTTCCTACTTGTACCAATTTTTTAAGAATTAAGAGAATAAAAAAATTTCGTTTTTCGTTCTTTCATTTTCCTACTGACAGAATTAAATTCTGTTTTGTTCGTATATTATTGGATTGTTCGATTATTATTGTTCAGGCTTTGGGTGTTTTGTGAGATTGGGTCCCATCTTATTAAAAGTTTGATCTTATTCGTCTTTATTATTTCATCAATCATGGTTTGACTTTTGTCCCTATTTTAAGTGTTGACTTTACGATCATTGTCAATGGGATGTCGTGTACCAGACTTCTCGTTTCCAAATGGGACGTTTAGAGCTTTCGCCTTTGGAGTGATCCTCCTCGAGCTTCACACGGGAGAGTTTGTGCACCAACAAAGTTTGCATCTTTGGTATTTTAAGCTATTATTGATATTGGCACTATACAATGAGGGAGGCAAATACTTTTTGGTCACAGCATCAACAATATAGAGTAACCATTTCGAAATTTCAAGAGAATATAAGGAAAAGCCACAAATGTTATAGACTTGACCCAAGCAGAGCCAGGAAAGTTTCTTATATACAATGCCCGCGGTCTATTTTCGCTAAAGATGAGACCGACGATGCTGTAAGTTAGAGATGTAGTAGAGAATCCGCTTCTTGTCGTCAGGGGTTAATGAGAAAGAGGGGTTTAGAGATAGAGTCACTGCTTCCTCGATTATAAAGGAGAGTAGAAGAATTGCTTTCTTGTATAATGTTGCTGCACTTTCTTTGTTACTCAAATATTCTTCAGCCTGAAAAACAAATACAAATGGATCAACCCACTATGTTTCAGACTTTTAGGACAAATCAGTAGATAGAAAGGTAGAAAGAAGCTTTTCATAAAACTTTCAGACTTTAGAACCAAATGGTAAAAACATAAGCGAAAAAGATGGAAACTTTGTACTTACCCCACCACTCTTGCCATATGCTAGTGCCCTCTCGTATATTGTTTCCATGGCGTCAGGCATATGAGTGGCAGCTGTAATGAAACGCAGGAGATGCCTTCAGATAATCTCAAAGAAGCATAACAGAGAATTGCTCGGTTAGGTACTAACCACTTGTTTCGTTTAGTTGAGTTGATAAATTCTCGGCTTGGTTTAACGCGGTAACAAACTCTTGTGTCACCCACGTTTTAGCTGGTGCAGGTGAATTCAAATCTGGAATCGAAGTCTCAGGAGCCGTGGTTGGATCTGGGTTCACTTCATTCTCTCCAACGGACATCATCCAAGAATCACATATCTCTAAGGCTTTTCTCCAGACAGCTAAAACGACGAGCGTAACAGCAAAAGATTCCTTTACCTGCCCTGTATTGCCCTGTATGCAAAGGTGTTAGAAGCTCTAATGTTATCATTTAAGAACCCAGAGTTCAGGAGTTCAAGTTACCATCTCGCTAGCTAGTTCTGTAAGTGCTTGTGCATACTGATGCAAAAGTTGGAGTTTAGTTGGAGGATGGACAATCGTTAAGCGTTGTACTTCTGTTAGCAGATATGAAACGCTTGCTGGTCGTGGACCTGACACATCAGATAATGGTTTCTGTGCTTCAAGTGAACTCGATGAAACTTTTTCATTCCTTGGTAAGATATTAGGAAAACCGGAATCTTGCAATGATGTGTCGAAACAATCTGATGAACCTTCCAGCGAGGCAGAAGGACGGTTTACAAGAACATACTCTCTCTCTATGAGCTCGAGTGAATCAACAACTGCACGAATGACATAGCAAGAGTATGTGAGTAATACGATCTTATACAGAGCAACAGAGATCAGACATAAAATTGCGAATAACAAACCTCCAGATTGGTTTGATGAGCATTGTCCCTCAGTATCTTTTCTAGTCTTCTCAAAAGAGGTATGTGGCATTGAAATTTGAGAATTTGAGGCACTAGAGGAACTCCCATGTTTGTGAACATTCTCTGCACTTGATTTAAAACGGTTTGTACTAGTACTCGGTTGTGCGGAGGGCAACAGTGATTTCCCCGTACAGGTACTAAAACCAGAATGCTCAACATCCGGAATTTGTCTAACAACATTTAGTATGACATAATTAAGGGGAGAAAAATTATAGCTTTTGGATGATGAAGGTTGTTTTAGTCAAAATCTACAGACTTTACCTTGGCTCTCGAAGGAACATGTGATTGAAGAACTCTCGGAATGTCAAGCGTTCAACTGCAGTAAAAAAACCAGATGTTTCCATGAAAATTCTGAGTTGTGTGATTTGATTGATCATAAAGAAAAGTAAACAAAAAGAGAATCATATAACAATACTTGGGTTTCGGCGGAGAAGACTTCTGCACAGATCAACACAATCTGGATGAATCTCATTCCTAGTATCTTCAGGAAATTTCAGCTCAGTGTCTCTCACAATATTATGAAAAAGCTGCAGAGATCAGACACCAAAGAATAATAAAGGTCACAGTAAGTTCACTAAAAGTTCACATACGAGGCAATTCTATCGATTTAGGCTAACAACGAACCTGTATGTGATTATTTCCATCAAAAGGTGGTTTCCCAGTAACAAGTTGAAACAAAATCGCACCGGCACTCCATAAGTCAGCCTGAAACATCCATCAACAAGAAACTACTAAGAAGTAAAAAAAACAGAATGAGCAAAACTTTTCTTAAAATGAGGAAGTTTCTTCACCTTAGCATCATACTTTTGATTCCGGATAATTTCTGGAGCCATATACAATGGAGAACCGCAAAATGTTTCCGCCATGCTCTCCGGTGTTAGAGACCTACCAAAATCCAAAATAGCACACCAAATAGATTAGTCTATATATCACCAAACTAACCATAAAAAGAAAACACTTTCATGAAAAATAAGATCTAAATCTTACCTTGCAAACCCAAAATCTCCTATCTTTAGCAATGGAGTTACTTCCTTGGAAGATAAAAGTAAATTCTGAAAATATTGAAGAAGAACAGAACAGTGATTACAAATACAATCATCAAACTACAACATAAGAGAGAATCACTGGGAGTTTTACCTGAGGCTTTAAATCTCGGTGAATAAAATGCTTCTCTTGAAGTACTTGTAACCCTAAAGCTACACAACACAAGAAACAAAAAAAAAACAGAGATTCAAAGATCAACAAAAAAACTCCAAATTACAAATATGAAAAACACCAAAAAAGCAGATAAATTTAGTTACCCAATTGCCTCATAAAATGTTTAGCAACAGCTTCAGGTACTTTGCCATGGCGATTGATATAGCCAGCAAGATCACCTCCACTACAATACTCCAACACAAGAAATATCCTATCTCCAGTCTACACAATTCCAAATCAAAACCCTCAATTTCAATTTCAATTACCAGTAGAATCATCCAAAATTCACTCTTTAGTAAACATAACGAAAAGATCAAACCTCGATTGCTTCGTAGAATCGGATGATATTAGGATGATCGATTGTGCTAAGGATCGAAATCTCTTTAAGAAGATTATCTCTTACTTTAGGGCTAAGAAGTTTCTTATCAATCTCTTTGACGGCAACTTCTAAACCAGAAGATCGATGCTTCGCTAACCACACCACCGCAAACGAACCAGACCCAATTCTCGGGCCAAGTGCGTAGTCACCCACAAGTCGTGCCGACTCCATCCGGAATTTTTTGGTTTTGACCCGTTAGACTTTCGGATCCTTGCTTGAATCAACCTCCATTGTTTCTATTAATTACTACTACTCAAACTCACAGAGAAAAATCAAAACTTTTTTTGTTTTTTTTTACGGATTAAAGGAACAACGAACTGTTTTTGTTAACGAAAGGAGACGATTTGAGTTTTATATATGTTATACAGTAAAGCTATCGACTTTTTTTTTTTTTT